>Ga0193959_1000963_pt1 | contig 11672 bp, 5 predicted proteins | sample FB_2_MG_FD_140333 | JGI IMG/M metagenome (GOLD analysis project Ga0193959, IMG submission 140333) | Microbial mat bacterial communities from the Broadkill River, Lewes, Delaware, United States - FB_2_MG | ecosystem: Environmental > Aquatic > Freshwater > River > Microbial mats | place: USA... | reverse complement strand
ATTCCCCCTGCATTATCTTTAAATCGAATAACTACTTTTTTATTTTTAACATAAGAATCAATAAAAATCATTTTGTTTTGTTTTTTAGAAAATGCATCTTTAGCATTGTTAAAAATATTCATAAAGCATTGAATAAGTTCATTTTCATATCCATCTATCTCTATTTTATCATCAGTATTAAGAATAATATCAATTTCATTATTTTTTACAGTTCCACTAACAAGGGATAAAAATTTATCTATAATTGCAGTTAAATTAAAGTATTTTTTTGGACTATCATTTTTAATAAAGTTTTTAAAATCATCAATAGTTTGAGATAAGTACTGTACATTTTCATTAATAGCAGTACAAGTTTTATTAAAATCTTCATCTATTAAGAGTCCAAATTCTTTTTGCAATTGCATCCCTGTAGCAGCAGTTGATATAACAGATAATGGTTGTCTCCATTGGTGTGCAATATTTGCAATCATCTCTCCCATTGAAGCTAATTTTGATTGTTCTGAGAGTCTTGCTTCTTGTTGTTTATCTTTAGTTACATCTTTCTGGATACCAACAAAGTTAGTTAAATTGTTATCTTCATCATATATAGGGGAAATACTTATAAAATTGTAAAATAGTGTTCCATCTTTTTTATAGTTTCGAAGTTCTACTTGTATTTTTTCTTCGTTTTTAATAGCATTTTGTAAGGTATCTATATCTTTTTGATAGATATCTTTATTTTGTAAAAATTTACAATTTTTACCCAAAACTTCTTTTTGTGTGTATCCTGTGATTTTTTCAAAGGCTTTATTTACATAAATAAGTTTATGTGATGGGTCTGCAGTCGTTATGGATACACCATAATTTACATTCTCAATAACCTTTTTAAATAATTCTAAAGCTTTAGTTTTTTTCAACAGTTTTTTTTCTAAAATATTTCTAATTTTTATATCTGCATCTATTTTTTTATTTTCTTTTTCAATAGTAACTGCAGCAAGGTGTGCATATGAACTTATGAGTTTTAGTTGAAATTCACTAGGGATACTTGGCTTGTTATTGTACATAGCAAAAGTTCCTAAAATCACATTATGTGATGAAAAAATAGGTTCAGACCAGCAAGAGTGTAGATTTGCTTTTTGTGTTAACCTCAAATAGGGTTTCCAATTCTCATGAGTATCTATATTTTCAACGATAATACGTTTTTTACGAAAAGCGGCACTTCCACAAGAGCCAACTTTATCTCCTATAGTAAAACCATCATTAGCTTTGTTATAAAATTCAGGTAAACTAGGTGCTGAAGCAGTTTTTAATTGGCTTTTGTCCTTATCTAATAAAAGTATAGAACATTTTATATTTTTATTTCTTTTTTCAGACATTTCAACAATTTTAGTTAAAATTTTTTTTGTGTCTGTTTCATAGTTCATATATTCTAGAAGTTCATTATTATCTTCATAGATAACTTGATACTGTTTAATCTCTGTTATATCTCTTACTATGGATATGACACCAAGAAGTTTCTCTTCTTGATTAAATATTTGTTGTTTAGTTGTTTTGAAATAGATTGTATCTTTGTCATCTGATTCAAAAATATCATCAAAATCAATAGCTTGAAATCCATTTAAAACATCTTGATCATTTTTAAAACAGTGATCTGCATTTTCTTTAGAAAATAAGTCATAATCAGTTTTACCTATTATATTTTTTAAAGGTTCACCAATAAATTCTACATAACTTTGATTGCAATGAGTATATTTGCCATCTATATCTTTTATAAAAGCCATATCGGGAATAAAGTTTATATATTCTGTAATGTTTTTTTCATCAATTATTTTTTTTTGCATACTTTAATTTACTTCTTTGTTTGTACATTTTTTGGACCAACATCTAAACTAGGTTCTCCTAAATAATATCCTTGCGCGTAATCTATATTCATCTCTTTTACTTTATCATAAATTGTTTTACTTGAAACAAATTCTGCAACAGTTTTGACACCAATTTTATGTGCAAAATCAACAATAGTTTTTGTGACAAACTGAGACTTCTCATCTTTGTCTATATTTCTAATCATACTACCATCAATTTTTAAATAATCAAAATCTAAATTCATTAAATATTCAAAGTTTGAATATCCTGTTCCAAAATCATCTATGGAAATAGTAGCTCCATATGCTTTCACTTTGGAAATAAAATCTGCAACTTCTTTAAAGTCTTCAATCCCTTCAGATTCTAAAATTTCAAAAGCGATTCTATCTCCTATAGAATATTTTTTAAATTGTTCTACAATATAGTTTACAATAGTTTCATTTTTCATATCTTCATGATTTAAATTAATAGAAAATATTGCATCAGTATTTTTACACACTTCAAAAGTCTTTTCTAACATAATGAGTGTCAATTTAAAATACAATTTATTTTCTTTTGAAATATTTAAAAAATGTATAGGAACTATATAGTCATTGTTACTTGCTTTTATTCTCATAAGCGCTTCATATTTAATAACTTTGTTTGTTTTACAGTCTATAATCGGTTGAAAAAGTGGTACTATTTTATCATTTATAATAGCATCATTCAGCCTATTTGTCCAGGTTAATCTATTTTCATATTGGCTTAATGAGAGCATCTCTTCATTGTAAGTAAGATAATGTTTTTTATCTTTTTTTGCAAGTTTTAGAGCCATATCTGCATTTTGTAATAATAAATTTGAACCATATGCAATACCAATCGTTAAATTGATATAAATTTTATCATCCTCTTCAACATTAAATTCATATTTATCTAGGATAGATATGATATTTGATGCAAGTTCTTCAAACTCTTTTATATTTTTGTTATCATGTGAAATGATACCAAATTCATCAGCGTGTAATTTGTAAAGAGTTGCATTTTCAGGTAAGAGTTCTTCGAATTTTTCTTTAAACATAAGTAAAAGATTATCACCGATTGTATCACCATATAGGTTATTAATCTCTTGAAATTTATCAACATTAATAATCATCAACAAATAGTTATTTTCTTTTGCTAAATCAATTTGTAGTGATTTTCTATTTTTTAATTTTGTTAATGAATCATAATAAAACTGGTGTTCTATTGAGTCAAGCATACCATTAAACATCTCTTGCATAGTTTGAATTTCATTGATGTTATCATTTACTTCAACTCTTTGGGTTATATCTGAACTTTTTTTAATATTATCTGCAATATTTATAAAGTTTTGTATAGGTGAAATTAGATATTTGTTAAAGTTCATAAGAAGTAATACAAAAATAACAACAGTAAATGATATCATAAAAAATAAAAAGAATTTTACTATGTCTTTAAGCGCTATTTTGAGTTCAGTGATAGGATAATTTATATTAATTACACCTAGTATATCTCCTTCTTTTGCATTTACATGACATTTTTTACATTTTTCATTTGCAATGACAGGAAAATAGTACTTTATAATTTCGGCATTTACAATATCCAAAGCTTCAATTCCTGCAAAAGCATTCTTAACATTTGTATTTGATTCTCGAATCGCTTTATCTTTGGCAATTTCACCATAAAGTGATGCGACTTTCTCACCTCTATAAACAAAAATCTCTAATTGTTCATCAACTTTATTTAACCTGTGAACAATCTCTTGTATCTCTTCTTTATCCCAACCTTTTTGCATTGCTGAGTACATAGATTCAAATACTAAACGGCTTGTTTTCCGTGCATCTTGTTTTGCTAAACTCACTATCACTTCTTCTTTCATATATTCACTATAAACATATGCAATACAAAGTGTTAGTATAAGCATTAATGAAATTATTTTTGCTGTGATTTTATTATAAGTGGTACTTTTTCGTTCCTTCATCATCAACCTTTTTTATTTCAATATATTATTGTTACTTATATAAGCTTAAAGGTAACTTTTTAAATTAAATTTTTTTTAAGCTTGGATAAATTTATTTCTAATTATTTGATTTCGAAGTTTGTTTTGATATAATCTTTTCCATTATTTAATATAAAGGGGTAGAATGAAAACATTAAAGGTTAAGTTATTAGCAGCATCAATTTTTCCATTGGTAATAGCGATGATTTTATTGAGTGTAATTGGTGTTAATAATCTGATAACAAGTAATCAAGAGTTATTACAAAATTATGAAAATGATATGATTCATGAAAAAGAACAGTTACTCAAAAATGAACTTATTTCGATAAGTGGTGTTGTACAAAGTGTATTAGAAAAGTATGAGAATAAAGTAGAAGCAAAAGAAACAATTATCGACATCTTAACTCAAGTGAGGTATTTAGAAAATCAAAGCGGTTACTTTTTTGCATATGAAAAAAAACAAGAAGATTATTATTTTGCATTTCATGCAACAAAACCTAATTTAAATGGAAAAAAAACTGATATAAATAAACCAGATATTAAAGGTTTTGCATTTAGAAAAGCTCTTATAGATAATGGAACAAAAGATAAATTCGTGACATATTATTATAAAAAACCAAACACAGAACAAATTTTGAAAAAAATAGCTTATTCTATTTATATTAAAGAATTAAATTGGACTATTGTAACAGGTATATATGTAGATGATGTATATGCAAATATTAAAAAAATTGAAAAAAACACAGAAAAAAATTTAACAGAAACAATTATAAAAACAATAATAACTGCTGTAGGAATATTAATAATTACAATAATTCTTATCACTTTTGTAGTAACAAAAGTTTTTAATGAACCATTAAAGAAATTTGAAGAGGGAATCGTGAGTTTTTTCAAATACCTAAATAGAGAATCAACAAAGATTAATAGGCTAGATGATTCACGTGAAGATGAATTAGGGAAAATGGCTAAAATAGTAAATGATAATATTGTGCAAACTAAAGCGAGTATAGAAGAGGATAGAAAAGTTATCGATTCAACAATAGCTACTTTATCTGAATTTGAAAAAGGAGATTTAAGTCAAAGAGTGAAAGCTATCTCTTCTAACCCTGCACTTTTAGAATTAACGAAACTATTAAATCAAATGGGTGAAAGACTAGAATCGAATATAGAAAATATTTTAGATGTATTAAATCAATATACAAATTATAAATACGTAAATAAAGTAAAAACAGATGGTATAAAAAAACACTTATTGGAGTTAGCAAATGGAGTTAATTTACTAGGTGATTCAACTACTCAAATGTTAATAGAAAATAAAAAAAATGGTTTAATTTTAGGAAGCAGTTCATCTATTCTTTTAAATAATGTGAATACATTAAATACAAATTCAAATGCTGCTGCTGTTGCATTAGAACAAACAGCTGCATCATTGGAAGAGGTAACTACAAATATATCAAGTAATACTCAAAATATAGTTAAAATGTCTCATCATGCAAATGAATTAACTACATCAGTTAATTTAGGTCAAAAGCTTGCATCAGAAACTACAATGGCTATGGAAGAGATCAATACAGAAGTTACTTCAATAAACGATGCTATTCAAATTATTGATCAGATTTCTTTTCAAACAAATATATTATCATTAAATGCTGCTGTTGAAGCAGCAACTGCAGGTGAAGCAGGTAAAGGTTTTGCTGTTGTTGCTCAAGAAGTAAGAAATCTTGCTTCAAGAAGTGCTGATGCTGCCAACGATATTAAAGCATTAGTTGAAAAAGCAACTAAAAAAGCAAATGATGGTAAAAAAATCTCAGATGAAATGATTGATGGATACACACATTTAAATGCTAGTATTTCAGAAACACTGAAACTGATAGAAGATGTAGAAAGTGCTTCTAAAGAACAACATGCAGGTATAGAACAAATTAATGTTGCAGTAGCACAATTAGATAAACAAACACAAGAAAATGCTGAAATTGCTTCACAAACACATAAAGTTGCAAATCAAACAGATGAAATTGCAAAAATTGTAGTGAGTAACACAGACTCAAAAGATTTTATAGGTAAAGACACAGTATCAATATAAACGAAATTTAGGTGCGTTATTTTACTTTATTGGTAAAGTAATGGTAAATAATGCACCTTCATAGGAGATGTTTTCATATTTGAAATTATGATTACTAGCTATTATAGTCCCATGCATACCATCAACAATTAATTTATAAGTCATATGTAATCCTAAACCAGTTCCTTGAGACATATGTTTTGTAGTATAATATGGCTCAAAAATTTTATCCATGATTTTTGGATCAATACCTAAACCATTATCTTGGATTTTGATAATTACTTTGTCATTTTTTAAAAAAGTACTAATTTTGATAAGTTTAGTTTCTATTTTCTTTTCATCAAGTGCATCTTTTGCATTGTTAAAAATATTAATAAAACATTGAATAAGTTCATTTTCATAACCATTTATTTTCAATGTCTCTTGTGTATCTATGATAATTTTAATATTTTTATTTTTGATAGTTCCCTCTACTAAATGTATAAAAGTATCAATTGTATCCTTTAGATTAAACATCTGTTTTATTCTATCACCACGTATAAAATTTTTGAAATCATCTATTGTTTTAGAAAGATATTGTGCATTTTCATTAATCATCTCACAAGTTTTGTTAAATTGTTCATCTGTTAAAAGACCATATTCTTTTTGAACTTGCATCCCTGTAACACCTGTAGAGATTACAGATAAGGGTTGTCTCCATTGATGTGCTATGTTTCCTATCATCTCACCCATACTTACCATTTTCGATTGATTATCAAGAATTTTATCTTGTTTTCTTTTTTCAACAATCGCTTTTGCAATTTTATGTTCAAGTGAAGTATTTAACTCTTGTAACTCCTGTGTTTTATTATCAACTAACATTTGTAAATTTTCATTAGATTTTTTAAGTAGATACTGTCTATAAAATATAAATATCGCAATAACAGCTAAAAATAAAAGAATTTTTATAATTAAAGAGCTATTTATATAAGGATATTCTATTGAGGTATTACTCCATGATTTCAATATATCATTGTGTTGTTTAGGAGTTATTTGCCCTAATGCTTTATCTAAAATATTAAGTAACATCATATTGTCTTTTTGGACAGCAATAGCAAGTTTATAGATAATATTTGGGTAGCCTGATATTTGTATATTATTAAATTGATATTTCATCATTATACTAGATGCAACAGGAAGTGTTGCTATTGTAAAGTAAACTTTGTTATTATTTACAAGCTCTAAAGACTCCTTAATACCACTTGTTTCTGTCACTTTAGTTTGAGGATATTCTTTTTTGATTGTAGTAATAAGACCACTTCCTTTTTCTCTTGACCAGCTTTTGTCGGAGAGTTCACTCAAACTATTTGTTAAAGGTTTATTTTTAGCAGTAAATATGGCAAGTGGAAGATTTAAAAATGGTTTTGTAAAGTTTGCATATTTTTCTCTATTTGAAGTTTTAATTGCAGCTGGCAATATATCACATTTTTTATTTTGAAAATACTCTTGCGCTTCTTTCCAAGAACTTGTCGGGATATGCTTAAATTTTATATTGAGTTTTTCCTCTATGATAGATAAAGTATCTATAGATATACCTCGTAATTTATTACTTTGTTCACTATCTTGAAATGAGATAGGTTCCCAGTTGTTATTATTACACATGGTGATAGTTTTATTATTTTGTAAATACTCTTGTTCCTCTTGTGTATAGATACTTTTTTTTTGTATATTTGTTTTTCCTAGCCATTTGAGTTGTAGCTCTGTTTTCTCTTCATCGGTTACAGAATCAATACCTTTTTGAATAATATCTTTTAGTAATATATTATCTTTATGTGTTGCTATATGTAAAGAGGAGAGCATCATAGGATCTGATAATACTTTTACATATTTAATAGAGAGAGAATTTTTAAGTAAAAGGTAGTTTATTACTGCAAAGTTTTCTATTACTGCATCTGCTTTTCCATTTATAACTGCTATTATTGAGTCTAATGCATCTTTTGCTAAATAGAGTTTTTCATTAGGAAAATTATTTTTGAAATATTGATGTATAAATGAATCTTTTTGTATTGAGATAGTTTTATCTTTTAAATCATCTAAATCATTAATAGACTCATCATTAGTAAATATAGATTTTGTAGAAATTGCATAATCTGATGAAAAGTTCATGAATTTTTCGCGTTGTTGGTTTTTTACTATGTTCATCATTACATCAACTTCATTATTTTGAAATTTTTTCATAAATTCAGACCAACTGTTTCCTTGAATATATTGTATTTGTAGGTCAAGTTTTTTAGCAATCAAATTCATAAAGTCTATAGAGTAACCTTTTGGAACTCCATCAATATTAAAGTTATATGGTGGCCAGTTTAATTCATTGTGAACTTTAATAGTTTTATGCTTCTTTAAAAAACTTTTTTCTTCTTTTGTTAAATGTATTTTATTATTGGTATCATTAAAAATGAAATTATCTTGATTTATTATTGAATTTGTTAATCCCATAAGATGGTACATATCAGCAATTCTTTGAATCTTATTTTTATCAATATTTCCTAAGTTTTTACCATTTGCAAATGCCAATTTTTTTAAAGTATTGGCTTCATAAAGAAGTTCATCTCTTGTTTTATTTTGGGTATTGTATTTTGATAAAATCAAATCAACAGTCTCTTCTATATTGTCAAAAGCATACTGCCATCCAAGACGTGAGGCATTTACAAAATTTTTTGTTCGTGCTTTATGATGAATAGTCTCTTTTTCATTTGTATAGAGTATATCATCGTAAAAGTCAAATCCATAATCTTTTGGATAAAAAATATTGTATTCAATCCCTTTTTTAATTAAAGAATATTCTTGATTTGAAGTGTATAAAGTGATAATATCAGTTTTATTAGCTAATAAATCTTTGATTTTAGTAGAAGTTGTTAGGACTTTGACACTATTCTTATCTATATTTTTTGAAAGTAAAATAGGATATAGTGATGTGTTAGCTTCATTGAGAGTAATTGAAAATCGTTTGTCTTTAAATTTTTCTATGGAGTCTATTTCAGATGATTTTTTAGTAACCATTGCTAATGGAGAGGACTGTAAAATAGCACTTAATAAAACAATGTTTTTACCATTTGCACGTTGCAATATTAAAGAGGATCTCCCTATTGCATAATTTACTTCACCAGATAAAACTTTTTTAAGAGTATCGCTACCTTGTTTGTATTCTAAAAGTTTTACATCTAAATAAGCATCGTTATAATAGCCTTTTTCTATTGCCATATAATAGCCTGCAAATTGAAATTGATTTTTCCATTGAAGCTGTAGTGTTACGGATTCCATTTTTGCGTAACTAGAAGTAAAAAGAAAGAAAAAAAGTAAGAGAGTTTTAAAGTTGTTCATAAGTGGGATTTTAACATAAAATAACAAAATTTTATAGATGATTTTTTATAAAAGTGTATCTAAAGGAGGGTTTAGTCAAAGTTTAAGAGAGTTCTCTCTTAAACTTTTTGGTTAATAAAGACCGTATTGAGAACCATCTTTCATTTTGTATAGTACTCTAAAGTTATCATCCATATCATAGAATACTTTGAATACACCACCATCAGCTTTAAGCTCATTGAGTGCATCTTCAATCTCTACTGGCTTATAAGATTTTAGAGTCATTGGAACAATTTCATTATCTAGTTTTTCTAATTCTTTTGCAATTAAATCTTCTTGTTCTGCTATTACTACTTCAGTAAGTTTTGTAGCATCATGAGCTTTAATTTTATCTGCATGTCTTCTTAATATTTTAGAAACTCTGTCAGTTGCTATATCAATAGCACTATGTAAATCTTTATCTTTTTGTTTTACAACAACTGTATCTATATTTGCAATATTTAAAACATATTCAAATGAGATAACATTTTTACCATGTTTTTGTTCTTGGGAAATAATTGCATTTACTGAAATCATATCTAAGTTATATTTTTTAAAAGTTTCGATCGTACTTTCAATATGTAGTTTTAAGTCATCTGTTAGTGTAACATGTCTTCCTACTATACTTGTATTCATATTGTACTCCTAGTATTTAAAGTGAATCTTTAATAAACATTAAATATTCATCAAGGAAAGTTTATCATACTAACCATAAAGTTTTATTAATTATTTTATGTTTATTATTAATCTTAATTAACAAAATGCAATACAATTACCAAAGTAAATAGTTTTATACTATAATAACTTAATTAAAAAATAAACAGCTTTAGGAATCATAAATGGCTAAAAAAAAATCATCCATATTCGAGTGTCAACATTGTGGAGAACAGAGTGTTAAGTGGCTTGGAAAATGCCCTAGTTGTGGAGGATGGGATAGTTTTGTAGAACTTTCAAGTGAACAACAAGAGGTGGTAAAAAAAATTGCAAAAGCTTCAAATGAAGTTTCAAAAGCTACACCTATAACACAAATAGAACAAGATAATATCACACGTTTTTCAACAAATAATGAAGAGTTTGATTTAGTTTTAGGTGGAGGAATAGTACCAGGGGGACTTACACTTATAGGTGGAAGTCCAGGTGTTGGTAAATCAACACTACTCCTCAAAATAGCAGGAAACTTAGCAAAAAGTGGTAAAAAAGTACTTTATGTATCAGGGGAAGAGAGTGCTGGACAGATTAAAATGAGAGCAACAAGACTAGATGCAAATGAGGAAAAACTTTATTTACTTTCCGAAATCTCATTAGAAGCTATTCAGGATGAATTGTTAAGAGAAGATTATGAGATAGCTATTATAGATTCTATCCAAACAATATATAGTGATAAACTCACCTCTGCTCCAGGGAGTGTTTCTCAAGTGCGTGAAATAACTTTTGAGCTTATGAGAAAAGCAAAAGAATCTGATATCGCTATGTTTATAATAGGCCATATAACAAAAGATGGAAGTATAGCTGGTCCAAGAGTATTAGAGCATATGGTAGATACTGTATTATATTTTGAAGGAGAGAGCAGTAAAGAGATAAGAATGTTACGTGGGTTTAAAAATAGATTTGGAAGTACTAGTGAAATAGGTATTTTTGAGATGACTCAAAACGGACTTGAAAGTGCCAAAGATATCAACAGACGTTTTTTTGATTCTACAAAAAATCAAAGCGGAAGTTGTTTAACTGTTGCAGTTGAAGGGAGTCGTGCTCTTATACTTGAAGTTCAAGCATTAGTAACTGAGTCTACTTACCCAAATCCAAAAAGAAGTGCCACAGGTTTTGATACAAATAGATTAAACATGCTTTTAGCTCTTTTAGAAAAAAAATTAGATTTACCACTGAACTCTTACGATGTTTATATAAATATAAGTGGTGGAATAAAAGTAAAAGAGAGTTCATGTGATTTAGCTGTAGTTGCTGCTATTATTAGTAGCTTTAGAAATCGTCCAATCTCTAAAGAATCTATATTTATAGGTGAGGTTAGTTTAACAGGTGAGATAAAAGACGTATATAGTATGGAGACACGATTAAAAGAAGCAAGTTCTCAAGGTATAACAAAAGCCATCATAGCTCAAAAACCTACTTTAAATACAAAACTAAAATGTTTTGAAGTTGATGAAGTGGTAAAAATGTTAGATCTATTTTAGAAAATATTTAAGCTTAAATTAATTGACAAATTAAAAAAAATCATATACAATTCTAGCACTCAAAATAAATGAGTGCTAAATATAATAATAAACTTGAGTAATATATACTCAAATGAAAAGGAAATATTATGAAATTTCAACCATTAGGTGATAGAGTACTTTTAAAAGTACAAGAAATAGAAACAAAAACAGCAAGTGGTAT
>Ga0193959_1000955_pt1 | contig 11697 bp, 10 predicted proteins | sample FB_2_MG_FD_140333 | JGI IMG/M metagenome (GOLD analysis project Ga0193959, IMG submission 140333) | Microbial mat bacterial communities from the Broadkill River, Lewes, Delaware, United States - FB_2_MG | ecosystem: Environmental > Aquatic > Freshwater > River > Microbial mats | place: USA... | reverse complement strand
GGTGCGTCCAACGATATCCAGAAGGCAACCTCGCTGGCGCGCAACATGGTGACCAAGTGGGGCCTGAGCGAGAACCTTGGTCCGCTGCTGTACGGTGAAGAGGATGATGATCCCTTTGGTCGCGGTATGGGTCAGGGCGCCAAACCGATGTCCGAAGAAACCCAGAAGCGCATTGATGCGGAAGTGAAAGGTATCATTGACGAGTGCTATCAGAAGGCGTCACAGGTCCTGCATGACAACCGTGATATCCTCGATGCGATGGCAGAAGCATTGATGAAGTATGAAACCATCGGTGCTGAGCAGTTGGATCAGCTGATGGCGCGCACTGAAGTGTCGCCGCCGGATGGCTGGGAAGAGGCGCAGGAGCGGGCCGACAAGGCCGAACGTGATGTGGAAGAGATGAAGCAGCAAACACGTCAGGACGAAGTATCGTCGCGCTTGGGTGAAGATGATGAGTCCTCTGCTGCAGATAGGGATGATGATACTGGGTCAAAGCCTGAAGGTAGCAACGACGATCAGGATCCATGGAACAAACCGGGCGGTGATCGCTGATACAGTGATTGGGCCCTGACATCAAGCCGGCCTTTGGGCCGGCTTTTTTGTTGATAGCTGCCGTTTTGGCAAATCAGAGTCATGAAGGTAAAAGTCATGTCAGTACTGCAGTGTGCAGATCGCACGTTGGACCTCGGCCGGACCCATATCATGGGCATTCTCAACGTCACTCCAGACTCCTTCTCGGATGGTGGTAGTGTGTACGAAGACCGTGCGCTTTCCGTCACCCGGGCGCTGCAGAAAGCCCGGCAAATGGTGCAGGATGGAGCCACGCTGATCGATATCGGTGGCGAGTCCACGCGGCCGGGTGCCAGTCCTGTTTCCTTGGACGAAGAGCTGACCCGTGTGGTGCCGGTTGTTGAGGCACTGGCTGCTGAACTGGATGTGATTATCTCGGTGGATACCAGTGCGCCCGAAGTGATGCAGGCCAGTGCAGAGGCGGGTGCACACCTGTTGAATGATGTGCGTGCTTTCACCCGCCCGGGGGCGCTTGAGGTGGCTGCAGGCACCAATCTTGCCATCTGTACCATGCATATGCAGGGCAATAGCCCGCGTGATATGCAGGCCTGTCCTGAGTATCAGGATGTGGTGTCCGAGGTCGGTGATTTTCTGCAGCATCAGGTAACGCGCTGTCGTGAGGCGGGGATCAAGGAGTCGCGTATTCTGCTGGACCCGGGGTTTGGCTTCGGTAAGACGCTGGAACATAATCTGATGTTGCTGAATCGGCTGGAACAGCTGCATGTGCTGGGGTTGCCCTTGCTGGTGGGAACCTCACGCAAGAGCATGATCGGGCTTACGCTGAATCGCCCCGTGCATCAGCGCTTGTATGGCAGCCTGGCCACGGCTGTCATGGCTGCAACAAAGGGGGCCAGGGTCATTCGAGTGCATGATGTGGCGGCCACCGTGGATGCGGTGCGCATGACAGAGGCGGTATTGCAGGAAACCGGTGGGGAGAGTAACGCGTGAGCAGAAAATATTTCGGAACCGATGGCATTCGTGGTGAAGTGGGGCAATTCCCGATTACGCCGGATTTTGTGCTCAAGCTGGGCTGGGCTGCCGGGTGTGTATTTGCTCGAGAGGGGCATAGCAAAATCCTGATTGGCAAGGATACGCGCATATCGGGCTATATGTTTGAGTCGGCGCTGGAGGCGGGTTTGTCGGCCGCGGGTGTTGATGTGTTGCTGACGGGCCCCATGCCAACCCCCGCCATCGCTTATCTAACGCGTACCTTTCGCGCAAACGCGGGTATCGTCATCAGTGCCTCGCATAATGTGTTTTCGGATAACGGCATCAAGTTTTTTTCAAGTGATGGCACCAAGCTGCCGGACAATGTCGAGCATGCCATTGAAGCGCAGATGGACTTGGCCATGACCACGGTTCCATCTGCCGAATTGGGCAAGGCGCGACGAGTCGAAGATGCGGCGGGTCGCTACATCGAGTTCTGCAAGGGCACCCTGAATAACCAGTTTAGCCTCAAGGGCATGCGTATCGTGCTGGATTGCGCCAATGGCGCTACCTATCACGTGGCGCCGAAGGTGTTGTCGGAGCTGGGGGCGGAGGTGATTGAAATCGGCTCAGCACCGGACGGTGTCAATATTAATGACGGCTGTGGTGCGACTGCGCCGGAGCGATTACAGACGGTGGTCAAGGGCGAGCAGGCAGACCTGGGGATCGCACTGGATGGGGACGGTGACCGGGTGATTCTGGTGGACCATGCCGGTGATGTGGTCGATGGCGACGAAATTCTCTTTATCATTGCCAAAGCCTGGCAGTCTCAGGGCCTGATGCAGGGTGGGGTGGTGGGTACCCTGATGTCCAATCTGGGACTGGAGCAGGCGCTGGAGCGGCTGGGGCTGCCATTCGTGCGTGCCAATGTTGGCGATCGTTATGTAATCGAACAGATGCTGGCGCGTGGTTGGCAACTTGGTGGTGAAAGTTCCGGCCATATCGTTTGCAGCAACCTGACCACCACCGGTGATGGCCTGGTGGCGGCACTGCAGGTGCTCAAGGCGATGCAGGACGGTGGGCAAACACTGCAGCAGTTGAAATCTGGCATGCAGAAAATGCCGCAGACCATGACCAATGTGGCCATGCCGGTCCGTGTGGATGTCATGCAACAGGCTGACGTGGCAGCGGCAGTGCATGAGGTGGAAGCCGAGCTGGGTGAGCGTGGCCGGGTATTGCTGCGGCCGTCAGGCACGGAGCCGGTTGTGCGGGTGATGGTTGAGGGGCAGGACTCGGGTGAAGTGGAAATGCGATGCGCCAGCCTTGCTGAACGGGTGCAAAAAGCCTTGCAGGCTCTTGCCAGTCAGTAGGGGCTCCGATAATATATGCGCCTCTTTCGTAGGGGGATATCGATGCGCAAGGCACTGGTAATCGGAAACTGGAAGATGAACGGCGCGCTCAAGGCGAATGAGGCTTTGTTGCAGGCCATCAGCTCCGGTCGTGATGACACTGCATTGGCAGCGGTCGATATGGCGGTATGCCCGCCTTTTGTCTATCTGGCACAGGTCCATAGCCTGCTTGCCGGTAGCAAGGTAGAGCTGGGAGCGCAGAATGTCTGCGCTGATACGGCAGGCGCTTTTACGGGAGAGGTCTCTGCTGGCATGCTGCGTGAGTTCGCATGCCGCTGGGTGATTGTCGGTCATTCGGAACGCCGTTCGCTTTACGGTGAAGCAGACGCTGAGGTGTCGCGTAAGGTTGAGCGCGTATTATCTGAAGGCATGACCCCTGTGGTATGTGTAGGGGAAACGCTTGAAGAGCGTGAGGCCGGGCGGGCGTTGCAGCGTGTCTGTGAGCAGCTGGATGCCGCGATCAAGATGCTGAGCAACCAGCAGGCTGCAGAGATTGTCGTTGCCTATGAGCCGGTTTGGGCAATAGGTACTGGCCTGACAGCATCACCGGAACAGGCCCAGGAAGTGCATCGGAAACTGCGTGAGCAGTTGCGCGAGCGCAGTCTTGAACTGGGCGAGAAAGTACGTATTCTGTATGGCGGTAGTGTCAATTCGGCCAACGCCGATGCACTGTTCGCGCAGCCGGATATTGATGGCGGCCTCATTGGCGGGGCTTCGCTGAAGGCTGAAGATTTTCTAGCGATCTGCCGAGCTGCGGCAGGCGCCAGCTAATAACGGTATCAAAAATGGAAAGCATTGTTCTGATCATCCATGTGTTGCTTGCGGCTGCGATTATCGCACTGATTCTGCTGCAGCAGGGCAAGGGCGCTGAAGCGGGTGCTTCCTTTGGTGGTGGAGCCTCACAAACCGTTTTTGGCAGCCAGGGCTCAAAAAGTTTTCTGGGACGTTTGACTGCAGTCGTTGCTGCAGGTATCTTTGCGACCAGTTTTGCATTGGCAGTATTTGCCAAGCAAAAGGCTGGCACCGTGAGCGGTGCAGGCATCCCCTCGGCAGAAGTGATTGAATCTGCTGCCGAAGCCAAGCAGCAGGCCGAGTTGCCGGCGCTGGGTGGGGAGCAGTCAGCCGAGAAAGCGGTTTCCGATATTCCGGTAGCCGAGTAAACACAGTTTACGCCGAAGTGGTGAAATTGGTAGACACGCCATCTTGAGGGGGTGGTGAGCTATGCTCGTGCCGGTTCGAGTCCGGCCTTCGGCACCATTTGTAAGTACGGCAGGTGTTGTGTATAATGTGCACCTGTTTCTGATGCGGGGTGGAGCAGTCTGGTAGCTCGTCGGGCTCATAACCCGAAGGTCGTTGGTTCAAATCCAGCCCCCGCTACCACATTTCACGAAAAAGCCCCTGTACAGGGGCTTTTTCGTAGATAAACAATGGCATCGAGTGCCACGTCAGAAATGGGTCCATAGTGACCCATTTTTTGTTTCGGTAACACCAGAACGAGGTCTTCGTCAGTGTCAGCCAAATTGAATGCTCTTAAGGAATTGATCGAGCCTGCGGTCAGCGCGCTGGGGCTCGAGCTCTGGGGTCTGGAGTTCAACTCCGCCGGGCGTCACAGCACCTTGCGCATCTTCATTGACGGGCCCGAGGGCGTCAGCGTGGATGATTGTGCCCGCGTCAGCCATCAGGTCAGCGGTGTACTGGACGTGGAAGACCCGATAACGGAACAGTACACACTGGAAGTTTCGTCACCGGGCGTGGATCGTCCTCTTTTTACCCTGCAGCAGTTTGAGGCCTATGCTGGTCATCAGGTACAGCTGCGCTTGCGAGTGCCCTTTGAAGGCCGTCGCAAGTTCAAGGGCCTGCTGAACGGCGTCGAGGGCGACGAGGTTCTGCTGGTTGTCGATGATGAAGAATATCTGTTGCCGATCGACTATATCGATCGTGCCAACGTGGTTCCCCAGTTTTAATACCGGTTTGAGGTTTGGCGAGGCAGTCATATGAATAAAGAGATTCTACTGGTTGCAGAAGCTGTTTCTAACGAAAAGGACGTGCCCAAGGGCGTTATTTTCGAAGCGATCGAAGTGGCGCTGGCCACGGCGACCAAGAAACGCTATGACGAAGAAGCGGATATCCGTGTCGAGATTGACCGAGCGACCGGTGACTATGAAACCTGGCGTCGCTGGCTGGTGGTCAGCAATGAAGGTGTGCCTGCGTTGGGCACCGAGCTGACGCTGGAAGAAGCGCATGAAATTGATACCAACCTGCAGCCTGGCGACACCTACGAAGAGCAGGTCGAGTCGGTTGCCTTTGGCCGTATCGCTGCCCAGACCGCCAAACAGGTGATTGTGCAGAAGGTACGCGAAGCCGAGCGCGCCAAGGTGGTCGAACAGTATCAGGACCGCAAGGGCGAGTTGATTGCCGGTACCGTCAAGAAGGTAACGCGCGACAACATTATTGTGGATCTGGGTAACAACGCGGAAGCATTGCTGCCGCGCGAGCATCTCATTCCGCGTGAAAGCTTCCGCATGGGTGACCGTGTTCGCGCCGTACTGGAAGAGGTACGCAGCGAAGGCCGTGGTCCCCAGTTGATACTGAGCCGTACCTCTAACGCCATGCTGATTGAACTGTTCAGCATCGAAGTGCCGGAGATCGCCGAAGAAGTGATCGAGATCCGTGCCGCTGCCCGTGATCCGGGTGCGCGTGCCAAGATCGCGGTCAAGACCAATGATGGTCGTATTGATCCGGTAGGTGCCTGTGTTGGCATGCGCGGTGCGCGTGTTCAGGCGGTTTCCAATGAGCTGGGCGGTGAGCGTGTTGATATCGTCCTTTGGGATGACAACCCGGCACAGCTGGTGATCAATGCCATGGCGCCGGCGGAAGTGGCTTCCATCGTGATCGAGGAAGAAAGCCACTCGATGGATGTGGCGGTGGCTGCGGATGCGCTGGCGATGGCCATCGGTCGCAGTGGTCAAAATGTACGTCTGGCCAGTGAACTGACTGGCTGGGATCTGAATGTGATGTCGGAAGAAGATGCAGCCGACAAGCAGCGTTCTGAAGTAGGTGTTGTGATCGAAATGTTCGTCAAGCACCTGGATGTAGATGAAGAGCTGGCTGAAATCCTTGTGGGTGAAGGCTTCACTTCGTTGGAAGAAGTGGCCTATGTACCGGCTGAGGAAATGCTCGATATTGACGGTTTTGACGAAGATCTGATTGAAGCGCTTCGTGCACGCGCCAAGGATGCTCTGATCAATCTGGCGATCGCCAGTGAAGAGCAGCTGGGCGATGTGGAACCGGCGGAAGACCTGTTGAACATGGATGGCATGGAGCGTCCTCTGGCGTTCCAGCTGGCCGCACGTGGCATTGTCACTATGGAAGATCTGGCCGAGCAGTCTGTTGAAGACCTGCTTGAGATCGAGGGTCTGACCGAAGAAAAGGCGGCCGAGCTGATTATGACAGCCCGTGCGCCCTGGTTCGCGGAAGAGCAGTAAACGCCAGCGGAAGAGGAGAACACATTGATGGCAGAAGTAACCGTAAAACAACTTGCCGATGTGGTTGGTGTATCCGCTGAGCGTCTGCTGACGCAAATGCAGGAAGCCGGCATCAAAGGCAAGAAGATTGACTCCAAGGTCACCGAAGATGAGCGTCTGGCACTGTTGGGCCACCTCAAGCGCAGTCACGGTGAACAGACGGACTCGGCTGAACCGAGCAAGATCACTCTGAAGCGCAAGACCAAGTCGCAGCTGAAAATTTCCAGCGCCTCCGGTCAGCGTAAAACCGTAAGCGTGGAAGTGCGCAAGAAACGCACCTATGTGAAGCGCTCGGTACTGGAAGAAGAGAACAAGCCGGCTGAAACTGCACCGGTTGAAGCGCCGGTTCAGGAAGCCAAGGTAGCTGAAGTGGCTGCTTCACCACAGGCACCTGTTGCGGAAAAACCGGCGGCCGAACCCGCTGCGCAAGCAGCGGCTGGGCCTGCAGTTGCTGCTGCACCGGCCGCACCGGCTACGGCAGAGCAGCCGGCAGCTGAGCCTGTACATGACAACCCGCGCCGCAAGGACAAGGAAAAATCCCGCCGCAAGGATGAGGACGATCGTCCCCGCCGTGGCAAGGGTGGCAAGGGTGGCCGTGAGCAGGACAAGGATGCCCGTGGTCGCCGTGGCGGCAAGCTGAGCAAGCGTGCCGGTGCCGGAGGCCGTGGTGGTCGCAATACACCGAATCAGCACGGCTTTGAGAAGCCGACCGCCCCGGTTGTGCATGAAGTCAGCGTCCCGGAAAGCATCACCGTGGCCGAGCTGGCCAAGAAGATGTCCATTAAGGCTGCTGAAGTCATCAAGGTGATGTTCAAGATGGGCGCCATGGCGACCATCAACCAGGTGCTGGACCAGGATACCGCCGTACTGGTGGTTGAAGAAATGGGTCACAAGGCCAAGCCGATGCAGGAAAACGCCATTGAGGATGCGCTGCTGGAAAGCGTGCAGGCGGCTCAGGGCGAGCAGGAAGGCCGTGCCCCGGTGGTAACCGTGATGGGTCACGTTGACCACGGTAAAACGTCCCTGCTGGACTACATCCGCCGCACCAAGGTCGCGACTGGCGAAGCCGGTGGCATTACCCAGCACATCGGTGCCTACCACGTCGAAACCGACAATGGCATGGTCACCTTCCTGGATACACCGGGACACGCGGCGTTTACCGCCATGCGTGCGCGTGGTGCTCAGCTGACCGATATCGTGGTATTGGTGGTTGCAGCCGACGATGGCGTGATGCCGCAGACCGAAGAAGCGATTCAGCATGCCAAGGCCGCTGGCGTACCGCTGGTGGTTGCGGTGAACAAGATCGATAAGGAAGAAGCCGATCCGGACCGTGTCAAGAACGAGCTGGCACAGCGTGACGTCCTGCCGGAAGACTGGGGTGGTGATGTTCAGTTTGCCCACGTTTCGGCCAAGAGCGGTGAAGGCATCGATGGCCTGCTGGATGCAATCCTGCTGCAGGCTGAGCTGCTCGAACTGACCGCTGTTAAGGATGCGCCGGGTCAGGGTGTTGTCGTTGAGTCCCGCGTCGACAAGGGTCGCGGTTCCGTATCCACGCTGCTGGTACAGAACGGTACTCTGCGCAAGGGCGACATCGTGCTGGCCGGTCTGCACTACGGCCGTGTACGTGCCATGTTGGACGAGAACGGTCAGCCGATCGAGTCTGCGGGTCCGGCGATTCCGGTCGAGATCCTCGGCTTGGATGGTACCCCGGATGCCGGTGACGAATTCACCGTGGTATCCAGCGAGAAGAAAGCCCGTGAAGTGGCGCTCTTCCGTCAGGGCAAGTACCGCGAAATCAAGCTGGCGCGTCAGCAGAAGGCCAAGCTGGAGAACCTGTTCGAGAACATGCAGGCCGGCGATGTGAAGTCGCTGAACATTGTCCTGAAAGCGGACGTGCGCGGTTCTCTGGAAGCGATCATCCAGTCACTGGAAGATTTGTCCACCGACGAAGTGAAGGTGAACATCGTTTCCAGCGGTGTTGGCGGTATCGCCGAAACCGATGCCAACCTGGCACTGGCGTCTTCCGCCATCCTGATCGGCTTCAACGTTCGTGCCGACAACCAGGCCAAGGCCGTGGTTGAGCGCGAGGAACTGGAACTGCGCTACTACAGCGTCATCTATGACATCATTGATGACGTCAAGCAGGCGATGACGGGTCTGTTGTCACCGGAATACCGCGAAGACATCGTCGGTATTGCCGAGGTGCGCGATGTGTTCCGTTCGCCGAAGCTGGGTGCGATAGCCGGCTGTATGGTGACCGAGGGTACCGTATACCGTAACAAGCGTATCCGTGTACTGCGTGACAACGTGGTGATCTACGAAGGCGAACTGGAGTCCCTGCGTCGCTTCAAGGATGCCGTGGCCGAAGTACGTCAGGGCATGGAGTGTGGTATCGGGGTGAAGAACTACAACGACGTGAAGGTCGGTGACCAGATCGAAGTGTTCGACACCGTTGAAGTACAGCGTACGCTGTAATCGGAGTACTATGGCACGCGATTTCAAACGAACCGACCGGGTAGGGGACCAGATCCAGCGTGATCTGGCCTCCCTGATTCAACGCGAGATCAAGGATCCGCGTCTGGGCATGGTCACCATCAGCCACGTCAAGGTGAGCAAGGATCTCGGCTATGCCGATGTCTACTTCACCGCGATGGCCTTTGGTGAACAAACCGACGAGACGCAGGTAGAGGCGATTAAAAACGCCACTCAGATCCTGAACAACGCGTCCGGTTTTCTGCGCACCGAGTTGGCCCGCGGCATCAAGCTGCGGGTGATGCCGCAGCTTCGCTTCCACTTTGATGAAAGTGTGGAGCGTGGCCGTCACCTGCATGGCCTGATCGAAAAGGCCTGGCAGCAGGAAGCTCAGCGCACGGATGAAGACGAAGATACTAACGGGAACTGACCACTATGGCCCGTAAACCGAAAGGCCGCCCAATAAGCGGCCTTTTTCTGTTGGACAAGCCTCAGGGCCTGTCATCGAATTCCGCTCTGCAACGGGTCAAGCGTCTTTATGGTGCGGCCAAGGCGGGGCATACTGGTGCGCTTGATCCCTTGGCGACCGGCCTGTTGCCGATCTGCCTGGGGGAAGCGACTAAATTTTCCCAGTACCTGTTGGACTCGGACAAGCGCTACCTGACCACGGCCAGGCTGGGGCAGCGTACCGATACCTGTGATGCAGAGGGCGAGATTACCGAGGAGAAACCAGTTCCTCAGGATTTGAGCCGTGAGCAGGTCGAGGCTCTGCTGGTCGAGCACTTCAGTGGTGAGATCGAGCAGGTGCCGCCAGTGTATTCGGCGCTCAAGCTCAATGGCCAGCCGTTGTACAAGTTGGCACGCCAGGGCATCGAGGTTGAGGTGAAGGCGCGTCAGGTGCGTATTCACGAGATCAAACTGCTGGCGCTGCGTGAAAATGAGGTGGATCTGGAAGTTTTCTGTTCCAAGGGCACCTATATCCGCAGTATCGTCGAAGATCTGGGTCTGTTGTTGGGGTGCGGAGCGCATGTGACAGTGCTTCGACGCCTGCAAACCGGGCCCTTCCACGCGGATCAGATGATGACGCTGGAGCAGCTGCAAAGTCTGGCTGAGCCACGTCAGGATGAAGCGGAAAACAGCATACATCAGCGCCTGGATGCGTTACTATTACCCGCTTGGAGTCCGGTGGCTCAGCTGCCTGCTCTGGAGTTGACCGCAGAGGAAGTGGACCGCATGCGTGTGGGCCAGCGTTTTCGTGCGGCCAACGCCTGTTCACTCAGTGGTGAACTGCGTCTCTTCAGTGAGGGGCAAAGCGAGTTTATGGGCATCGGCGAGATCGGTGCCGATGGGGTGCTGCGGGCCAAACGCCTGGTCAGCACCGCCTGAATTGTTCGGCTCAAGGGCCGGCTGACGCTGTACTGAAAATATGCTCGGTGCAGCGCGACTATCAATCCGCAGTCCTCTGGATTGTGTGCATATTAACCAGGAGATAAACATGGCTCTTTCTAACGAACAAAAAGCGGCAATCGTAGCTGAATTCGGTCGTGGTGCTGGTGATACCGGTTCCACTGAAGTACAGGTTGCGCTGCTGTCTGCGAACATTGAAGGCCTGCAGGGTCACTTCAAATCGCACAAGCAGGATCACCACTCTCGTCGTGGTCTGATCCGCATGGTTAACCAGCGTCGTAAACTGCTGGACTACCTGAAAGGCAAAGATGCTGACCGTTACTTGGCCCTGATCGGCCGTCTCGGACTGCGTCGCTAAGCAGTACCCCTCTGAGGCCATACACTGTATGGCCTCAGTTTTATCAGGCTCTTTAATCCCACATCCCGTAATCGGCAGACACAATCATCCAGCCTGTACTCAGTTATCCATTGGCGTAAGTGCATAACTGAGTACTGGCTTGAAACGAGGAATGGTTGGTCAGCAGGCGGGGTAGACTCATAAACAAGGAGTTTTATCGTGCAAGCGATTAGCAAAACATTCCAGTTCGGTAAACACGAAGTCACTATCGAAACCGGCAAGGTAGCCCGTCAGGCGACCGGTGCTGTTATGGTGACCATGGCTGGTGTGCAGGTCCTGTGTACCGTAGTCGGTGCCAAGGAAGCGCGCGAAGGTCAGGACTTCTTCCCGCTGTCTGTTCACTACCAGGAAAAATACTACGCCGTTGGCCGTATCCCGGGTGGTTTTTTCAAGCGTGAAGCACGTCCGTCCGAGAAGGAAACACTGACTTCCCGTCTGATCGACCGTCCGATCCGTCCGCTGTTCCCGAAAGGCTACATGAACGAAGTACAGGTGATCTGTACGGTCATGTCCGCTGACAAGGTGAACGATCCGGATATCGCGGCAATGATCGGTACCTCTGCGGCTCTGGCTATCTCCGGTATCCCGTTCCTGGGCCCGATTGGTGCGGCACGCGTTGGTTTCACCGAAGACCAGGGTTACATCCTCAACCCGACCTTCGAAGAGCTGGCTGGCTCTGAGCTGGACATGGTTGTAGCCGGCACCAATGACGCCGTTCTGATGGTTGAGTCCGAAGCGCAGGAACTGACCGAAGACGAAATGCTGGGCGCTGTTCTGTTCGCGCACCAGGAGATGCAGGTGGCGATCAATGCCATCAACGAACTGGTTGCCGAAGCCGGCAAGCCGAAGTGGGACTGGCAGCCTGCCGCCAAGAACGAAACCCTGATCGCTCAGGTACGTGAGCTGGTGGGTGAAGGCATTGCGGCGGCTTACCAGGTAGCTGACAAGATGCAGCGCCAGGGTGCCCTGTCCGACCTGCGCAGCAAGGCGG
>Ga0193959_1000953_pt1 | contig 11701 bp, 23 predicted proteins | sample FB_2_MG_FD_140333 | JGI IMG/M metagenome (GOLD analysis project Ga0193959, IMG submission 140333) | Microbial mat bacterial communities from the Broadkill River, Lewes, Delaware, United States - FB_2_MG | ecosystem: Environmental > Aquatic > Freshwater > River > Microbial mats | place: USA... | reverse complement strand
GAGGGATTCGAACCCTCGAGAACTTGCGCTCTACACACTTTCCAGGCGTGCTCCTTCGGCCACTCGGACACCTCACCGGAGGTTGTAAACTATTGATTTAACTATAGTTTGTTATTGCAGCTCGTTGAAGAGGCAGCCATGATACACAAAAAAAGCCCCTGTAAAAAGGGGCTAGTGTCGAAAAAGTGTCGAACGAGAAAAAATTATAGAACCTTATGCCGCCAGAGGGGGCCTCGCCTTTTGCTTAAGCATCGCAACTGGGTTAAGCTCAGGTGCTCTTGTTTTACGTGCTCGAATGATTTTTAGGTACTTTTCTGTTGTCTTAATCGATGCGTGGCCAAGTATGTCACGTAACTCTAAAATATCCCCACCATTAGCCAGAAAGTGACTGGCGAAGGTATGACGTAAAACGTGTGTCATCTGCCCCCTTGGTAGCTCTATACTGGCGTTACTAATTGCCATAGAAAATATCTTTTCACACCGAGACTGCCTAAATAAATTGCCCTCACCTCTTGCCTTGAGCCTCTGGTACAGGTCTTCATCTATACTCACAATACGGTTGCGTTTTGCTTTCGTTTTTGTCAAATTAATCGTATTCCAACGCACTTGATGCTGTTTCAATGTCTGTGCTTCGCTCCAGCGTGTACCCGTGGAGAGACAAAGCTCAATCATTAACGCAACCTCCTCATCTAGCTTGTTAGCCTCATCCAGCAAAGTCACAATTTGCTCATCCTCTAAATAGATTAGCTCTGGATCATCAAGTTTAAATTTACGCACATCCGCTATTGGGTTCTTGAAATCCCAATCACCCAGCTCAATCAATGTATTGAACATCGCACAGAGATAGCCATGTTCATTATTCACCGTTTTTAGTGAAACCTGTTGCGTTCTTTTTTTCCGGTATTGCGAAAACAACTTCTTATCTAGCTTAATCGCAATAGGGTTGTCGATTGTCTCGCTGATAATCTCCAGTTTCTTTTTGCGACGCTTCCCGTCACCTAGCTGTGCACCATACTCATCAAACCATACATCAATAAGGGCATTTAATCGCCGCCCATCTTTTTTAGCCGCTTTTTGAGGTTTCCATTCGGGGTCAATTCGCCACTGTGATAAGACATAGTTTTTATAGGTGCGTGCTTCGCCAAGTGTTGGCTCTAGCTTTCTGGCTCGTTCATTTTTATTGCCGGGCATGGAGATATCAATATGGTAGGCAATATCAACGCCCTTTTCTTTTCCCTTTCGTTTTACTTCTACTTTCCATATACCCGTCTCAACTTTTTTGATCTTTTTCATCGAAGGCATAACACTTACTCCTTGATACTGCACATACATCCGTGTACAGCGGTGCCTTTATCTCAAGGCTAGGGGATCGCCGAACTGTATGCATAAACAGTATATCATTACCAAGAGATGATGGGGGCACCGATATAAAGGTGCCCCCAGCTAACAATTAATTAGGGGTTTTATTTTGGCTGGCATGATGGAGCAAGGTTTCTGCCAAGACTTGGCAGATATTGGTTTCAACACTGTTTAAATGGGGGTTAATACGAGGTGCTGGGCTGATATTACCTACACGATCCATTTCAAACCTCAGCGCTTGGCGGATGCTTTCCAAACAATAGCGTAACCCCAGTAAGCCATCACGGCTTATCTCTTCTGAGGGTATGTGTTCTATCGATTCTAGTACGTAAGTGAGAGATAGGGTTGTAAAGAGTAGTGTGTCTTCGGTGTGGTCTTTTATCAGGGGGTTTACAAATTGATGGGTCATAATGATTTCCTCTTTGCAATTTCTAAGTTGCGAGTTGACCACCCTCAGAAGTAAGGGTGGCCGGGAGGTTAGAAACAGCAAAAAGGCACTGCCCCAAGCTTTCCCCGAAGGTATTGTATAGCTTGGGCCTCCCGAACCATTACGAGAGGCAGCAGATTACAGGCACAAAAAAACCGCGTGCTACCGAGTCGCGGTTACCCGCCTTTTTAGAGTTTCTAAGCTCCGTATTTATTAGGATACGCCCACCGCAATGAAAGTCAAGTTTACAGCCGGTTATAAGCAGAGCACCCATAGTATGCAGGCCATAGCGATACGTGAGTAACCACGACCAATAAGGCACGTTAAAAAGCAAAAACCTTATGCAATATTCATCTAAGACATATTATTATCAACAATGAATCACACTGCACCACATTGAACTAATCAATTGTTTTTATTGATAAAAATACTTAACCCTTTACATAAAAGCCATTAGAAAACTGTATCTACATACAGTACAATAGCCTCAACCAACAACAATCAAAGGGAGGTGTATGTTCTAGCGTTTTAACCCCCATTTCGGTGCATGAAGTTTAGCCTGCTCTGGCTCCTTCCCGCTTTTTCAAGCGCCAAATTTGCATCTATAGCATTAATGATAAAGACCGAGCCACAAACGAGGCTCGCGGGCGTTGTTTGCCCTGACTTTTGTAGATATGGAGAACACAATTAATGACTGATAGACACCTTATGATCCCCGCCCCAGAAATGACCCTAGCCAAGTATGCCGAACAGATTGGCGTAAGCGAAAGCACCGTACGTGCGTGGGTTCATAAAGGGCTACTACCTACCCTTAAAATCGGTAAGCGACGCATGATCAACGTAACCGCCCGTGCCTTGGAGTGTATTCAGGCTGCCCAAGGAGAACAGTAACATGCTCTTATCTCCCTCAATGATTCACACTTTAATCGCGAATGTACAACTCGCCGTTCGAGATGAAGCGCATTTTAACCACTTAATGAATGGCCTGTGTTCAACCATTGATGAACAACACCTTCATCAACGCTTTGATAGTTTCGCGTTTGTCTGGGGCTTATTGCCTCAATGGGCAAGGGTTATGTTGTTGTCTATCGCCTATCGTGAATGCAAAAACACATTAGCCGGTGTTACACCACTCACACCCATCAGTGATTTAACCGAGCCACAACGCCGTATTTTATCGCTTGCTTGCGAAAAACTATTAACGGCGGTGGTGACTCTTTTTGCCGATTACCAATTCAGTGAAGACTTTTATAACGGCTGGCTTGAGAGTCGCCGCCAACCCCCTCATTCACCCAAGGAGCACGCCGCATGATTGACTGTATTGATACCCGATTTTTTAAACGCCGCAGAAACGCAAACACCTATATCGAAGAACAAAACGCATACGGTTACTACTGCCAACTTGTTCCGGCTTATCAAGGGTTTATTGTCAATGTGTTTATGGAGGTCGCCTAATGCTAGCCGAAATGATTGAGACAGAAACCTTTGAGCATTATCCCGATGCCAAACGCTACATTGATTTTCATCACGCAGAGGGTAGAGCCTGCTTAGTCACTAACTGCAACGATGGTTTTATTGTCGATATTTACACAACCAAAAAGACCGTATGACAAATATACCCAATCACCTCTTACCAAAAACACACTTTAACGGGTCTATTGACCCGTTTTTTGTGTGCGCCGATAAAATGACGTTATCGCAAGCGCGATCATTCGGTGGTTTGCCTTGCAGCGAAGCGGAAAGGCTTAGGCTAGTCAAGGCGTCCAAAAGTCCGACAACCGATGATCGCCTACAAACGCTCCAAGCCAAAGCCCGGTTTAGTACCGATAGCCGCCGGTTGCAGCACAACCACCGCCACCTGTTAACTACCGGGGAAATTCCCGAACCCCAAACCCTTGAGCATACACCCAGCAAACAACACACACCCTTAAATTCACCCGGTTGTCGTGCGGTAATTGAGTTTAAAGACTGGGCCGATGAGTGGCGTTTACGCACCGAAGTCGATGGCCAAAACCTACACCCCCCAGAACAAGCGGGCGAGCGTATTAGTGAAATGCTCAGCCACCGGGGTGCCTCAAAGATCGCTGAGAGCTGCGCCTTTATGTCGGTTAAACACGGTGGCTATAAAACCTTTGTCACCGGCACCTTTAACGATGCCACCAGAGACAGCATTAAAACCGGTGCAACCACAATTCAAAAAGAAGTCAGCCGCACAATGGATGCCTTACAAAAAATGTATCAACGCGGCTGGCGTAGCACAACCGGTGAGCGTGTATCAGGCCACGCCGAAGGTCTCCCCTACTGCTGGGTCGTCGAAGTGCCTAAAAATGAACAGGGAGAGGATAACCCACATATTCATATGCTCTTAGGCTGGCGGGTTGAGTACAAATACTTTGCCGAATGGTCAGCGCGTATCGAGGCGCTCTGGGGCAATGGTTATTTTCATTTAGAAAAAATCAAAGACTCCACCTGTGCAGGCGCCTATATGGCAAAAGCGGCGGGATATCTCTCTAAGGCGCAAGATAACGATACTCAAGGCGAGGTTACCGGCAACCGGTATGGTATCAGCAGCGTTGCAAGAGCGCCCGGTTGGCTCCGGTATGCCACCACACAACTGCATATTGCCAGCCAATTAATAGTGGATGTATACGACCACTTAACTCAAAAGTACGGTGAGCAGTACCGAACACGCAAGCGTTTAAACCGGGCCTTAGACAAGATACCCAAAACCAATAAAGCCACCCGTCACTGTATCGGTAAAAAGCTCGCTAAAGTCCGGGCCACCATTAACGCCATACCGATACGCTGCAATAAATATCAAGTCGTGATTAAAAACCGTGGGGATGCCTTCCGGTTCTTTAGTTGGATGAAAAACGAAGAAGACCCCGGTAATGGTGATTGGCTCCCCCCCAAAGACCCCGGCATGGCATGGATCACCGGTCGAGAACCGGTAGCTAAAGACACACTGTATTTTAGCAAGCTGCATAACCTAATTGATCACCGGAAATTGCGCCGACGCCTAGCGAATAAGCCCCCGTGGCTACACCAAAGTGATGAAGAGTGGCACCACGTTAAACACGACTATAAACACACCGCTGATATCGAGCAAACACGACTGGACACGCGCCCGGAAGCCTCCGGTAATCTATGGGAAGAATACACCGCTTGCATTCAACCACAGGAAAGGATCTATGCCTAAAGTCACTAAAGGTCATGCGGCTTGCCCGGAATGTACCGAGATACAACCCGTGCAATACGATGGCAAAAAGTATTTTATTAGCTGTAGCCACTGCCGCACGTTTACCAGCTATCAAGCCAATGTCGCAAAAGCCCGGATACAACAACGCCTCACCCCGGTAGAAGACGTACCCGCCGAACCAACACCTCAGCCGGAACGGGTCGAAGGTACACCCGCTATTAAAACCAATACCCAACCGTACAAGCCCGTTAATGCCAAAGGCTTTTTTGAATCACTCGCGGAGTACTTATAGCTATGAATGAAGTCGATACCTCACAAGATACCATTAACCTAGAATTTACTGCCGCGAGCGATGCCATCGGTATTGAACCTGAACAACCGATTCAGACCCCACAAGAAGTGGCCGCGATGGAGGAAGCCGAACGAGAAGCACAGATTGCTATTGCACAACAAATGATTAACAGCACCTTACGCTTATCGTTTGGCATGATGATGGATGTTACGGTTGATAATCAGCATACCGAAGAAGCGGCAAAAGCCTATGCTGTGCTGATTGTTAAATATTTCCCCGGTGGTCTCTTCAGTTTAATTGACCGATACAAAGAAGAGTTAGGGGCAGTCACCGCTACGGTGATGTTAATCAACGTCGTGAACCAAGCCAAAGCCCAACAGGTCGAAGAAGCAGAACAAACCACCGCAAAAAAGCCCACTTCCTCGACGTCTGGTGCTTTTACCTTTGGCGAATCCGCAGGAGAAGCCAACAATGGGTAGACGCAATGACGGCACAATGGGGCTATTTATCGGTATTACGCGCAGTGGTAAAAGCACACCGATTAAAGCCATGTTAAAAAGCCCACAAAAAGCCAAACGCGTATTAGTGTGGGATGCTAAAAACGAGTATGGCTTATCTCTCGGTTTAACGGTGATAAAAACTTTAGCGGATTTATTGCAGACCTTACAGCGCACCACCGGCAATGGTCGCTTTAGTTATGTGCCTACTGGTTTTGACCGAAAGGAATTCGACCACTTTTGCCGGTTGGCACATATCTGGAACCGACAAAAAGAAGCGGTGATTGTGATAGAAGAACTGGCCGCCGTCACCAATACAGGGAAAGCCTCTGGTTATTGGGGCGTTCTGGTGAATCAGTCCCTTGGTTTAGGGGCCACTCTCTTAGCCACCGTACAACGAGGCCAAGAGGTGGATAAATCGGTCATGAATGCTGCCTCTTATTTGTATGTCTGCCAACACAATACCGATGATGATGCTAAGTATATGGCAAAGAAACTAGGGGTTATCGTTAATGATATACCCCGCGTGCCACTACAATTTTTAGTGTGGTCACCATCTAGGGGGGCATTATCACAAGGCCATGTCATCTTTAAGCGAGATAATCCGGCATTTAGTCAAGCCATACCCTCTAAGCGTCGGTTAAGTATTAGTTTGGGAAATCTTAATCTGTTCAACATCGTCTAATGTAGATGTAGAGCTTGTGGCAACGTGCTTTTCGATGCGCTCTACAAGCTTTTTTACATTCAACAATTTTGAGTGTGAACGAGCAAAAAACATGAAGCATATAAAGAAAACAAAAGAAAATATAATTAGCTCATTAATTTTATCAGGATCATTAAATCTCCCTAATAACTCAGGGATAAGAATAGAAGCCATTGAAATATAGAAGGTAACGCCAAAGAATAAAAATGAAATAACAGAAAAAATAAATTGTGATCGCATCTCTTTATTTATTTTCCCATCTTTGTATGATTTGTTAAGGACAGGATACTTGTCAAATTCAAATACTCTATGTGAGGCCACATATAATTTCATGTCACTTCTTGTGTTTATCATACCTTCAAAAAATTCTATCTCTTTTTTTATTAAAGGAAATCCATATTCATGGCCATATGCAAGCTCTTTTTGGGCATCACGGTCATCTTCGCGCACTAGGTACTGCATCATAAATTCAGCTTTATCTTTTTTTATTGTATGTGAATGGCTGTTCCAATCTATCAATGGCTTTATTACTTTGATAACAAAAGCAATGGCGGGAAAAACGAGAGCAGCAAGAATAGTATTAGTGTCTATAACCATGTTTCATTTCCTTTTTCATCATTTAAAAACCGATTGTATTATATTTTTACCGGTTTGGTTCACACTTTTGCATTTGACGCCAAACCGGTTTCACTTGATACATTATATGTAATGAATATTTTTTAATCCAAGGAAAAACCATGTCCGCATCACACAAACGATTTATTGGCACCTTTGCTATTGCCGTATTAGCAACAGTCACGGTGAAACTTGCCACTAAACATATCCCATCCATTAACCGTGTATTAGGCTAAGGAGAAATATTAATCATGCGTCATACTGAAATTGACTTCGATTCCTTTAATGGCTCCTCAGCCAATGGCTATAACGGGCGCTTTAACCTGCAATTGCCCGCCGGTATTACCTATAAAGAAATTACCCTCCACGGGGTGAATTTGGAGAACGACCAAATTCGCCGTGTCACTTTGTCGATGAACGGTGATTCGTTGATTGACGTGACAGGTGAAGTGTTGCGAATGATTCAACGGTTTAAGGGTAATTATATTGAAGATGGTAAATGGGTAATTCCCTTTGCGGACTTTTCAATGACCACACAAGAGGGGCAAAACCTCACCTCGCTTATTACCCTGCCCGGCGAAAATATCGTACTAGAGATTGAAACCGATGCCCCAACACAAGAACAAGTCGACAACAATAGCGTGGCGTCCATTCGGGCCGAAGGCATTTTAGGCGTCTCTCAAGTTCAACGCCAAACCGTACCACGGCTGTATCGCGATGTAATGAACGGCGGCGTGGCCGGTGAAAACCGCTTCCGTAATTTTGTCAATCAAAATAAAACCACCAGCCCGGTGCGTATTCGCCGCGCCCATATGCTTGATGGCTCGATTACCAACCTAGAGATTAAGCGCAACGGTATCACTTTATTTGACCGCCCTGCGAACGATAATAATTATTCACTGCGACGCTTTAACAAAGCCCCACAGGCAAATATTTATCACTTTGATGCAGTCAAGACCGACTTTGGTGTGGCCGATGCACTACGCACTCAAAGCTCAACTTTTGAAATGTTAGTCACAAAAGATGTAGTAGGTGATTTTGAAGTTATTTTTGAAACGCTGGAAATCTTGCCCGACCCCGTAGGAGCCTAAGTTATGGATACGAGCAATGGCGGGTTTTTTACCCGTGCAGGCAATACCTTTTTAGATACGTTGGATCAACTCAAAGACCGGGTAATTGAGCGCGAGTTTAGCGAAGAGGCCAGCGAGCGCAACGAAGGACCGGGGGAATTTGCCAACCCTAATACCGTGAGCCAACCCGTAACACCTTCACAGCTCCCCAGTGGCCAGCCCTTTTTAAGCAATATTATACCGCTGGGGCTTTCACCGGGCATTGCCTTATTGGGCGGTACCGCGTTGCTGGCATTGTTATTGTTACGACTGAGCAGAGGTAAATAGTATGGCACTTCCATTAGTCCCCATTGTGATTGGGGCAGGTTTATTAGGCACCGGGGGCTTTCTCTCTGGGGCCGCCACCAGTGACAAACTCGGTACCGGTATTTCTATTGCCAGTGTGGTGGCTGGCTTGTTCTTAGTGTTTATCTTATCGCGACGCTTCGGCTTGCTAAGGAGTTAAAACAATGGTTGCAGGAGCATTATTAGGTGCCGCTGGGGCTGGGGGCGGTACGTCATTACAAGGGGGCACTGCTGGCCCGGCCACTTCGGGTATCCGCTCGGATAATTCTTTTAACATTGGTGGTAACACCGGTATTGGGTCTAGCTCGGGGAACTTGCTCAGTGGCTTAACAGCCAATCCTCAGAGTCTTGCCATTATCGGTTTAATCGCTATCGGTGTGGCGGTGGTATTAACGCGGGGGCGAGGCTAATGGTTGACATCATTGCGCATCCACAGTGGTTACACAATGCTACCGCCGGGCTTAGCCATGCGGTAGGTGATGATCTGTTGCTACTTAAAACGCAGGTGAATCGCGGGCACGCTAGGCTGTGGGAGATTAACAGTGATCGCGGTCAATCGTGGATGATTAGCCGGTGTGAAAGAGTAAATGGCGAGCGCGAATTAGTGATCTGTTGTTACCAAGGTTGCGACCTAGCGGCTATTGCCCCAATGATTGATCGCAGTGCAACCCAACAAGGCTTTAACGCTATTCGGTTTCATACCCAGCGCAAAGGCTTAAATCGGTTGATTCATGATGTAGGGTTTGCCGTGCATGAAACCGTGTACCGCAAAACATTACCACAGGAGATGGCATAACATGGGCGGTGGTAGTTCACGATCCAGCAGCAGTAATACCTCGATTGTTGAAACGGACAATTCTAACCTGCAACAAAATGACAACGCCTTAGCGTTTAACCTTGACGATGTGTCAGTGGAAGGGCTCACCGACTCCAGTGTTAGCGTTAACGTCAGTGATGCGGGCGCGATTGAGCGTGCGTTTGAGTTTGGTGGCGATGCCTTGGATTTTGGTACGCAGAGCTTGCAACGCTCGCAAGACTTTGGACGCGATATTTTAAACGAAGCCTCGGACATCAGCCGCGAGGCCATACAGGTCGCAGGCAATGCACAAACCAACGCGTTTAGTAAAATCAGAGAGATTACCACGGCATTCACAAACGGCACCAGCACCACGACCACACGCTTACTGGTACTCGGTGCCGCTGTGACTGTGTTGGCGTTGGTGTTCTTTTTAACCCGAAAAAGGACGGCGTAATGTTACGGGATTTTATTTTACAACCCAATGAAGTACGACGCATACAGTTTGAAGGGCAATGGTTGATTGTCACCCAAGCCACCGGCCCCATTGAATTAACCATTGGTGGCACAACCCCTATCGTCGTTGATGAGAAAGACCGGGTGCATCTACGCGGTGATAGCCCGAATGATCGGGCAATTAGAATTAATAATATCGCCGGTGCAGTCAATACCATTCAACTGCACACCAGTGATTTATTAGTGGATAAACGCACAGCGGTGGATTTGCAAAACGCGATTGAGATAGCACCGGACCAACTCATTGGCATTGATCAAAGCGCCAATATTGTTCAAGCCATTGTGCAAAACCCCATTGAATTGGTGGCTGATCAATCGGTGTGTATTAGCCCCGATTGTAATGTGGTGCGCACTGAAAATATCTCACTGCGCTATCAGCCTTTACCTTTAATCGTTTTTGAAGAAGGCACTACCACACAAACCGTTGCCTTAAATACACACAGAGCGCAACTGCTCTTACTGGCAGCGGCACAAAACATTCACCCTGTGTGGCTCGGTAATGAAAACGAAGGCTTACCCCTGCCAACACACACGCCCTTAACCATTGATACCGCTCAAGAGGTGACCTTAAGCGGCTTGCCGGGGGATTGGGTGCACCTAGCGGAGTTGATTAAACACTAATGCAAACACTGGCTTTTGTACTGATTGCTATTTTAACTGCTGTGGCCGGTGAATTAATCCGGCTACTTACGCAACTACTACTCACTTAAGAGGGAATCACTATGTGGGTTAACCCTACCAATGGCTTTATCAGACAATGTGATAGCAAAGGCTGTGGCCACTATGGCGCAAGCCGGGGCGATCGCCGTCATACCGGCGTTGATTATATTGCCACACCCGATCAAGCCGTGAAGGCAATTACATCGGGCACCGTTACGATTATCGGCCACACCTACAGTGATGACCTATCGTTTCGGTATGTCACCATTGAGGCTGATAATGGCCTTGTGGTTCGCCAACTGTATGTATTGCCCAGTGTGGTCACGGGTATGCGGGTGAATGCCGGTGATGTGATCGGCACTTATCAACGTTTAGGCATTCGTTACCCCGGCATTACCGAGCATGTGCATATTGATATTTGGATTGATAACAACACGGCACGCCCGTGGTCGAGCGGTGCCAAACCGATTAACCCAGCCACGGTGATTCCACTACCCGATAAAACTGCCGTGGCCACTAATAACCCTAATAACCCTAATAACCAGTCTGCAACGTCTCGTACCACTATAGCCCTTAGCAGCACCCTACTTGCACTAGCATTATTGCTATTACTGGGCATGGAATTATTACCACAGGGGGTGCCGGTATGAGTTGGCTAGGCTCGCTCTTTAGTCCTAGCGGTGTAGTGAATAAAGGGCTGGATATTGTTGATCAACTGGTGACTGATAAAGACAAAGCGGCTGAACTTAAGGCCGCGTTTTATCTGCAAGAATTACAAACACCCACCATACCCATTATTGATGCGATCCATAAAATGGGGCGGCAAACACTCGCGTTTGCACAGATGGGTTTTTATTACTATACCATTCAGCAATACGGGGTTGATGCCATTACCCCCGAATTAGTCGCGGGTGTATCTGGTGCGGCGAGTATTTATACTTTAGTTAAAGGTAAAGGACGATAACAATGGATGTATTAACGATTACCGATTTATTAATCACTAACGGCGTTCTAGGCTGGGTAGGTTTACGGCTGGTTAAGCGCGTTGATCAGCTCGACCAACGCTTAGACACCCATGAAACCCGTATTAGCGTAGCGGAAAAGGAGATTGAATATGCGACGAAGAACTAGACGTACTACCGCGAAGAAACCCCGCAAAGGGCGTGACGCTAAAGGTCGTTTTAAGGTAGGGTTTTACCAGCCTTGTATCAAAGGTTCGCGG
>Ga0193959_1000952_pt1 | contig 11724 bp, 7 predicted proteins | sample FB_2_MG_FD_140333 | JGI IMG/M metagenome (GOLD analysis project Ga0193959, IMG submission 140333) | Microbial mat bacterial communities from the Broadkill River, Lewes, Delaware, United States - FB_2_MG | ecosystem: Environmental > Aquatic > Freshwater > River > Microbial mats | place: USA... | reverse complement strand
GTTAAAAGAGGAGAGTTTAATCTCTCTTTAGAGTTTGTAAATAGAGTTAATAGCTTAGTAGCTTTTGAGGAGGCTTTAGAGTGGGGTAGGTTTAGAAGTGGAGAGGTTAGTATAGGAGGTAGTTATTTTAAGCCTCCAAAGAGTAGTGAACTAGAGGATATATTTGGCATAGGAGTTAGAGAGCTAAAAAAGGTAACCCACCCTATAAAGAGAGCTATAGGATATTTTCTATTTGGAGCATTGAATCAGTTTCATTTTGATGGAAATAAGAGAACCTCTAGGCTTATAATGAATGGTCTTTTAATCTCAAATGGATATCCAATTTTAAATATAAAAGTTAGAGATAAGTTAGAGTTTAATAAGCAGATGATAGCTTTTTATGATAGCCAAAATTACACTAGAGCTATAAGTTATCTACTTGAATACTATAAGGAGCAAAATGGCTAACAAAACAAAATTTATAAATGTTCGAGTAGATGAGCAGACGCATAAAAAGTTTAAAGATATGCTAGGCAGTAGAAAACAGAGTGAGTTTATTAGAGAGCTTTTAGATAAAAATGAGCCACCAAAAGTAAAAGTAGTTGAAAAAGTTATAGAGAGAGTAAAAACAAAAAAGGTGATAGTTGATAACTACAACAGAGATAGAATCTATCTCTTAAACAGTATCTCAAATAATATAAATCAAATTGCAAAATATTGTAATACAAAAAAGAGATTAGACTCTTCTGTATTAAAAAAGTTAGATGATATTCTCTCTACTCTAAAGGGCTTATAGTGTTAATAATTTTTGATAACAAAAATAGAAAAAATGGAATCAAAGAGTATTTAGAGCAAGGTGAAAATCACGATAGAGATATAAAAGATAGCAGAGTTACTCTATTTGGTGATATAGAGCTATTATCTCAAGCGATTAAACAGGCTAATAATAAAAAATATTCACACTCATATAGAAGTATAGTTTTATCTTTTAGCGAAGATGATATAAAAAAAGATATTTTAGAGCAGATAGCTAGTGACTTTATTAAAAAGTATGTTTCAGGATACTCATCAGATGAGTATGTAGCTTATGTAGAGGCTCACTATCCAAAGATAAAAACTAACTCTAAAGGAGCAACTAGAAAGCCTCATATTCATATAGCTATTGCAATGTATAATCCAAAGCTTGATAAATTGTTACAGCTTGGAACTCACGCTACTAGAGCTGAAGAGTTAAGGCTTTGGAAAGAGTTAACAGAGCAGAGATACAACCTTAAATCAGCTAGACAAAATCCTCTTAGGCAAGAGCCAAGAAGAAAACCAAAGAGAAAAAAGCTAATAGATAGTGTTAATAGCTATATCAAATCAAATATAAAAAGAGTTCACTCATTCGAAGAGTTAAAAGCTCTATTAGCAAATGAGTTTGGTTTTGAAGTGTTAAAAGAATCAACTCCAAAAGCAAAAAATAGTTATATCACTGTATTAACTCACCAAAATGAAAAAATGAGGCTAAAAGGTGAACTTTATAGCTTGACTACATTCAATAGAGCTAGAGAGCTATTAATTAATGAGCCTAAAAAGAGTTATATAAACCATACTCAAAAAGTAGCCAAAATAGATAGAGAGAAGCTAGATAGATATAATTTTCTCTCTAAACGACGAGTTGAGTATATTACAAAAATAGAAGCTAGTAAGAGAGCAAAAGTAGTTAATTACTTTGAAGATATTTTTAAAATAGAATTACCTAAACCAACTAAAACTAAACAAAAAAGTCAAAATAGAGATAGTAAAACTAAAACAGTAATACAAGAGAGATTAAAAGAGCTAAATCAGCAAGAGCAGATAGAAAAAATAGATTTGAGAGAGATTAAGAGGTATTTAAATACAACATACCTATTTGAGAGTATAAAAGATAAATATAGACTAAATAGAGAGCTTTATAAGGCATTTTTCGATTCAGATAAGCAAGAGTATAAAATCGCAATTGGCAATAGAGCTTTGAGCGTGGTTGATTTTTTTACCCAAGAGCTACACGAAGATTTAAAAACTACAATGGAAGAGCTAGAGAGAATCTATAAGGGGCAGTTAGGACAAGGTAGTAGAGTAGAGATTCAAGGAAATAGGGGATTTAAAATGGGTATTTGAAGTTGATAAATGTTTTCTACTCTATTTTACTATTTAGAATAAAAAAATCAAGTTAGTTAGTTTGATTTTTTAGGAATATTAGAATGATTATCAGGTGATTTTAAATATAATATAAATTAAAATCACTAAAATAGAGTATGAATGAAACAAAAAATCACCTTACAAAATTTAGAAAACTTTCTTTTTTCATTAGCAGATGATTTAAGAGCAAAAATGGATGCTAATGAATATAAGTACTATATCATAGGGCTTATATTTCTAAAGCGACTCTCAGATGAATTTAAAAAAGCAAAAAAGAGTGTAAAAGAGAAGTTTAAACACCTACCTAGTAAGCTTCAAAATGAGTTAATAGAGGATAAAGTATCTTATGGAGATATGTTTTTTGTCCCTAAAGAGGCAAGATGGTGGGAAGGCTATATAGATAGCCATAATCAAAATCATCCCGCTATCAAAGATGCCAAATCAGATATCGGTCAAAGATTAAATGTAGCAATTGCAGCTATCGAAGAGAATAACGATAGATTAAACGGTGTTTTAAAAAACAATATCAACTTTAATTCCGAAAAGGGAAAAAACAACGAAAGAGTTAAAGATGCAGATTGGAAAAGCTTAATTGATAAATTAACAGAATTTGGCTCACTTAGTGGAGAAAATTTTGAGTTTCCTGATTTACTAGGTGCTGCTTATGAGTATCTGATTAAATATTTTGCAGATAGTGCAGGTAAAAAAGGTGGAGAGTTCTATACTCCTGCTGAAGTTGTTAGACTTATGGTGCAAATCATAGAGCCTAAAGAGGGAGAGAGTGTCTATGATCCCACAGTTGGTAGTGGAGGTATGCTTATTCAATCTCATCAATTTATAGAAGAGAATAGTGGAAATACTCACCATATCAAGTTGAGTGGTCAAGAGAATGATGGTGGGGTCTGGGCTACTTGTATTATGAATATGATTTTACACGATGTGAAAGATTTTGAGATAGAACATGGTAATACACTAGAAGAGCCAATGTTTAAAGACCTTGGTGGAAAGTATAAAAAGTTTGATAAAATTTTAGCAAATCCCCCATTTAGTATGAATTATAAAAAAGCAAATCTTACACAAACAAGCCGTTTTAAATGGGGATATTCCCCAGAAACAAAAAAAGCTGATTTAATGTTTGTTGAGCATATGGCTAGTTCTTTAAAGAAAAATGGGATTATGGCTGTAGTTGTTCCTCATGGTGTATTGTTTCGTGGTTCAAAAGAGAGAGAGATTAGAAGTACAATGTTAGAAGACAATATTATAGATGCAGTTATAGGGTTACCTCCTGCACTTTTTTATGGTACAGGAATACCTGCTGCTATTTTAGTTATAAGAAAAAATAGAAAAGAGGATGAAAAGATTCTATTTATCAATGCAGATGCAGAGTATGCAGAAGAGAAAGCTAGAAATAGACTTCGAGCTAGTGATATAGAGAAAATATCTTATGTTTATCATAAAAAAGATGAATCAAATCAGAAATACTCAAAGTTAATTACTCTTAATAAAATAAGAGATGAAGGTTATAATTTAAATATTAGAAGATATGTTGATAACTCTAAACCTGCTGAGATAGAAGATGTCAAAGCACACTTAAAAGGTGGTGTACCACTTCGAGAAGTAGAGATTTACTCATCTCAATATCAAAAGTTTAATTTTGATTATGAAACAATACTTAAAAAAAGAGATGAAGAGTATCTATTATTTATAGATGATAGTGATATTAAAGAGAAAATCACAAATGACACTAATGTATCAACTATTTTAACTACTTATCAAGAGCATCTCAACTCTTGGTGGAATAGAGCCAAAGATGGGTTTAGTAAACTTCAAGAGACAAAAAATATAAACAGAGTAAAACAGGAGCTATTAGATTCTTTTAAAGATTATTTTGAATCACTTCAAACACTTGATAGATTTCAAACTTCAGGGGTGTTTGTAGAGTGGTGGAATAGTATCAAGTATGATTTAAAAACGATTAGTTCAATTGGTTTTAATGAGAGTTTATTAAGTGATGAGATGTTAATAGAGGCGTTTTTTCAAGAGGAAAAAAATGAAATTAATGAGTTAGAGATAAAACTATCAAACTTAGATAATGAGTTAAATGAAGCAGTTGAAGATGTAGATTATGAACCTGATAGTGAGAAGGAAGACGAAGAGCCAGTTAAAAAACCTACAACAGCAAAAGCTTATTTAAAAAGTGTCATCAAAGAGCTTGAGAATGAAGAGAGAGAGGAGTATATAAAAGAGAGAGATGGATATAAAAAACAGCTCCAAACTATAGAGGTTTTAGAAGCCAATAAAAAAGATACTAAAGCTTTAAAAAATGAGTATGAAGAGGCATTAAAATATAAATTAGAAATTAAACGATATGGTATGCTTGAAAAGTTTGAAGAGTTAAAAGTTGCAATAGTTGATATTAAAAAGTCTATTGAAAAGTTACAAAAGTTTGAAAATATATTAACTAAAATTGAAGATATAAAAGAGAGTATTCAACTACAAACCAAAAAACAAAAAGCACTTCCTAGAAATGATAAAGAAGCAAGAGCTATTAAAAAATCTGAAATTGATGAGTTAAAGAGAAGAAAAAAAGAGCTAGAAGCAGATAGGAAAAAGTATAAATTAGAACTTGATAAACTCAAAAAATTACGAAAAAGTGAAGAAGTTACTAATAAGATTATAAAAAAGCTTAACGCTTTAATTCAAAGTGTATCAATTATTACTAATGAAGAAGCCAAAGAATTAACACTTAAAAAGCACCATATTTTAATAGATAGTGAATTAAATCGTAGTATCAAAGAGGAGTTAAATACTCTTATAAAAATATTTGAGAATTTAAAGAGTAAATATCTAAAGAGTTTAGTAAATATAGAAGATGAGTTAAAAGAGAGTGAAACAAAAATTGATAGTTATTTAAGTGCTTTAGGGTATTTTGATGAGTGAAAAAATTAAAGTACCTGAGGGATGGGAGAGTGTTGAGTTAGGTGAAATTTTAAAGATAGAAACAGGTAGTAAAAATGCTGAAGATTCATTATTAGATGGAAATTATTCATTTTTTACAAGAGCAGAAGAGACACAAAAAATTGATACTTATTCTTACGATACAGAAGCTTTATTTATTGCTGGAGAAGGTAATTTTAGAGTAAAATATTATAAAGGTAAATTTGAAGCTCATCAAAGAACTTATATATTAACTTCTAAAAATAAAAATATTGATTTATTATATTTACAAAAAGCGATTCAACCAAAAATTACTAAATTAATAAGCACTTCTGTTGGTTCAACTGTTATGTCTCTTCGAAAACCACAAATTGCTGAGATAGATATACTAACTCCAAAGAAAAAACAAGAACAGCAAAAAATAGCCGAAGTTTTAAGTGAAGTAGATAGTGCTATCTCAAAAACTAAAGAGCTTTTAAGTAAAAATGAAAGGCTAAAAACTGCACTTATGCAAGATTTATTAAGTTACGGTATAGATGAAAATGGAAAAGTTAGAAATCCTAAAACTCATAAATTTAAATCATCATTACTTGGAGATATACCAAATGAATGGGAATTAAAATTATTTACTGAAATATATTCATTCAAAACTACTAATTCACTTTCAAGAGATGAGTTAACCTATGATAATGGGCTAGTTAAGAATATCCATTATGGAGATATACATACAAAGTTTTCTATATTGTTTAATATTGAAAATGAAACTATACCTTATATAAACTCATCATTTTCACTTGATAGAGTTAATTCTGAAAATTATTGCTTAGAAGGAGATATTATATTTGCAGATGCGTCTGAAGATATAAATGATGTTGGGAAAAGTATAGAAATTGTATATGTAAATGGAAAAAAACTTTTATCTGGTTTACATACTCTTCTAGCTCGTCAAAAAGTTCAAAAGCTTATAGTTGGATTCAGTGGATACTTATTTATGTCAAATCGTATTCGTAATCAAATCAAAATGGAAGCACAAGGTGCAAAAGTATTTGGAATATCAAAAACTAGCTTTTCAAATATTAAAATTGCATTTCCTACAAATCCTAAAGAACAAAAAAAAATAGCCCAAATCCTTTCATCACAAGATGAAAAGATAGAAGATATAAAAACTAAACTAACTAAACTAAAATCACTTAAAATTGCACTTATGCAAGATTTGTTAAGTGGTAAAAAAAGAGTAACTAAATTGATGGAGAGTAAATAATGAGAGAAGATATATTTGTACATGAACCATTTTTAAATGAACTTGAAAATATAAAATGGGGTGAAATTATAAGACTTAATAGACTCCATCAAAAACCAAAAGAGAGTTATAGAGAGAGTTTTAGTGATGTAGTAATGAGAAGTAAACTAAGAGAATCACTATTTAAAATAAATGACTTTTTAGAAGATGACCAAATTGAAGAGTGCGTTAAGAGAATTACATCTTATGGTAGTAGGGGACTTATTGAAAATAACTCAAAAATTTTTGAATTACTACTACAAGGTATGAGTGTAAGTGAAAATAGAAAAACAAAAGCTAAAAGTCCAACAGTTAAATTTATAGATTTTGATAACTTAGAAAATAATAGCTTTATAGTAGTTAGTGAATTAGGAGTTAAAGCAAAAGGTAGCGATGGTAAGTTTTACCCTGATATTACACTCTTTATAAATGGTATTCCTTTAGTGGTTATTGAGGCAAAATCCCCTAAAGTAAAAAATGCTCTTAGTGCAGGTTTGAGTGACTTACACGATTATGCACAGATAACAAGTGTTAAAAAAAGAGGAAATAGTGAACTTTTTTTCTATAACCTATTTTTGGTAGTAACTGATACAAATAAGTGTAAGTTTGGGACGATTACTACAAAAACTCTAAAGGGTTATTGGAGATGGGCAGACCCTTATCCTAAAAATCTTGATGAACTTCCAAGGGGTGCAGGAACACCAAATGACCAAAATAGATTAATCTATGGAATGTTAGATAAGAGAAATTTGCTTGATATTATGCAAAGCTTTGTAGTCTTTAGTTCAGAAGAGGATGGTATTACTAAAATGGTGTGTAGATATCAACAGTTTCGTGCAGTAAAAAAGGCGATTAAAAGACTTCAAAATGGTGAGACACCTGAAGATAGAGGTGGACTTATTTGGCATACACAAGGAAGTGGTAAATCTCTTACGATGATGTTTTTAATTAGAGCTATGTATGCAACTAAAAACTTTGATGATTGGAAAATAATTTTAGTAAATGATAGAACAGATTTAGAGACACAACTTACAAATACAGCTACAAATATCGGTGTAAAAGTTAATGTAGCTGATAGTATAGCCTCTCTAAAAGAGCAAATTAAAAGTGATGCTACAAATATCGTTATGGCTATGGTTCATAAATTTCAAGAGAGAGATATTTATGCTTCAACATTTACTCAATTAAATAAAAGTGAAAAGATACTTATTATGGTAGATGAAGCACATAGGAGTATCTATAAAAGCTTAGGAAGTAATATAAATAAATCTTGTCCAAATGCTGTATGGATTGGATATACTGGGACCCCCATAGATAAGAGTGAAAAAGTATTTAAAGATTATATTGATAAATATACTATGAAAGAGTCTATTGATGATGGTGCAACTCTAAGAATAGTATATGAGGGACGAGCTGATACAACAAATGTTAAAGATGGAAGAATAGTTGATATTTACAAAGGTCTTGAAGTTGATGAAGAGAGTGGAGAGATAAGTGGAGTTGATGCAGGTATTAAAAAGGCTTACTTAGAGAGTGAGAAGATTATAGAGATAAAAGCTAGAGATATGATAGAACACTATTTAACTCATGTTTATCCAAATGGTTATAAAGCACAATTAGTTGCAAGTAGCCAAAAAGGAGCAGTTAAATACAAAAAGATAATAGATAAAATCTTAAAAGAGAAAAAAGCCACATTTAAAGCTGATATAGTAATCTCTGGTGTGAGTGAAGATAAAGAGGTTACAGTCTTTGCAAAAAGAGATAAAGATGCTATTACTTCAAGTTTTAAATTAAAATTTGATGAACAAAAAGATGATGTAACAGGTGAGATAGGAGTACTCATAGTTAATAATATGCTTTTAACTGGATTTGATGCTAAGATTGAACAAGTTATGTATTTAGATCGTGTATTAAAAGCTCATAATCTTCTTCAAGCTATCGCTAGGGTTAATCGTGTTTATGATGAGGGTAAAAGTGTTGGGTTTGTAGTGGATTATATTGGTGTTGGAAATCATTTAAAAGAAGCCTTAGATTTTTATTATGAAAAAGAGGAAAGTGATGACATTGGTGAGGGATTATGGGATATTGATAGAATTGTTGCAGAACTTGAAAATATATCTTCAAAATTTATTAAATTTATTAAAGAACAAGATATTGATATAGAGGATATAGATGCTTGGTTTGAAACATTTTACGATGAAGATATACGATTTAAATTTTTGGAGCTTTTTAAAGAGTATGAGAAGAGTTTAGATGCACTCTATCCTGCTTCTGTTGCACTCGATTTTGTAGAAGAGTTCAAAGCATACTCTGCACTACATATACAAGCTTTAGAGTATGAAGAGGATGAGAGTAAGAGAATCAACTCTAAAAAACTTCAAACTATTGTAGATGAGTATCTTATATCAAAAGGGATTGAGATAAAAGTTAAACCTATTGAAATCTTTAGCGATGATTTTGTAAAGAAGGTAAATAAACGAAAAAGTGCAAAGGCAAAAGCAGCCGATATTGAAAAAGCACTTACTAAATATTTAACTCTAAATATGTCACTTGACCCGTCACTTTATAGTTCATTTTTAGAGATGCTTAGAGAGATACTTGAACAATTTAAAGATAACTGGAATGAGATATGTAGAAAGCTAGAAGAGTTAAGAGAAAAGCTAAAGAGAAAAGAGGAAGATTTAAGCTATGGACTCTCACGTACTAAAAAACCATACTTAAATCTTTTTGCAAAAGAGTTATTTTCAAAAGTAGAGGATTTAAAAGATGATGAGATAGAGTTAGTTGTTAGATTAACTAAAAGTATTTATGAAGTGATTGAGAGAGAGACTACTGCAAAGTATTTTTGGGATAGTAAACCTGCAAAATTAAGACTTCAAAGTGAGATACAACAGATACTATTATCAGAGGAGTTTTATAAAGTTGATAAAATAGTTAAAAACTATAAAAATTTAATTTTACAAATAGTTGAGATAGCTGAGGCAAATAAAAATGACAATGAGTTATGAGATTACAAGAAGTAATCGAAAGAGTATAGCATTAAAAGTTTTGCCAAATGGAGAGTTTAAAGTTGTTGCACCAATAGAAGCGAGTAATGAAGAGATTCAAAATATTGTGAATAAAAAAAAGTTTTGGCTATATAAAACTATAAATAAAACAAAAGATAGAGCCTCTAAATCATTAAAAAAAGAGTTTATATCAGGTGAGCTTTTTTGGTATCTTGGTAAACGATATAGGCTTGATGTAACTAATTGTGAACATAGAGGATTAAAGTTTAAATATAATAAATTTTTATTAAATATTAAAGATAGAGGGGAAGCCAAAGAGCTGTTTAAAGAGTTTTATAAATTAAAAGCCAAAGAGAAAATAGAAATTCAAGTTATAAAATATGCGAAACAGATGGGGGTTGAGTATAAAAAATTAAAAATTTTAAATATGAAAAAAAGATGGGGAAGTTGTACAAATGAGGGGAATATTATTTTAAACCCTCATCTAATAAAAGCTCCTTTATATGTGATAAATTATGTTGTTGTACATGAGTTGGCACATTTAATCGAGTATAATCATAGTAGTAGGTTTTGGAATATCGTAAGAACTCAAATTAGTGATTATGAAAAACATAAAAATTGGTTGGATAGTCTAGATATTATGGAGTGCAACTGATTTTTAATACTCTCTAACATCCCTATAAAATCAAACCATATAATCTAATATTTTATTCCAAAACCAATTTTTTAAACTCATCAAAACTATAAAGCTTTTCAGATTTAATATCCTCTTTTTGAGGAGTATCTATATAGTTAAAAAATAATCTAAAGAGTTTATTTTCTCTTTTTACATCTTTTAAAATCAATTTTAAATCAACATTCATTCCAATAGGATTTTTATATGATATAGAAAATTCTCTACCAATTAGCTTTTTAGCCTCTACTAACTCCTCATCAATATCTTTGATAACTCCTAATCTATCTTGATTATTAAATAGCCAACTCCAAACTTTTAAGCTCTCATTTGCTTGTAGGGTTTCAAGTGCAAATTCGTTGTATATATAGCCTATATCATCAAGAGAAAAAATAACGAAACTCTCATACCCATCTACTCCATTACATATCTGTTCACCCTTATAATTATCAACTACATACTCTTTGAATTTATTAAAGTTATCAAAGCTTTTTTGTTTTTTGTTTTGTTCTATCTCATCATTTTTATAGGTGTGATTAAATTTTATATGAGTAACTTTTCTGCCTCTATTTTCAACTTCATAATCTACTGTGAAGTTAGTTTTTGCATTTACTTCTTTTATAGCTGTATTAATGCAAAATCTTTTAGTATCAGAAAAATTATGGTATTTATTTTCAATTCCCATAAGCTTTCTAAACTCTTCTATACTCATTTTCGGAATAGATACTTTTTTATAATCTTCTAGTAGCTCATAAAGAGCAATTGTGTATTTTGATTCAAATCCTTTTACAATTTTCATGTCAAGTAAACCAAAAACTTTTGGAAAAAATAGAGCTTTTTGTAACTCATAAGGAAATGAAAATTGTACTAAACCATCTTGAATCTTAACAGAGCCTAACAGTTGAACAGATAGCCAACTATAAGTATCTTTCATATTTTTATTTTTTTCTAAAATATTCATCTCTATTAAAGTTTTTTGCAATCCTTGTAAATCGTCTTTTAATTTAAAATTTCTAACTTTTATTCCAGCTTCATTTTTAACTTCAGTTAATGTTGTTTCAAAAAACATATGTTTGTCAGAATCTTCATTTCTCATTTTTGAAATATTTTTTTTAGCCAAATAGAGTAAAAAATTATAAACTTTCCTTTGCTGAAGTGTTATTTTATTTGACATCTGTATAACAGCACTATGTTTTTGTAGTTTCATCTTTAACTCATTCATATTTTTATTTTATCTAAAAAAGTATTATAGCATATTAAGAATAAAACCTATTTTATATTCTCAATAGGTACACAAAAACTCTCAATAGGTACACAAAAACTCTCAATAGGTACACAAAAACTCTCAATAGGTACACAAAAACTCTCAATAGGTACACAAAAACTCTCAATAAGGTCTTTAAACACTCCTATTGGTGGTAGCTTGAAAATCCTAAATCTCTTAAAGGTATTAAATATATTAAAACTCTCTAAAGGTCTCTTTTTTATTTTTTTAAAAAAAAGGTAATTTTTCTGCAAAAACTACACCATTTGAAACACTTTTAAATCTTCGTTTACTAAGGAGTAAACTCAGAAAGTGTTTTTTTATTAAGTTTTTTTCCTAATGTCAAAAAACAGATAGAGTTCTAACGAACTCAAATTTAGAAACATTTTTCAAATGATTTTATAAAGAGTTAATAAAAAGC
>Ga0193959_1000950_pt1 | contig 11736 bp, 15 predicted proteins | sample FB_2_MG_FD_140333 | JGI IMG/M metagenome (GOLD analysis project Ga0193959, IMG submission 140333) | Microbial mat bacterial communities from the Broadkill River, Lewes, Delaware, United States - FB_2_MG | ecosystem: Environmental > Aquatic > Freshwater > River > Microbial mats | place: USA... | reverse complement strand
CGTTAAAACGCTCATGGTGGGTAATAGCTATTATAGTTATAATTGTGGCGGTAGTGATGTATAGAATGATTAAGAGGTGAGTAGATGGCAGCAGACAAAACGATATATATGGTTTATGGTGGAGAATATTCAGATTGGGATTCTGTTGGTTATTTTGAATTAGAAGAAGAAGCAAAAAAATATTGCTCGGATAAAGATTTGTATTATCAAAAAGAAAAAATGTTGCAGTTAGTAGAATCGGAAAAAAACAAAACAATATATTACCAGCACCAGGTTGTGTTTGATTATAGAAATAATGAGTTTAAAATGAGAAACGAACCGGAAAGGTATAAGTACAATTCAATAGGATTTCATGATTCTTCACAGGTAAAAATAAGAAATTTTCGCAAAGGAATTGCGTGGATAAGCTTTACAATAAATGCACAAACTAGAAAAAAAGCTGAAAAAATTGCTCAGGATCAAGCAACTAAACTTGCTGCATTAATGGTTGAAAGCAATTGCACATTAGCGTTTGATTCTATGGGATTCAAAAAACATAACGAATGGTCTAAATGAAGCATTTAGAGGGGTTTAACTACCCTTTTTGTAACATTAACTATTAAATGCTATAATATAGATATGGAACATTAATCAGGAGGCGTTCTCATGAGAGATATATTGTTTAGAGGTAAAAGAATAGATAACGGTGAGTGGGCGTATGGTGATTTAGTTAGGAGTAATATAGATATATATTTTATCATCAATTGGTTTAATTACCGAATAGAACTAGATGATATTCCGGATATAGGATGCTTAGAGGCAAACCCTAACACAGTAGGTCAATATACTGGATTAAATGACAAGAATGGCGTCAAGATATTTGAGGGTGATATTTTAGATATGAAGCGTGGCAAAAATGCGTTAATAGTTTACAATTATGGAATGTTCAAGGTTAAAAACGCAAACAGCCAACATATATCAAGAATGCCTTTGTATAAAGTAATAGGCAACATTCACGACAACAAAGAACTATTGGGCTAATCGTGATGCAATACAGGGAGTTGATTAACATGAATTGCAAAGACTGTGCAATGTTTATATGCTTTAGAGAAGATAGAGATGGAACGACTAGCGGCGGGTGTGAGTTGGATGGAAGTGGGTATTCTTCTACAATAAAAAACGCAGAAAGTGACGTATGCACAATGTACAGAAACAAGAGAGAGCAAAATCAAAAGTTTCAATCGCACTTGCTAAACGAAAAGAAAAGTATTGGCTTCAAAGGAGACACTAATATATTTTAGGGAGTTGATAGGATGATAGAGTTGTTAAAGAAGGTAAAGTCGTATATTGAAGATGCTGAGATTGATCGCGATGGCGAATGGGGAGAGGGAAGAACTATAGATAAGCTAATAAAAGATAATGCCATGCCACCAGTTTACAACGAGGTGATATCTGAAATTCAAACTAGAGAGTCGAACAAAGAAATGCTCATGGCTAAGTACGGACCAAAAGTAACAAGACCAAAAGGTTTTAAATAGAAAGGATGATACTATGGCAGCTAAGGCCAACAAGCTAACTAAACAAGAAGAAAAATTTGCACAAGGCTTGTTTCTTGGTGACAGTCAAAGAACAGCCTATAGAAATGCGTTTAAGCAGAGCAAAAGGTGGAAGGATAAGACAGTTGATGAAAAGGCTTGTAGACTGGCAAAGACTGGCAAGGTCAAGGCAAGGCTTGAAGAGCTAAGGGGTAAGATGGCTGATAAAGTACAAGAATCGGCGTTATTATCGGCTCAGGACATACTTAATAGCATAGCCAACACAATAGCACTATGCGAGAGTCAATTAGCTTTAAGGGATGATAAAGGCGAAATAACAGGAATAAACAAAACAGCATTGAACGGGCTAACCAAAAACAATGAATTGTACGGTAAGCACCTTAAACTATTTACAGACAAGGTAGAACACTCAGGCGAGATTAAAATGCCAGTGATAAAGATAAGCAAATGACGAATAATGATGCACAAATAATGTATAAAAATACATTTAGTATCAAAATATACGGCTGATATACAAAATAACATGCATATTTAATGAATAAGAGTCTAATTAATAGGCTCTTTTACTATATTTGCATAAAATGATATAATAGTCTTGGGAGGTGATTCATATTGATAATATGGAAAAAGAAATAAAGCTGACCCCATTGTATTTCGATCATGTGTTTGGCGCACAGTATGATGCAGTTGTAGAAATAGGAGGTAGATACTCAGCTAAATCATACAACAGTCAAATAGAAGAAGCTTGCAACCTGGCAAGTAAAGAGAATTACAAATTACTAATCATACAAGAACTTGACAAGGGGTCGTCAGACGGTTACTATGCTGGACTAGTAGACAAAATAGAACAGTTTGAACATACTCCAGCTTATAATATAACAGAATCATCAACTAAGATTACAAACAAGATTAACGGAAATACTGTATTATTTAGAGGATACAAGACGGACCAGCAGAAAAAAGACGTAAAAAACATTGACCAGGTAACAAAGATAGTTGTAGAAGAGGGGGAATGGGTCACATTTGACGATTTCCTAGCCTTAATACAACAGTTAAGAGGGAAGGTTAAAGAGGACCGAAGACTTGATATACTGCTTAACCCAGTAAATGAATACTGTTTTGCCAACGAGCATTTAGTACAAACAACACCTGATAAAGTTATAGAGTATTTCCCTAACAGCAAAAGACCTAAAGTGTTTGAAAAGCATTTTAACATCGATACAGTGGATGAAGAAGGCAAACCAAAGAAGCTGCAAATAAAAGTATTGGTAGTTCTATCGACTCACTTTGACAACCCATATTTAACAGGAATACAAAGAGCAGCTATTGAGATATATAGGGACACTGATCCTGAGAAATACAAGCAACTAGGAGAAGCAAGGTTTATAAAATCGGGTGGATCATTCTTCAAAGAATTTGACAAAAACATACACGTTATAGAACCTTTTGTCATCCCGAATGATTGGTACATTTACACTACTATGGATTATGGACTTGATATGTTAGCGGGTTATAGAATTGCATTAGATTATAATGGCAACATGTACGTGACTAGAGAAGTACATGAACCTAACTTAATTATAAGTTCTGCCGCTCAAAGAATGAAAGAAATTACAATTGGAGAAGAGCCTGTTATAAACTATGCGCCACCTGATTTGATGAAAAGGCATCAGACTAACGGTGAAACTACATGGAATTTATTTTCTAAAGAAGGTTGGTTTTTATCAGAAACCAGCAACAAAAGAGATATAGGCTCTCTTGCTATGAAAGAATGGTTTAAAGTGTTCGAAACTATAAAAGAGGATGGGACAAAAACTTTAGAATCAAGGATAAAGATATTTAATAACTGCGAAAATCTTATAAGATGCTTACCGCAAGTAGTTAAAAACAAAAACAATCCAAACTGCTACGCGACTCTTCCAAGCGAAGTTGAAGGGACTGTTACTAATTATCATGATTTGACTCACTCTGTAGATGCGTTAAGATATTTTTGCGTAGCAATTAATCCTATACCGATTAAACCACTAAATGATGTTGAGCAAGAAATACAAGAAAACAAAATCAGAGATAAAACAAATTATGTTAATACATTTAACAACTGGAGTCAGTACTAGGAGGTGCTATATGGAATTTGCATTAGGGTTTTTTATTTGTCTATCTGTAGTATTGGTAATAGATAGGTTTAGAAAACCAAAACAAGAAGAGGTGAAAGCCACAGAAGAAGAACTGAAAAAGCAAAAAGAGGTAGAGGAACATTACCAAAACATGATTAACTATGATTACAAACAGGCATTAGGAGGTGACAAGCGTGCAAATTAAAGAATGGGATCAGTACCAAAATGGAATAAGTTACAATAACAGGATAGAACCTAATTATTATGATATGGTAGACTGCAACTGGGATTTTTTTTATGGTAAGCAATGGAGAGGGGCCAACCTCAACCCCGATTATCCACAACCGGTGTTCAATAACATAAATAGATTTGTAACTTTTTTTGTTGCTGCTATTATGGCAAGTAAACCAAAAGGACAATTTGTCGCACCTGTGGTTAACAAAGATGATGACACAGACAATATTGTTAACGCTTGTTGGGAAGAATTTGCCGAAAGAGAAAAACTTACATTCAAAATTAAACGTGGACTTTATGATGGTGCTGTGACTGGTGATTATGTAGGTCACATGATATTTAATCCTGATGCAAAACCGTACGGTGGCAATTTATCCGATGTAATGGGACAAATAGAGTTAGAATTAATTGATCCTAATAATTTTTACATGGGAAACGCCAACACGTCTGACGTTCAAAGCCAACCTTATGTCCAAATAGCTGGCAGAGACCTTATTAAAAACCTTAAAGCTGAACAAGAGTCACAAGCCAAAATACAGGGCATAATAGATGATGATGGAGATACTACTCAACAAGCATCTTACTATGGTGACATAGAAATGGAAGGCGAGGATTCTAAGAAAGCTACATATGTAATTACCTACACAAAGAAAACAATTAAGGATAAAGAAACAGGAGAAAAAAGACAAACTGTTTTAGCTTCTAAATGTACAGAGGGCGCATATGTGTATAAAGATGTGGATTTGGGGATAAGTCTATATCCAGTAGCTTTAGGAAACTGGGAAGAACAACGAAATACTTATCATGGTATGAGCTTTGTTACTTACGCAATCCCTACACAAATTTTTATTAACAGAGGTTTTGCAAGTGCTATGTATCACACTTTATTAACTACTTTTCCTAAGTTAGTGTATAACAAAGCCAAGGTAAGTGGGGTTATGGGTGGTGCTGGTGGTCAATTTGGTGTCAACTTAGCACCGAACGAGTCTATAAATGGTGTTATGGGTTATATATCACCTGGCACAATGTCACCTGATGTTATGAACATGATTAACATGGCCCAAAATTTTATGCAAGAAACAGTAGGAGCAAATGACGCGTTATTAGGTAACATCAATCCCGAACAAGCTAGTGGTATATCGATAGCCACAACATCGAAACAAGCGGGCATACCTCTAGAAAACCCTAAGACAAATATGTATAATTGGATTGAAGATTTAATGCGTATATTTTACGATATGATTTCTAATTTGTACGGAACAAGACCTGTTATAGTTTCTGAGGGAGACGATCAAGAAATTATAGAATACAATTTTGACGAGTTACAAAACGTGTACAAGTCGGTTAAAATTGATGTTGGACAATCTTCTTATTGGTCTGAATTAGCAGTTATTCAAACACTAGACAATTTATTGGACAGAGGGTTAATAGAGTTTATTGATTACCTTGAGCGTATGCCTGATGGGTATATAGTTAACAAAAACGGGTTAATAGACAAGATACAAGAACAGGTTAAAGGCGGAGACACGGCGGTAATGGAGTTTATGGACCAATTAACACCTGAACAACAACAAACATTTCAACAGTTACCGTCAGAAGAACAACAAAAACTTATTGAAGAATACAAGGCGGAGGAGGGGTTATAATGGATTGTCCATACTGTAAGCAAGAATTAACAATAGGTAAATTTAATGCAGAAAGTAGCGAAAACTGTCAAAGTCTTAGCAAAACTAGGGAGATGCTTTGTAGAAACCCTAATTGCAGTATGTATGCTGGCGAAGATTTGAACAACCCTATCAAAACGGTTAAAATCGATCGCCAATGTACAAAAATAACCGAAGAATAATGCAATAATTTGCATAGTAAAACATTTTGCATTATAATATGTTTAGGAGGTGATAACCATTAGAGAGTTACGTTGTTCTAATGAGAAATGCGGCAAAGGGAAACCTAAGTTATTGGGTAAGAGTCTCATGATGCCAGGTTCGATATTAGAAATTAAATGTCCTAGATGTGGAATTGTAACTAGTTTTAAATCAGTTCCAAAATAAACAGAACGTCTTGAACGTCATTAATATTATTTTAATGGCGTTTTTTATATGGCTAAACCAAGCCGAGGAGGTATAATGGAAAACTTACAAGATAACCAAGTCGAAAAAGTTGACCTAGTAACAGAAGAATACATTTTGCCTGATGATTACATCGATGAAGAAGTATCAGAAGAAACAGAAAGTGAGTCTGTAGACGAATTAAAAACAGACGAGTTGGAAGAAGTAACGGAAGGCGAAGAAACAGAAGGAGAAACCGAAGAAGCTGATAACGAAGAGTCTACAGATGATAACACTATTGAATCTCTAGATGATTTAGAAATTAAGTTTTTAGGAAATTCTACTTTATTAAAAGACATGCCAAGAGAGGACGTACAGAAATACATCCAAGTGGGCATGAACCAAGAAAGATTTCATTCTAAGTTTGAAGAGTTAAAAGGGCTAGACCAAGAAATAGCATTCACAGCTGAAATGTTTAATATGGATACTAAAACAATGCTTCAAAATCTTAGAGACAACCATTATAAATCAATAGCAGACCAAGAAGGAAGAAGCGTTAACGATGTAAAGACTGAATACGATAGCAAGTTTAAAGACTTAAAGGACAAACCGTTAAAAGAATTTGTAAAGAAATATCCCGATGTAAAAGCAGACGACTTGCCACAACAAGTATTAATGGATATGAGAGACGGTATCGATCCTACAAAAGCTTACGAAAAGTATTTAAGTGAATCTAAAATGTCTGAAAAAGATACTAAAATTAGCGATTTAGAAAAAAAGATTGCAGAACTTGAAAAAGCGGTGCAAACTAAAGAGCAAAATACTAAATCTAAGAAAAAAGGAGTAGTTAAGAAAACTACTGACTCAGGCATAGACAATCAAGACGATTTCCTGGCTGGTCTTTTAGGAGACGATTAGGAGGAATAATCAATGTCAGTAAATTTAGCAAAAAAATATCAAAAGGCAATAGATCAAGTTTATACATTAATGTCTATGACAAAAGCGGCTTTTGCTGGTAAATATGATTTTATCGGTTCGCAAACAGCGGTTATTTACACATTAACATCACAAGCATTAACAGATTACACTAGAACAGGATCGGACAGATACGGTTCACCATCTGAATTGCAAGACACAATTCAAGAGTTAACTATTTCTAAAGACAGATCATTTTCCATTACGGTAGACAAGGGTAACTACATTCAAGGTAACCTTGTTAAAACTACTGGTAAAGTTATCAAAATTCAAATGGAAGAACAATTTTTACCGGAGCAAGACACATACAACTTAACGGTTTTAGCAGCGGCAGCAGTTACAGCTGGTCACACAGCTACAGCAGCAATTACAGCATCTAACGCTTACGAAAAGTTTTTAGATGGTCAAGTTGCTTTAGATGATGACAAAGTGCCTAGAAAAGGCAGAATTGCTTTTGTATCACCTTCATTCTACAAGTTTATTAAACTAGACAACTCATTTATTAAAGCTTCTGATTTAGCAATGAAAACTTTAATTAATGGACAAGTTGGTGAGGTTGATGGTGTTAAGTTAGTAATGGTACCAACTTCATACTTACCAGCAAACACAGCGTTTATTACTACTCAACCTAAAGGCAACGTAGCACCAATGCAATTAGAAGAGATTAACACACATGACAACCCTCCAGGTATTAGTGGTGCGTTAATTGAAGGTAGATTTATCTATGATGCGTTTGTAACAGCACAAAAGGTTAACGGTTGCTACCAACACTTAATCGCATAAGGCGGTGACATATGAAAACTATTAAAATGAAAAAAGACGATCATACCATCGAATGCACCGAACTTGTAAAAAATGTTTGGGAGCGAGCGGGGTATAAAGAAGTATCTAAGGGTGGTAGACCACCTAAGAAAGATTAGTCCAAACCATAGGACACTTTACTTTAGGGTAGGGTGTCCTTTTTAGTGAAGGAGGTAATGTATGAGAACAAGAATAGAAAATAGCGGAAACAGGCTTTTGATAGGCCCACTTGCAGAAGATTTACAAAACGGTTACACAATAGCTGTAGACACTGTTGTTGGCAATTATACTGTAGAATTAACAGACTCAACAGGTTTTATCGCAAACTCTCTAATAAAAATTGAAGAGGAATTTGACGAAACTCCGACAACTTTCTATGCCGAAGTAATAACTAATGTAGCTAACGTATTAACTCTTGACAGGCCTTTAGATAGAGCCTTTACAACTAATGCGCTTGTAAACAGAGAAAATTTTTTATTAAACGTAAACGGTTCGGTTACACCAGTAGCATTCGCGTATAAAAACAGTTTTGAAAAATCTGTAAATGTAACGAGGATTTTATTTAACATGGTCACTACAAATCCTGCAACTTTTAATGGTTTCGGCGACATAGCGGCCCCGGGGCTTGTTAATGGCATAGAGTTTAGAAAAAAGAACGCTGACGGAACTTTTACAAATTACTTTAACGCAAAAACAAACAACAGATTGCAATTGCTAATGTTTGATGTAGACTTCTTTGATGGTGGAAATCCACAAGCGGTAAATGGGTTAAGTGGAAGGCTTACTTTTGAAAAATTAAGCTCTCCAATAATTTTAAACAAAGACGAAGAGTTACAAATATTAGTTCAAGATAATTTAAGTTCTCTTGTCACATTTGAAGTTGTAGCAGAGGGCAACAGGGAGGGTTAATATGTCAACCTTAAAAGATATTTTATATGATGCTAGAGCGTTGTTAGACGAGTACAACGAGGATGGAATTGTCATTGCTGATGATGAAGTTTCCACATTAGAGACTAATTTAATCAGATACATTAACATGGCTTATCAAGAAAGTTACTCGTCAAGTAGATATTTTAAAGAATTTAATATACTTAATGACAGAATTACTAATTTGTTAGGTGATCTTACTAATTTTGAAATACAACAATTTACTGGTGATGAAATTAATTATCCAAATAATGGCGTAGTTGGTGCTAAAGCTTATTTCTTTACTGCTGATAATGATTTTTCGGTTAGGATAGAGGAAAACAACGGGGTAAGTTGGAACACACTTGTAACGTTAACTGAGACACCTACAACACTAACGGACTATAAAGGTATTATTACGCCTACTGATCCTAGTTATCCTATTAGAATAGTATTTAGTGGCACAACGTTCTACAGATATCAAAACGTAGCTTTATATGACATTTTGTTTAAAGCTGATGATATACCTGATTATAAACCGTGGGTTAGGGTAGATATGCCCGATGATTATGTAGAATTAGAGGAAGTTATTGCTGAGTACCCTGTTAGACAATACGAAAAGAGTTCAACTTATAAATGGGAAGCACACAAGACCTTAGTTGTTAATTACTTTTATGATGGTTCAATTAAAGTTATTTACAAGCCTAGACCTGACACATTGGTTAATGACACGGATGTTTTACAAGTGCCTAACCCAATAGCCTTGGAGTTTATCAAGTATTCAGCAGCAGCAAAGGCAGCGGTCAATGAGAACCCTAACGTAGTTAACTTCTTTGAACAGAAAGCCAACGAATTAAAGTTTGAAGCATTTAGAGAACAACCAGCAAGTGAAGAAAAGATAACTGATGTTTATTTTGGAGGTGGGTTTAATGGCAACATTTAAAGCAGTAAAAGAACCTAATCCGATAGAATTATCTAAAATGCTAGGCATTAATGAAGCAGTTGGAGAAACCGAACTAGAAATAGGGGAGTTTCTCCAATGTGACAACTTTAGAATTACTAAAGATTACAAGGCGCAGAAAAGACCTGGACATCATAAGTTTATTGATTTTACTAGTGGTGAAGTTAGAGGAATAGCACAGTTTGATATTGACGGTAAAAACATATTATTAACTTGTCATGGTGGTAAAGTATACGAGTACAATATGGATATATCAACTGATACCGTTCTGTTAGCCGATTTAATTACTGAGGGAACTGTAACTGAGGTAGGAACAATAACAGACGTTAGAACGCTTATTTTGTGGTTTAACAGTAAGATTTATTTTATAAACGGAACTGATTACAAGGAATATGACGGGACAACATACCAAGATGTAGCGCCTTACGAACCTACTGTAGCGATCGGAACTCCACCAGCTGGAGGAGGTACACTATTCGAAGAAATAAACCTGTTAACCGGTGCTAAAAAACAACAATTTGTAGGGGACAACAGTTCTACATTGTACCAGCTAGCAGAAGATAATATCGATGCAGATATATTAATAGTTACAATAGATGGTGTTTCCAAAACTGAGGGCGTAGATTTTACCGTTAATAGAACGTTAGGGCAAGTAACATTTACAGTTGCGCCCACTACCGATGCTGATGTAATTATTAGATGGGTTAAAGCTGTTGCTGGTCACAAGGAATTAATCACAAATAACAAGTACGCCATTCAATACGGTGTGCAAAATGATACTAACTTATTTATTTGGGGTGATGATAATAACAAGAATACATTTAGATTCTCGGCTACATTAAAAGCTAATTATTTCCCAGTTAATTCATTTGTAAATGTAGGATCAAACCAATACGCAATTACAGACTTAGAGCCTCAGTATCAATCATTGCTAGTTTTTAAAGAAGATAGAACTATGATTGTAACACCTGAGTCAAACCCTAATTTTGCTAACAACACAGGATTAAACCCTTATAACTACCCATACCGAGACTTGAACAAGGCATTTGGTAACATTGCACCAAACATGGTACAATTAATAGAGAACAACCCTTTGTCGCTGGACGGTTTTTCAATGCTTTTATGGTCCAGTGCAACAGGGGTAGAGGACGAAAGAAACGCGGAAATCATTTCGGATAGATTGAAGTTAACTTTCCAAGAGTTGGACTTGTCACAAGCGGTTACATTTGATAACCAAAACGATAAAGAATATTGGCTTAGCATTCAGGGTTACACGTATATTTGGAATTATGGTAATAATACATTTTACAGATATTTAAATGTTGATGTAAGGTGTATAACTGAGATACAAGGAAAGATTTACTTCGGTAGTGATGGTTATGTGTCTGAATTTGATAAAACCTATGTGGCAGATAATGAAGTGTTAGGCGATTCAATACCTTGCAGAATAGCAACTGGTAATTACGATTTTGATACACTTCAATACAGAAAAATGATGCGTAACGAATGGTTATCGATTAGACCAGATACAAGAACGACAGTGGATATTACATTTGTAACTAATAAAAAGAATGAGTCTGAAAGCAAGACAGTTACCAAGGGTTACAACTTATTTGATTTTAATGATATTGACTTTAACAACTTTTCATTCTTGACAAACAGACAACCACAACCAATTAGGCTAAGATCAAAAGTTAAAAAGTTTACTTATCTTCAAATTATACTCGAAAACGATACAAACAACGAGACATTAACAATACTTAAACTATTGCTACAAGCACAAGTGCAGAGTTTATCTAAGTAAAGGAGGGATATAATGTCTAAATTACCAATTACGCCGTCTTCGGTTGCTACTGATAATATTCAGAATCAGCCTGGCCAGGTAAAAGGTCAGTCCGTATCTTTAAAAAAGTCATTTGACCAGTACGGTATAGACGACAAGGATTACATTAATAACACTTTAATACCTGATTTAAACGGAAATGACGGTTCTAAAAGAATAGGCCACAATTCGGCATCAATAACAGCTGACAATGTAGCAGAAGCATTAGAGGAAAATAGACAAGCTATAGATAACCCAACAAACGTATTAACGCTAGACAACACAACGCCATACGCACCTACAGCAAACTATCACCCATCTACTAAGAAATATGTTGATG
>Ga0193959_1000949_pt1 | contig 11740 bp, 7 predicted proteins | sample FB_2_MG_FD_140333 | JGI IMG/M metagenome (GOLD analysis project Ga0193959, IMG submission 140333) | Microbial mat bacterial communities from the Broadkill River, Lewes, Delaware, United States - FB_2_MG | ecosystem: Environmental > Aquatic > Freshwater > River > Microbial mats | place: USA... | reverse complement strand
GCGTTGTTGATCAGCATACGCAGCAGGTCGGTGCGGCAGATGATCCCTTCCAGCTGCTCCTGTGCATTGATCACCGGAATGGCGCCGATGTCATAGCGCACGAAGCTGGCGGCGATGGCCGGTATGGGCGTGTCGGGTGAAGCCACAATCATCTGCTTGTGATAGGCCTGGGTGACGCTGATGGGTGAATCGGTGCCCCGTTGCAGGATATCGTGGCGGGACAGAATTCCCAGCGCTCGCTGATCCTCGTCGACCAGAATCAAATGGTACACGGATTGCGCCAGCATCAACTCCCAGGCTTGACGCAAACTGGTTTCCGGTGGAATGGTCAGGACCGGGGTACTCATTACCTGAGAGGCTTTCAAGCCTTGGGTTTTTGAGCGTCCGGAGGTATCTTCGGCTGCGGTCTGTTGATATCCCTTGGGGGGCTGGCGTGCCGGCTGAGGGGGCGCCTGAAAGCGTTCCTTCGACAGCTCAATCCGTTCCTCAAGTCCCTGCTGACGATGCAGGCGGTCCTCTGACTCCGGCAGGCCGGCAGCCGGGTTGCTGTGCTGCAACGACTCTACGCCTCGCTGGCGGAACAGCGATTCGACCGGCGTTTGTATCCGGTATCCCTGATCGTAGATAACAAGGGCCATACTCAGCTACCTCCGTACTGCACCGGCCTGATCCGGTCACATCCTATTATAGCGACTTGCGGATCAGATTCTTGATGATAAAACGTCCTGGATGAAGTATCCGCTGCAATTCAGCGGGCAGGGGGGCCGGAGTACCGCTGATCAGGGCGGCTACCATTTCACCGGCAATGGGCGCGCTGATCAGTCCTTTGGAACCATGACCAACATTGACAAACAGGCCGGGCTGGTAGCCAGGGGGCTCTGTGAGAGGCCAGCGTGCATCGTCTCTCAACTTGGCATACTGTTCAATATAGCAGGCCTGGTCCGGTACGGGGCCTGCCAGTGGCAGGTAATCCGGTGTGCTGCAGCGCAGGGCAACGCGTCCATCCAGAGGCGTCTGAGTCAATACGTCACCCAGCGCGGGCAGGGCTCTGCCGAGAATATCCAGGTTGTGCCGATGTTCCTGGTCTCGAACCTGCAGATCGGTATCGCCGACCTTGAACGATGCTCCGAAACAGTAACGTCCCTGCAGAGGAGGTGATATATAGCCTTCACCACACACCACGGTTTGCAGAGCGCTTATCTCGGCAGGGGCGATGGCTTGACTGGTCTGGCCCCGAATTGGTTTCAAGGGCAGCCATTGCAGCGGGCTCAGAGTACGACTGCTGTGGGCACAGCAGACTACCAGTGTGTTGGCACTGAATGACGTCCCCTGCAAATGCCAGACCCCATCACGATGTACCAGCTCGGCTACTTCGGTATCAAAGCTGCAGCGGATCAGAGGGTGATTGAGGAGTGCCTGACAGAGCTGTGGTGGCGAGACCCAGCCGGCATTGGGAAACCAGAGACCGGAGGTTGGCACGTCCAGACCCGCGTGCTGGCTGGCGGCAGCAGCTTCAACAGCGGATACCAGTTCGACGGGGTAGGCTCCTGCGTCGATGACCTCGGCCTGGCGCAGGCGCTCCTTATCACTCATGGCCAGCTGGAGCACGCCGCACAGGGCGCCCAGCTCCGGATTTTCTCGCATCAGAGGCTTGAGCAGCGCACAGCTGTACTCCAGGCCGCTGAGATGAAAGCGGCTGTGGTCGGTCGGCTTGGCGGGTAGCTTGGCGTAAAGCGCGCCCTGCGCATTGCCGGAACCTTCCTGAGCCGGTGCCGAGTGACGCTCGATCACCTGGACGGGAATGCCTTTCTCGGCCAGCGCGCGAGCGGTGCTGGCGCCTGCCAGCCCTGCGCCCAGCACGATGACAGGAGACACGGTCGCTGCAGGGGCGGGAGGGTGGCACCAGATTGGCAGGGGAGAAGGAGCGGCACCCGAATGGGGGGATGGCTGCTCCATGATGCCCGCCAGCATCTCGCGCTTGCGGCCAAAGCCGGGGCATTTTTCCACATGGAAGCCGACCTCCTGCAGGCCGCGCCGTACCAGGCCCGCAGCGGTAAAGGTAGCAAAACGGGTCCCGTTTCCGCTCAGGCGGGCAATCTGCTGAAACAATGCGTCGTTCCAGAGGTCCGGGTTCTTGGCCGGTGCAAAGCCGTCCAGAAACCAGCTGTCCACTCGTGCCTGCAGGCGCGGCAGCTGTTCCAGCGCATCCCCCAGCAGCAGGGTAAGCAGCACACGGCCACCGTCAAGGCGAAGGGTGTAAAAGCCTTCAACCGGAGCAGGATAGCCGTCAAGCAATTGACGGGTGCCATCGGCAAACTGGGGAAAGGCCTCCAGTGCCCGGGCCAGGTCCGTTGCTGCCAGCGGATATTTCTCGCAGGAGATAAAGTGCAGCTGTTGCGGTGCTTGTGTCTGTTTAAGCCAGAGATCACGGGCGCAGAGAAAATTGAGCCCGGTGCCAAAGCCGGTTTCCGCAATGACGAACGAATTGGATTTCAGTTCGGTAAAACGCTGCTCCAGCTGATTGGCGCGGAGAAATACATGCTCGGTTTCGGCCACGCCACCATCGCGGTTGAAATAGATATCACCGAAGTGGCTGGACTCGGGGGAACCGTCCTGCCAACTGATGTCGGCAGTATGCAGGTGCTTACTCATGTGTACTGTCAGGTGACTGTGGCGGCTGCTGTTCACGCGCGGTTGCCATCAGATGTTGGGAGCGGGTCCGCCTGAGTGCACGGTTCTCGTGATGCAGTGCCGTCTTGGCCAGCATGTGCGCGGTGATGGGCGCGGTAATCAGCAGAAACAGGGTAATCAGCAGTTCGTGAACACTTACATAGCCCTGTTCGTAGCTCATCAGCACCATGGAGGCGATCAGTATGCCACCCATTCCCACGGTCGTGGCCTTGGTCGGTGCATGCAGCCGGGTATAGACATCCGGCAGGCGGCACAGGCCAATGGAGCCGACCAGAACAAAAAAGCCGCCGATCAGCAGCAGGGCACAGACAGTAATTTCAACCCAGATATTCATACGGATCCTTACTCAATGATATCGCCGCGCAGCAGGTATTTACACAGGGCGACGGTACTGACAAAGCCGAGCATGGCGATCAGCAGGGCAGCCTCGAAATAGAGGTTGGTGCCCATGTGCATGCCGTACAGCAGAATCAGGGCGATGCTGTTGATATACATGGTATCCAGCGCCAGGATGCGGTCCGACAGCTCGGGGCCGCGTAGCAGTCGCCAGAGATTCAGGATCAGTGCCACGCACAGAATGCCACTGACGATCAGGATCGTGGTGTTCAGCATCCGAAAATCTCCTTCAGCGGGGCTTCGTAACGCGACTTGATGGTGTCAATCAGGCCGGCTTCATCGGTCAGATGCAGCGCATGGATATAGAGCCACTGCTGATCTTCGGATACCTCGGCACTGACGGTACCCGGGGTCAAGGATACGGTACTGGCCAACAGGGTGACCGGCAGATCACCCTTGAGTTCGATGGGGACGGCGACGAAACCGGGCTGCAGCTTGCGCATGGGCCCCAGTACCAGAATGGCGACCTCGACGTTGGCGACGACAATATCACCCAGTACCAGCAGGAAATAGCGTATCGCCCGCAGTGGGCGTACCACGCGTGGCTGTTGCATTTGCAGGGGGGCGCAGAGCAACGGAATGGTCAGGGCCAGAAAGGCTCCCAGTACCAGATGGCCCGGAGCAACCGTATTGTTGAGCAGCAACCAGACGGCAAACAGCAGCAAGCTGTGCAGGGGCATGGGCAGCCAGGATGACAGGCTCATGAGGGACCTCCGGGCAGCAGGATATCAAGTGAAGCAGGCAACTGGTGCAGCTGCTGCGCGGCCTGTTCGGTGTACTGGGTCAGCGGACCGCCGAACACCACCATCAGCGGTGCTGCCAGCAGCAGCAGGCAGACTGCGGCCACCTGCCAGTGGGATGCAGGTTCAGCCTCCGTCTTGTCGCTGCTGCGACGCCAGAACAGGGTCGTGCCGCCACGGGACAGGGCGATGATGGCGATCAGGCTGCTGATCAGAATGGTCGGCCAGGCCCAGAGCATTTCGGCACCGGCGTGCGCCGCCTGCAGGGTCAATAGCTTGCCGATGAAACCCGAGAAGGGCGGAATCCCGGCTATGGTCATGGCGGCGACGAAGAAAAGCACGCCCAGCAACGCTGGCTGGCGCACTTTACGCGACATAACGAAACGGTCGGCCGCCTTGCCGCGCTGCTGGCTGATCAGGCCGGCAATCAGGAACATGGCAGCACTGATAAAGGTGCTGTGTACCAGATAGTAGAGGCCGGCGGCGGTGGCTTTTTCACTCTGAATGGCGACCGTAATCAGCAGGGTGCCGACGGATACGATAACCAGATTGGCGGTCAGCTCGCGCAGATTGGGGCTGGCAAGGGCGCCGATACTGCCGGCCACCACGGTGAGAATCGCCAGTGGCCAGATCCAGGGCTCGATCATGTTGGCCAGCGGGCCGGCATTGTCGCCAAATACCACAGTGTGGATGCGGAACAGGCTGTAGATACCCACCTTGGTCATGATAGCGAACAGGGCGGCTACCGGTGCGGCAGCGGAGGCATAGGCACGGGTGAGCCAGAAATGCAGCGGCAGCATGGCGGCCTTGAGACCAAATACCACCAGCAACAGCATACCGCCAGCGCGTGCCAGCGTGGATTCGGCTTCCGACAGCTGCGCCACCTTGGTCGACATGTCGGCGATATTCAGTGTACCCAGGGTGCCATAGAGGATACCCAACGCGAACAGGAACAGGCTGGAGCCGACCAGATTCAGTGCTACATAGTGAAACCCGGCCTGGGTTTTCTGCTTGCCGCCACCATGGATCAGCAGGGCATAGGAGGCAATCAGCAGCACCTCGAAGAATACGAACAGGTTAAAAATGTCACCCGTCAGGAAGGCGCCGTTAATCCCCATCAGCTGGAACAGAATCAGCGGATGGAAATAGGCACCGGTGCGGTCTTCACCGGCGCAGGCATAGAGCAGTGCTGCCAGTGCCAGAATGGACGTCAGCAGAACCAGCATAGTCGACAGCAGGTCGGCGACCAGAGCGATACCAAAGGGTGGTTGCCAGTTGCCCAATACATAAAGCTGGATACCTTCACTGCGGGTATGCAGCAGCAACGCCAAGGATGCCAGCAGTGTCAGGGCAGCAAAGAACAGCGATGCCAGACGCTGCCGTTCCAGACTGGAGCCCAGAGGTGGCAACAGCAGCGACAGGGCGCCCAGCAGCGGCAGCAGAACAGGCAGTATGGTGAGATGCTCGATCATGCCTTGTCCTTCTTGCGACGCGGTTTGGTTTCTGGTTGGGGCGGCAGGCGACCATCGACATGGTCATTGCCCAGATCGGCACGAGCGCGCATGGCCAGAATGACCACAAAGGCGGTCATGGCGAAACCGATCACGATCGCGGTCAGCACCAGTGCCTGGGGCAAGGGGTCAGCATAGCTGTAGGAGGTGCCAAGAATCGCGGCACCATCAAGCTTGAGACGACCACTGGAAAACAGGAACAGGTTGACGGCATAGGACAGCAGCGTCAGCCCCATGACAACGGGAAAGGTGCGACCGCGCAGGCACAGAAAGACGCCCGAGAATGTCAGCAGGCCGACACAGACGGCGTAAACGGCTTCCATTTATTCAGTCTCCGGCTGGGTTGGACGGTGGTTGGTAGTCAGTTTGCCCAAGTTGGCCAGGATCAGCAGGGTTGCACCGATCACGGTCAGGTAGACACCCAGATCGAACAGCATTGCGCTGGCCAGCTCGAACTTGCCGATCCATGGCAGCGAGAAGTAGTCAAACCAGGACGTCAGGAATGGGCGATCAAACAGCCAGCTGCCCAGACCGGTCAGGGTGGCAATCAGCACCCCGCTGCCGATCAGCCACTGGTAGTCCAGCTTCATGCGCTGCTTGATCCAGTCGACGCCGTGTGCCACGTATTGCTGGATCAGCGCAACCGACGTGACCAGTCCTGCGATGAAGCCGCCACCGGGAAGGTTGTGACCGCGCAGGAAAATATACACCGATACCAGCAGCGCCAGCGGCAACAGGCTCTGTGAAATCACGGCCAGCATGACCGGATGGCGATCACGCGCCCAGGAACGGCCATGCTCATCGCCTGCCGGCATGAACAGGCGCATGCGCGCGATCAGCTTGTAGATGCCCAGGGCCGCAATGCCGAGCACGGTGATTTCGCCCAGCGTATCGAAGCCACGGAAGTCGACCAGAATGACGTTGACCACGTTGGTACCGCCACCGCCGGTTTTGCTGTTGGCGAGGAAAAAGTCGGAGATGCTGTCCAGCGGACGGGTCATCATGGCGTAGTTGATGGTGCCGATCACGCCACCGATCATGGCCGCGATACCCAAGTCACGCACCACGCGACGGGGTGACGACTCCTTCGGTGTCTTCTGCGGCAGGAAGAACAGCGCCAGCATCAGCAAAATCACTGTCACTACTTCGACCGACAGCTGGGTCAGCGCCAGATCGGGGGCGGAGAAGCGGGCAAAGGCGATCGACACGATCAGGCCCACCACCGACAGGGTGAGCAGGGCGATCATGCGCTTGCGGTGCCAGATCATGGTGGCCAGTGCGCTCAGGCAGAGCAGCACGGCGGCCGTAATTTCAACACCATCGACCGGCAGGTGCGGGCGCATGCCCGCGGTGGTGTTCAGGTCCATCAGCGGACCGGCGGTCAGGACCAGTGCAAACATCAGCAGCAGCCACATGTAACGCTGCAGCGAACCGTTCTCAAAGAACTTGTGCACCCGGGTAGCGCCGGCCACCAGCGACTGGATCAGGCGTTCAAACACCAGCTTGGCATCGGTTTCCGGGAACTGGGCCTGGAACTGGAATAGGTGGCGGCGGTTGTAATAGATGATCAGACCACCGGCCATGGCAATCAGGCTCATCAGCAGCGGCAGATTGAAACCGTGCCAGATTGACAGGCTGTATTCCGGCATGTTGCCGGCCAGCACGGCAGAGGATGCCGCTGACAGCAGGCCGCCCACGATATAGCTGGGGAAAATACCCAGCAGCAGGCAGAGCGTGACCAGAATTTCCACCGGTATCTTCATGTAGCGTGGCGGCTCATGCGGAGTCTTCGGCAGATCGATCGGCTCACCGTTGAAAAACACATCGTGGATGAAACGAGTCGAGTAGGCGACCGAGAACACGCCCCCCAGCGTTGCCAGTACCGGCACCATCCAGGACAGCGACCCCAGCGAGACCTGGTGCAGCGTTTCGGCAAAGAACATTTCCTTGGACAGGAAGCCATTCAGCAGGGGGACCCCGGCCATGGAAGCGGCCGCAACCATCGCCAGTGTGGCGGTATGTGGCATGTACTTCCACAGGCCGTTCAGCTTGCGCATGTCACGCGAGCCGGACTCGTGGTCGATAATCCCTGCCGCCATGAACAATGAAGCCTTGAACGTGGCGTGGTTGATGATGTGGAAGATGGCGGCCACGGCGGCCAGCTGGGTGTCCATGCCCAGCAGCAGGGTAATCAGGCCCAGATGGCTGATGGTGGAATAGGCCAGCAGCCCCTTGAGATCGTGCTTGAACAGGGCAATGTAAGCACCCAGCAGCAGGGTGGCCAGACCGGTCAGGCTGACGGTCAGGAACCAGAGCTCAGTGCCGGATAGCACCGGGTAGAAGCGGGCCAGCAGGAAAATGCCGGCCTTGACCATGGTCGCCGAGTGCAGATAGGCGCTGACGGGCGTTGGTGCCGCCATTGCATGGGGTAGCCAGAAATGGAACGGGAACTGGGCTGACTTGGTGAAGGCGCCCAGCAGTACCAGTACCAGTGCAACCGGGTAGGCTGCGTGCTCACGCAGAGTATCACCGCTGGCCAGTACCACACTGAGATCATAGCTGCCGACAATATGAGCGATCAGCAGCAGGCCTGCCAGCAGTGCCAGGCCGCCGGCACCGGTCACGGTGAGGGCCATGCGGGCACCCTTGCGGGCTTCGGACTTGTGGTTCCAGAAGCTGATCAGCAAAAAGGAGCTGATACTGGTCAGTTCCCAGAACAGCCACAGCTGGATCAGGTTGTTGGCGGTGACGATGCCCACCATCGCCGTCATGAACAGGATCAGGTAGGCATAGAAGCGTGACATGGAATCCTGTGCCGACAGATAATAGCGGGCGTACAGGATGATCAGCAGCCCTATACCCAGAATGAGCAGGCAGAACAGCAGTGCCAGGCCGTCCAGACGGAAGGCGAGATCCAGCCCGAGGGCCGGAATCCAGCTGAAACTCTGTTGCAGTGTTTCGCCCTCGAACACTTGCGGGGCCGCACTCAGCACCATGGCAAGCGCCACGGCGGGGAGAATAGCGGTCATCAGTGCACAGGCGCTGCGCCCGAACCTTTCGGTCAACAGGGGCATCAGGGTGCCGAGCAGAGGCAAAAGAGGGATCCAGAACAGGTTCATCAGCAGGACGAACTCCATTTAGTTGAGTGTGTCGTGAAGGCGACCGGCGGACGCCGATACAATATAACAAAAGTGGTAATTTATACCGTTTGCGGGCGAGAGAGTCCACCGCTGCAGCCGCGCGCCCGGTCGGACGCACGACCACAGTCGGGGTTAGAACAGCAGTGCCTGAACCTGATCGAGAACCTGTGCTTCGGTCCAGGGCTTGGTCATATAGGCGGACACACCGGCGGCTTCTGCTTCGCCACGGTGCTTGCGGGTAGATCGAGACGTGATCATGACCACCGGGATATGACGGAACTGCTTGCTGTTACGCAGAATGGCTGCCAGCTCCATGCCGCTCATGCGTGGCATTTCAAGGTCGGTGAGAATGATGGCCGGGGGCTGCTGACGGATCTTGTCCAGTGCGTCCAGACCATCAATGGCGGTACGAACCTCATAGCCACTGTCACTGAGCAGCGTTGCCAGTGTTTTGCGTGCACTGAGCGAGTCATCCACCACCAGAACCTCGGGCAGGTGCAGGTTGAACTCAGGCTCGGCCAGCTCGGCTACCGGACTGAGCGCCGAATGACGCTGGCGGATACGTCCCTGCAAGTCGACGATGGGGGCGACACTGCCATCTGACAGGATGGTAACACCCGGCACGCCGGCAATATCCGGCAGGTGCTCGCCCATCGCCTTGAATACCTGTTGTCGGTGCGCCAACAGTTCAGGTACCAGTACGGCCGCTCTTTCGCCCTGATCCAGCTTGACCATCAGAACCGGGAACAGGCGTTTGCCGCTGTAATCGGCGGCTTTTTCATTCATCAGGCTTTCCAGCGTATAGGCCGGATATTCACCTTCCGGGGTCGTGAAAGTCATCTGATCGCCATGCATTTGCAAGGTGCCGTCTGATGACAACAGGCTTTGCTCGATGGTGTGGCTGGACAGCGCATACAGACGTCGATGATTGCTGCGCACCATCAGGGTATGCACCAGCAGGGAAGACGCTGGCAGGGAAAGGTCAAACCGCGTCCCCTGGCCTTGTACGGAATGGATGCTGATCGTGCCCTGCAGACGTGTGACCTGCTGGTACACCACATCCATGCCGATGCCTCGACCGGACAACTGACTGATTTCGTCGCGAGTGGAAAAGCCCGGAATCAGGATCAGGCGCTGTGCTTCATTGTCCGTGAGTACACGGTCTGGCTGGAGCAGGCCCTTGCGCTCGGCAATTTCGCGCACGCGCTGTACATTGATGCCACCGCCGTCGTCCGCGCAGCTGACCTGAACCTGGTTTTCGGCCTGACGGAAGCTGATTGTGAGTGTACCCACTTCGTCCTTGCCTGACTGGGCACGTCGTTCCGGGGACTCCAAACCGTGGTCGACAGCGTTGCGGATAATATGCATCAGCGGATCGGCCAGCTGGTTGAGCACCTGGCTGTCGATCAATACATCTTCACCTTCAACGACCAGTCGAGACTCCTTGCCGGCGGCGCGGGAAGCCTGGCGCATGATGCGCTGCATGCGTGAGCTCAGACTGCGCACCGGTACCTGTCGAGTGCTGAGTACGTTAGCCAGTGACTCTTTCTGCAGGTTGGTCTGTGCCGCGTGCATCTCGGTCAGCTGACGCAGGTGCTCGGCAACCTCATGATCCACCTCACGTACGTCTGCCACCGCTTCCTGCAACTGTGACAGGCTGGTGTGCATGCTGTGATAACGGTCCATCTCCAGTGGGTCGAAGTGACTGTCATCGTCCTCGGAGTGGTTGAGGGTAAAGTAGTCCTGTAGCTGCTGTTCGATATCGAACATCACCTTCTGCAAGGAACGCTGGCGCTCGCGGGTGGCAAGAGCGAGCCTGTGCATCTGCTTGAGGCGGTCATCCTGCTGGGCATTTAGAGTGCTGGACTCACCCGCGATACGGAACAGGTTATCCAACAGGCTGACGGAGACACGCAGCTGGCTCTGTTCATGCCCTGCCGCCACCTTTTTCTTATCAGCAGCGGTCTTGTTTTCAGTTGAAGTCGGTGCCGCCTGAGAGGTGCCGGACTCTACCTTGCGTGGGGTCTTGCGTGCTTTGCCGCTGAGTGGCTGAGCAGCGCAGTCAATGCCCTCGGTACGCAAACGGAAGAACCAGTCCATCATGCTTTGCAGTACACCCTGCGCGGTCTCGGGCGGTGCTTCGGATTCGCTGATTGACTCGCTCATTTGGGCCAGACAATCGATGGCTTCGGTCAGGTCCTCGGACATCTGGGGGCCCGGCAACGTCTTGGCTTCGGTCAGAATTTCCAACACGTCTTCCATGCAGTGCGTGAGCTTGGCCAAACCACGAATGCCGGCCATGTTGGCCAGCCCCTTAATGGTGTGAGCGGCACGCTGAGCGCTGAGCAGGGAATCGATCTGCTGATCGTTGAGCACAGCCTGCAGGTGTTGCTGGAACTCATCTACCAGCACGGGCAGCTCGTCATACAGCATTTCCAGCAACTGAGGATCGATATCGTCAGCAATGGCAAGGTCGACATCTTTTGCCGTGGCGGTCTGCCGCTCGATATCTTCGGGCGCCTGGACGCCTGCCAATGCCAGCAGGCCGGTCAGGAAGGCCGCCTGCTGGGGAGTAGCGTGCAGGACCAGCCCCGGGTCGCTGATGGCATCGATCAGCGTATCTCTGGGGCTCTTATCGCTGAGTGCACTCAGGTGAGCCTGAAGTGCTTCCAGGCAATGAGTGAAGTGGGTGTGCTCGTAGTTCTCCAGTGGCTGCTGGCGCCGTGTCATGACACCGAGGTTCAATCCCAGCCCCTCCAGCACCATTCTGATGCCGGTCAGGTGTACGGTATCGCAGGCGCGCTCCAGCGGGCGCAAGGCGTCCTGACTGGCTTCCAGCAAGGCCGGATTACTGTTGGGAAGCGTCTGTTCCCACAGTGTGGTGAGCTGTTGTAGGGAGCCGGTCAGCATCTGCAGAATATGTGGGTCAACCTTGGGGCCTGCATGTTCAAGCAGGCTCATGTCAACGTCACAGAACTCTGGCAGCTCCTGTGGGGTGGTGGCAGTAGGCTCGGTGGCTGTAACCTGTGCTAATGCGTCTGAGGCTTGGGTGTTGTTGATGGAGACTTCAGCAGCGGTATCGGTGCCATGTCCAAGCGCAGCAGCAGAAACGGCGGTCACATCGTCCCGTGTCTCTGGCGCTTCGGTGGCAAAGGCTTCATCAATCAGGGTTTGTTGTTCGCTCAGGTCCTCGGCGTCCAGCGGCTCGGGCCAGCGTGTATCGCCCAGTAGCGTCAGGACGGCGCTGGCACGGGCGTGGTCG
>Ga0193959_1000944_pt1 | contig 11779 bp, 10 predicted proteins | sample FB_2_MG_FD_140333 | JGI IMG/M metagenome (GOLD analysis project Ga0193959, IMG submission 140333) | Microbial mat bacterial communities from the Broadkill River, Lewes, Delaware, United States - FB_2_MG | ecosystem: Environmental > Aquatic > Freshwater > River > Microbial mats | place: USA... | reverse complement strand
TTCAGAAGGAACAGCAACTGGAGGCGAAGGTAACGATAATGAAGCAGGAGATAAAGGAAAAATAACTGGAGATCCTAATGCTAGTGGGTATTATGGAAATGGTGGTAGTGGCGGAAATGGAGATTATAATTTAGGCAATAGAAAACCATTAAGCAAGCCAAAACCAAATTACATTTGTAATGAAGAAGGTTTGGTAGTTGTTAGCATTGAAGTGGATACAAACGGACGAGTAATAAAAGCTACGGCAGGTGTTAAAGGTTCAACAAATACAGCAAATTGTTTGCTAACTCAAGCCAAGGCAGCAGCATTAAAAACTACTTGGCAGGCAGATGCTAATGCGCCATCAAAGCAAGTTGGTACCATAAAATACAGATTCTCATTATCTCAATAATTTTTAATGGATTATAATAACACCCTCGATTGGATGTTTTCTCAGTTGCCAATGTATCAAAGGCAGGGAAACACAGCTTTTAAGAAAGATTTAACCAATAGTTTAGCTTTGTCTAAACATCTTAACTTTCCTGAGAAAAAGTTTAAAACAATTCATGTTGCTGGTACAAATGGCAAAGGTTCTACAAGTCATATGTTAGCTTCTGTTTTACAAGAAGCTGGCTACAAAGTAGGTTTATATACATCTCCACATTTAAAAGATTTTAGAGAACGTATAAGAATTAATGGTGAAGTTATTAGAAAAATAGATGTTATAAATTTCATTAAAAAAAACAGCGAATTCTTGTCATACCATAAGTTATCCTTTTTTGAAATGACTGTTGGTTTAGCGTTTGATTGTTTTGCAAAGCAACAGGTAGATTTTGCAATTATAGAAGTTGGTTTAGGCGGAAGATTAGATTCTACAAATATTATAACTCCCGAAGTTTCAGTAATTACTAATATTGGTTTAGATCATACGCAGTTTTTAGGTGAAACATTACCAGAAATTGCTTTTGAAAAAGCTGGAATAATTAAACCTAATATTCCTGTTGTAATTGGTGAATTTCAAAATGAAGTATTTACTATTTTTGAAAAAATAGCTAAAGAAAAGGACGCTCCATTGTTTTTAGCATCAAATTTGAATACTTCAAATTTTCAAACAGATTTAAAAGGAACTTATCAACAACATAACTTAAAAACTGTTGTAAAAACGATAGAAGTGTTAAATGATGAAGGTTTTGCTATTTCAGATGAAAATTTAAGAAAAGGACTGTTAAATGTTAAAAAAAATACAGGACTTCTAGGGAGATGGCAAATTTTAAACCAACAGCCCAAAGTTATTTGCGATACTGGTCATAACAAAGAAGGCTTAACTTATGTGTTACGTCAGTTACAAAATGAAAAGTTTGAAAAATTACATGTTGTTTTTGGAGTTGTAAATGATAAGGATTTAAAAGAAATTTTACCTATGTTTCCTAAAAGCGCAACCTATTATTTTTGTAAACCAGAGATTCCAAGAGGGTTAGATGCTCTAGAATTGCAGCAAAAATGTATTCCATTTGGTTTAAAAGGAAAAACGTATGATTCTGTTCAACATGCTTATAATAAAGCCTTAAAAACTGCCAAAAAAGAGGATTTAATTTTTGTTGGAGGTAGTACTTTTGTAGTTGCTGAAGTTGTTTAGCTTGTTGCGATTTTGTTAACAAAATAGATGTAATATTAACGATATTTTTTTTTATTCAAAAAATAATAATATATTTACAATATAAGACCTCAAGTATTATCAAAATGACATTTATAGTAGTTTTATTTTATAACTACTAATATTCCCCTCATTCAATGGATCTATATTTATAGACTTACTCCTTTTCCATTGTTTATTCATTTTATTAAACCTCAATTATTTATTATTTGTATGAATAATAATTTGTTTTTGAATACTAACTAAAATAAATATATCATGAAAACAATTAAAAATTTATTGCTTGGAATTTTTGTATTATCAATTATGTTTACTTCAAAAATTTATTCACAAGAAGCTAAAGTAGAGGAGTTTAAACCTGTATTTATTGTTGTGACAACGGTTCACAGAAGTAGTGATCCCAATGTAGACTTTTCAGATTGGATGGAAACTGAAAAGGAATACTTTGATAAAGTAACTATGAAAAATGATTTAATCTTGGGCTATGGAGTTTATTTTCACTATTTCACACCAGATGATTCTGAAGTAAAACTAGTTTCAATTTATAAAAACTGGGAAGATATAAATAATGCTACCGAAGTAACAAATAAATTAGTAGATCAAGGTTGGCCAAATGAAGAAGAAAGAAATGCTTTTTTTGACAAGAAATCCAGTTATTATTCTAGTCATCATAGTGATGAAATATACATGACTACACGTTATTCTAAACCTACAAAATTAGATGGTGATAAACCATTAATTTTTTATGTTAAAGTAAACAAAAGAGGTTCTGGAGGAGGTTCAGGTTTTAGAGAGTATTTCGAAAATGTGACTATGAAAAATGACTATATAAAAGGATATTATACTCATGTTCATAGATGGGGAGCAAATAGTGATGATATGATTGAAGCATTTGCCTTTGAAAGTTTAGGAGACATAGAAGAATCTTTTAAAGAAGAAAGTAGACTTGTTAATGAACATTGGTCTGATGAAGATAAGCGAAAAGAGTTCTTTAAAGGATACAACAAAATATTTTCGGGTCATGGAGACTATATTTATACGAATGTTCCAGAATTAGTAAAATAATAAAAATGTAAATTATATTATTGACGCTGAACTAGTTGGTTTGGCGTTTTTTTTTTGTCTTTTTTTGAATTTTTAAATAGATAAAAAAATAATTAAAAATTTTTAATAAAAAGCTTTGTGTAATAAGAAATGTGTTATATATTTGCAACCGCTTAGGGCAATTAGCTCAGTTGGTTCAGAGCACCTCGTTTACACCGAGGGGGTCGGGGGTTCGAATCCCTCATTGCCCACCAAAGTTAAAGCCTCCTTTTTAGGAGGCTTTTTTTATGCAAAATTCTACTTAAATACAAAAAGTGTATATTGATTACTGAAAAGGAGTATCTAAATCAATTTGAACATAATATTATTAAGAATTTATTGTTATAATTATTAGTTTATTAGCTTTAGTGGTATTTTTTCTAGAAACTCAGTTTAGAAAAAAATTAAATTAAAACTTTTTTAAAAAACTAAGGTCTAATAAATACGAGACTAAGTTTGGTGTATAATTAAAAAATAGAAAATGATGTTAAAAAGAATTTTTACAATTGTAATAATAGTACTTTCAGTTATATTTACTCAAGGGTGCAACAATAATGATAATGTAAGCAATACAGCTAGAGTTCAATTGAAATTAATTGATTTACCAGGAGATTATATGGAGGTAAATGTTAATATAGTTGATGTTCAATATAATAATTCAGAAGAAGATGGATGGAGAAGTTTCAAAAGTTTTGAGGGAGAACAGTTAGTTGATTTAACAGAACTTGTAGGGGGAGTTAATTTGGTATTGTCAAATGAGATTATTCAAGCAGGAACATTAAAGCAAATTAGGTTGGTTTTAGGAGATGGAAATACTGTTAAAATAGAAGGTGAAATTGAGGGAGAAGGAGAAACATTTCCATTAGAAACACCAAGTGCACAACAATCAGGATTAAAGTTAAGCTTAAATACTGTGCTAGAGGGTGGGTTTTCATACACATTTGTAATGGATTGGGATGTTCAAAAATCAATTATTAAAACAGGTTCAGATAAGTATATTTTAAAGCCTGTAATTAGAATTGAAGCAGAAGCAAACTCAGGGAGTATTGAAGGGGTTGTGACGGGAGATAAATCAGATGATGAAGTCGAAGAATCAGTTCAATTAAGTAATGTTTTAGTGGAGCTTTATAAATCTGATGCAGTTGAAGGAGAAGAATCTGTTGCAACAACAACTACAGACGATAACGGATATTTTAAATTTGAAGGATTACCGTCAACTAATTATGAAATCGTAATTGAACATGAGGGCTATGTTAATTATGAATCAGAAGATATAACAGTAATTGTTGGCGAAATACAAGATGCTGGAACTATTGAACTTGTAATAGTGGAATAAAAATGAATAACCATTAATTCGAATCCTCATTGACCACAAAGATTTAAAAGCTTCTTTTCTTAGAAGCTTTTTTTATGCCTAAATTTTTCTGTAAATTACAGGGTGAAAGTAACTGATGAACATGTAATTATGAGAGAAACCAATCAAAAAAAACGTTTAACAAGTGTTTTCTGTTTATTTTAAAGACCAAAAGGCATATGAGAATTTTTTGACACGATGTTAATTTAGTTAAAATAAAAGATGGAGTAGATGTTAAAATATTGGAAAAATGGATTAACTGGGCTGAACCTACAGTTCTTGTAGAAAATAGTATCAATTAATATTTAGTTTTAAAAGAACATAAAGTTTCTTCATAGATACATATTTTTAAAAATGGTGGTTATGGTTTTGGAGTGTAAAGCAAAAGCCAATATTTGCCACATATTGAGAAAACTGGTTGAGGTTAAATAAATATATTAAATAATTGTAGTAAAAATTATTAATAATTCAGATTATAAATCAATACCCAATAAATAGGTTCTCAACTTTATCTCACCAAATAATTGATGGTTTTAAAACCGTTCTATTTTATCAACTACTACCGTTCCGTGCATTTGATAAGTAATACCAATTCCTTTTATTTTTTTTGAAGAAACTCCTGTTTGTGTCAATAATTTTTGTGTTATTTTACAAATATTTTTCCACCATAAATTTGGATTTTGTTCTGCCTAACCAGTTTGTTCGGAAACTATTGCCATTTCTGTTTCTGGATATTGTGTAACCCTTATAGATTTTCCTGTACTTGCTTCAATCAAAGTTGCTTTGACTGATGAACTTCCGAAATCAAACCCTATGTAATACATAATTTTATAATGAATCTCTAACTATTAATTTTGTTGGTATATATTGCTGTATAGCTTCATCTTTTGTTATAAACTCGGCTCCTTTTGTTTCTAATACTTTTTTAAAAAAGGTAACCCTTTCTGTTAGGTGAGTTGTAAATGTTGGATATGAAAAATTAAAAAGATGATAGAATTTTGCTTAAAAATAGTTAGAGTATAGCACTATATAAATTAGCTATTAATAGCTAAAACTAGATATGTTGTTAAAATAACTAAAATAGTATGGTAAACCTTTAGTTTAGAAACTAAAGGTTGTTGGTTAGAGTCTAGTTGGTAGTATTGTATTACAGAAATTTTAAATTAAAATAAAGTTACCTCTTTAATTATGGGTAAAAAAATGACTATTTTTGTGTTAGAAGTAGGGCAAGATTTAAGTTCTTTCTTTACGACCTGAAGTTCTTTCAGATTTGATTATAAGTTTTAAAATGTTTACAATTGATTAGCTCTTTTTTTAATTTAGGTTATCTAAAAAATAAGGGTAAATATTTAATTTAGATGATGCTGATGGAAAATTTCATTTTCAATCGGTAAACCCAAGAGTTTAGCTAAATTTGAAATTGATAAAGTAAAAGAAGTTAAAATTTGATACCTAATTAAATTAAAGGATACGTTATCTATATCTGAATTATATTAGGTTATATATGTAATGAAAACGGACTAATTTTCAGAAATAAAACGGAATAAATACAATAGAAAAATAAAATAAATTATATGAGAGTTGGTCTATTTATACCTTGTTATATTAATCAGTTATACCCACAAGTTGCTATTGCAACGTTAGAATTATTGGAAAAATTAAATGTTGATGTTTATTATCCAAACGAGCAAACTTGTTGTGGACAACCTTTAGGAAATTCTGGGTATGAAGATGATTCCAAAGGCGCTTGTGAGGTTTTTGTAGAAAATTTTAAAGAATATGATTATATTGTTAGTCCTTCAGGAAGTTGTATTTACCACGTAAAAAAGCATTTCGATATTCTAGAGCAAACTTCGGAAGTAATTAAAGTTAGAAATAATGCTTATGAATTGTGTGAATTTATAGTAAAAGTATTAGGGAAAACAGATTTAGGGGCAAAATTTCCTCATAAAGTTGGTTTGCATAAAAGTTGTCATGGTTTAAGAGGGTTGCATTTAGGATCTTGTTCAGAAAGAATGGATTCACATTTTTCAACAGAAGAAGATTTATTGAATAATGTAAATGGATTAGAATTAATGTCTTTAAACAGAAAAGATGAATGTTGTGGATTTGGAGGAACGTTTTCTGTTTTTGAAGAAGCTATTTCAGTAAAAATGGGTAAAGATCGAATTCAAGATCATTTAGATAATGGAGTAGAAGTAATTACAGGAGCAGATCATTCGTGTTTAATGCATTTAGAAGGAATGATAAATAGAAATAATCAACCGATAAAAGTGATGCATATTGCAGAAATTTTAAATAGCAGTATTTAATTATGAACCACGCAAAAAAAGCCGCAATATTCAATAAAAATGAAGCCAAAGTAAATTGGCACGACAAAGCTTTATGGTATGTTCGTGAAAAAAGAGATAACGCAGCACACGATGTAAAAGGTTGGGAATATTTAAGAGAAGTAGCTTCAGGAATTAAAGCAAATGTACTTTCAGATTTAGATACTTATTTAATCGAGTTTGAATCGAATGCAACAAAAAATGGTATTAAAGTCCATTGGGCATCCGATGCAGAAGAACATAATAAAATTGTTCATAAGGTATTAGAAACACACAACGCCAAAAAAGTGGTAAAAAGTAAGTCAATGCTTACTGAAGAATGTCATTTAAACCCATATTTAGAAAGTAAAGGTATAGAAGTTGTTGATACCGATTTAGGAGAATATATAGTTCAAATTGCTAAAGAAACACCAAGCCATATTGTATTGCCTGCTATTCATAAAACAAAAGAAGAGGTTGATGCGTTGTTTCAAGAACATTTAGGCACTACACCCAGTAACGGAAATCCCGAATATTTAACAAATGAAGCAAGAAAACATTTAAGAAATAAGTTTTTAGAAGCTGATGTTGCTATAACTGGGGTGAATTTTGCAGTTGCAGAAACAGGAGGGATAGTTGTTTGCACTAATGAAGGTAATGCGGATATGGGAGCTCATTTAGCACCAGTGCACATTGCCTGTATGGGAATTGAAAAAATTATTCCGAAGGAAGAACATTTAGGTGTTTTTTTAAGATTATTAGCTAGAAGTGCTACAGGACAGCCAATTACCACATATTCATCTCATTTTAACAAACCTTCAGAAGGTTCAGAGTTGCATATTATAATTGTAGATAATGGGAGAACAGAACAATTAAGCCGAGAAGATTTTAGATCTTCTTTGCATTGTATTAGATGCGGTGCTTGTATGAATACTTGCCCAATTTACAGACGTAGTGGAGGGCATAGTTACGATGCAACAATTCCAGGGCCAATTGGTTCTATTTTATCACCCGGTAAAGATTTAACAAAGCATAGTTCATTGCCATTTGCATCAACCTTATGTGGTTCGTGTTCTAATGTGTGTCCAGTTAAAATTAATATTCACGAACAATTGTATAAATGGCGACAATTAATAGTGAAAGATGTAAAACAACCAGTTGTAAAAAAGACTGTTTTAAAAATAGTTGGTAAAGTATTGAGAAATCGAACACTGTACAATTTGGCAGGAAAATCAGCTAGATTTATGTTAAAATACGCACCTAGATTTATGGTGTATTCAAAATTAAATGCCTGGGGAAAAGCACGAGAACTTCCTGAAATTAAGAATGAGAATTTTGATACTTGGTATAAAATAAATAGAAAAAATAATGGGTAGAGATGCAATATTAAAATCTATAAAAAATAATAAGCCTACATTAATTCCTTCGCCAGAAATAAATTTGGAATCTTTTGAAGAAGAGATTGATGTTTTAACAGCTTTTAAAGAAAAAGTAGCATTAGTTGGAGGTACTATTATTGAATTAGATTCTGTAAAAAATATTGATACTAAAATTAAAAGTTTGTATCCAAATATTTCAAAAATAATAAGTTGTGTAGATGAATCTCAATTGGGAACAATCTTGATTTCAGAAAAAACAGATCCACATAAATTAGAATCTATTGAGTTAGCTATTGTAAAAGGTGAATTGGGCGTTGCTGAAAACGGAGCAGTTTGGATTTCAGAAAATGATTTTCCTATTAGAGTTTTACCATTTATAACAAACGATTTGACACTTATTTTGAATAAAAAGAATATATGCTCAAATTTACATGAAGCTTATAAGTTGATTGGTAAAAGAAAGCGAACTTTTGGGCTTTTTATTTCAGGACCTTCAAAAACAGCGGATATAGAACAGTGTTTGGTTATTGGTGCTCAAGGTGCTATGAGTTTAACAATATTGTTAATAGATAACTAAGGTATAAAACTGGAATATAAATAAATCTTTTAGTTAAGTTAACAACTGTCTGTTAACTAATTAATTTAATTTTTAAAATTAAGAAACCCTGATAATCAAATGATTATCAGGGTTTTGCGGAGAAAGAGGGATTCGAACCCCCGGAGGTGTGACCCTCAACAGTTTTCAAGACTGCCGCATTCGACCACTCTGCCATTTCTCCCTTAGCGGTTGCAAATATAAAACGCTTTTTTGTTTTGCTCAAACTTTTTTCAAACTTTTTTTGATAATAATTCTAATATAATTTAAATACATTTGTATTTCAATTTTTTTGATGAATTCAATAGAAGAAATTTTAGTATTAATTTTAGTAGGTATTATTGCTGGGGCTATCAATACCATTGCTGGTGGAGGTTCTTTATTGTCGCTTCCAATTCTTATATTTTTAGGGTTGCCACCTAATATTGCAAACGGTACAAATCGTATTGCAATTATTTTTCAAAATGTATTTACTACTGCTGGATTTAAAAGTAAAGGAGTAAAAACGTTTCCTTTTAGTATTTACGTTGGTATTTCTGCTCTAATTGGAGCTATTATTGGAGCTCAAATAGCTGTAGACATTAAGGGAGAAACTTTTAATAAAATTTTGGCAATTATAATGGTAATTGTTGTTTTTTATATGGTGTTTAAATCAAAATTTAAGCATATAAGCGATATAGAAAAAACAACAGGTAAACATTTGTGGTTAAGTATTGTACTTTTCTTTTTTGTTGGAATTTATGGCGGATTTATACAAGCCGGAGTTGGTTTTATTATGCTATTTATTTTATCTTCGGTAAATAATATTTCTTTAGTTAAAAGTAATGCTATTAAGGTTACGGTTGTTTTAATTTATACATTTTCAGCAATTGCAGTTTTTATTTATAACGATGCTATAAATTGGCGAATAGGTTTAACATTAGCCATAGGAAATGCCGTAGGAGGTTGGTTTGCAAGTAGATGGTCTGTTAAAAAAGGTGATGGTATGATTCGTAACTTTTTAATTGTTATGGTTGTTATTATGGCAATAAAACTCTGGTTTTTTTAAATTTATTTCAACAGCTAAATCTGCCTTCTGTAAAATTCTTTTTTTACATTTGTTGCTTAAATTATTTGTATGTCTAATTCATTCGGAAAAATATTTACAATTACAACTTTTGGAGAATCACATGGTGAAGCTATTGGTGGAGTAATTGACGGTTGTCCTGCTGGTGTCGAAATTGATTTTAATGCTATTCAGAAGGATATGGATAGAAGGAAACCAGGTCAGTCTAAAATTGTAACACAGCGTAAAGAACCAGATGAAGTACAGTTTTTATCAGGAATTTTTGAAGGAAAAACTACAGGAGCTTCCATTGGGTTTATTATTAAAAACGTACACCAACGCTCAAACGATTATTCGCATATAAAAGATTCTTTTAGACCGTCTCATGCAGATTATACATATGATAAAAAATATGGTCATAGAGACTATAGAGGAGGCGGTAGAACTTCTGCCAGAGAAACTGCCAATTGGGTAGTTGGTGGAGCAGTTGCAAAACAAGTAATACCATCAATAAAAATTAATGCATACACATCATCTGTAGGTGATTTATTTTTAGAAAAGCCTTATCAAGATTTAGATTTTAATAAAACGGAAGATAATATTGTTCGTTGTCCTGATGCTGAAGTTGCAGAAAAAATGATTTCTAAAATAGATGAAATCAGAAAGCAAGGAGATACAATTGGCGGTACTGTAACTTGCGTTATTCAAAATGTGCCTGTTGGTTTGGGAGAACCAATTTTTGATAAATTACATGCACAATTAGGAAAAGCTATGCTTTCTATAAATGCAGTTAAAGGATTTGAATATGGTAGTGGTTTTTGTGGTGCTAAAATGAAAGGTTCTGACCATAACGATATTTTTAATGATAACGGTTCTACTAAAACAAATCTTTCTGGAGGAATTCAAGGAGGAATTAGTAATGGTATGGATATTTATTTTAGAGTAGCCTTTAAGCCTGTTGCAACTATTATGCAAAAGCAGCAAACCATAGATAAAGATGGAAATAGTGTTGAAATGATGGGAAAAGGGCGTCACGATCCTTGTGTAGTTCCAAGAGCCGTACCTATTGTTGAAGCATTGGCAGCTATGGTATTAACCGATTTTATGTTGCTGCATAAATAAGTTGTAAATAAAATTGTAGGTTTTTATAGATTATGGAATCTTAAAATTGACCTTATAACTTTTATACCAACTAAAAATTATATTATCATTATTTATAATACCTTTTAAGGTAAAAATTGCTTTTTAGAAAAAATGGTATAACTGTTAATGAAACTTTAAAGGCAGTTTAGTTATGTATAATATAATTATTTCTTTTTATAAACTAATTGTCCTAATTCTACTGCAATTCCTATTTTGGCAAGAGCTGTAAATATAAAAGCACCCATTGCCCAAATTCCTAATGTTACAGAAATTTCAACAAACGTTGGGCTATATTCAATTATTTTTCCCCAAGGTCCAGGAATAAATCCAGGAACAATTAATCCAAATCCTTTTTCAATCCAAATAGCAATAAATAACATTCCACATAAAATATATAGTATATTTAAATTATTTCGTAATTTATGAAATGTTAAGGCAGCAGTGGCAATTACATTTAAACTGATAGAAGTCCAAATCCAAGGTAATAAGGCTGTGTTATCTCCAATTCCAAAAAATAAATATACAGCACTAATACTATGATGAGTTGGTGAATAAAACTCTTTAAAAAGTTCTGAGATTAGCATTATTAGATTAATTTGTGCAGCAACAGTAACAATCATACTTATTTTTTTAATTGTTTTATCTGGAATTTTAAATGCTGAAAATTTTCTAATAATTGCTAATACTATAATAATTAATGCTGGCCCAGCAGCAAAAGCAGAAGCTAAAAAACGGGGGCCTAATAAGGCATTATTCCAAAATGGTCTTGCTTGTAGACCTTGATATAAAAAAGCGGTTATCATATGGATTCCTACGGCCCAAAAAACAGATAAAAATACGCCAGGAATGTAAATTTTTGGATTGGGAGTTTTTCCTTGATAACGCATAATTAAGATATACATTGGAATGGTAATATTGATAAATAAATAACCATTTAACACCAACACATCCCAAGTAAGCATTGAATTTGGAAAATTAAATACACCAATACCAGGAATCATATGCCATAGTCTAGCTGGACCACCCATATCTGCAATCACAAAAGCCAAGCACATACACAACGCTGCAACTGCTAAGCCTTCACCAATTAAAACAGCTTGTTTAAAATCAATATTTTTAAGTACATATGCAGGTAATACCAACATTACTGCTGCAGCTGCGACACCAACTAAAAATGTAAAATTAGAAATATACAAACCCCAACTAACTCGATCTGTCATTCCTGTAGCACTTAAACC
>Ga0193959_1000942_pt1 | contig 11782 bp, 6 predicted proteins | sample FB_2_MG_FD_140333 | JGI IMG/M metagenome (GOLD analysis project Ga0193959, IMG submission 140333) | Microbial mat bacterial communities from the Broadkill River, Lewes, Delaware, United States - FB_2_MG | ecosystem: Environmental > Aquatic > Freshwater > River > Microbial mats | place: USA... | reverse complement strand
TAAACTTGCACCATCAAAAATAGAAGTATATCGCTTAACCGCGTCATCTCCATTACTTTTTACATCGTCAAAAATAGAAAGTACAGTTTCTTCAATACTTTCCACTGTTTGAGAAGGTCTTTGCAATAATTTATTCCAATCTGATTTTGGTGGATTGCTAATTTTTTTCATTTTCAAAATTTTATAAAACCATTTTTTCAATAGGAACTACCAATAGTCCTTCGGCACCTAAAGCTTTTAATTCATCAATTACCTTCCAAAAGGAATCCTTTTCAATCACTGTGTGAATTGAACTCCACCCTTCTTCTGCTAATGGCAAAACTGTTGGACTTCTCATTCCTGGAAGAATTTTGGTGATTGCCTCTATTTTAGTATTAGGAGCATTCAATAAAATATATTTTGATCTGCGACCTTTTAAAACCGCCTGAATTCGAAATTGTAATTTATTTAATATATCCTGATTATCTTCTGAAATATTTGGTGAAACTGCCAAAACAGCTTCGCTTACCAACATCTTTTCAACCTCCTTTAAATTGTTTTTAAATAAAGTACTTCCACTAGAAACAATATCACAAATTGCATCTGCCAATCCAATATTCGGAGCTATTTCAACAGATCCGTTAATCAAGTGAATGTCTGGAGTTATATTAAATTTACTAAAATAGTTTTTAACGGTGTTTGGATAGGAGGTTGCAATACGCATACCATCTAAATCTTGAATGCTTTTGTAATTGGTTTCTTTTGGAACAGCCAATGAAACTCTACATTTAGAAAAACCTAAACGCTCAGCAATATTGATATCTTCACCTTTTTCAATCAACACATTTTCACCAATTATAGCGATATCTACTACTCCATCTCTAAGATATTGAGGAATATCTCCATTTCGTAAATACAATACTTCTAATGGGAAATTACTTGCCTGTGCTTTTAACTGATCTTTTCCATTATCAATTGAAATACCACAATCTTTTAAAAGCTTCAATGAATCTTGGTTTAACCTACCTGATTTTTGAACTGCTATCTTAATTTTACTCATTTTTTATTTTTATGTGTTTAAGTAAATCTAAAATGAGCATAAAAAAACCCGTCTGATTTACTCAAACGGGTTTCTAATATATTCTAATTTTTATTCAATACATTTTCTGCTCGCCTAAGTGCTAGTATGAAAATGATGATGACGTATTTGAATAAAGTTCATTGTTCTAATTTATGTGGCAAATATATGCAATTGCATTTTACAATTCCAATCACTTTGTAAAAATTTAACATTTAACCAATTATTTGTTAAATAGTTAACATATGATAATTGTTAAAAACTCATTTAATAACTGTATCAATTATTTAAAAACTAAATTCTTTGTTTCTAATAATTTGGTTAAATTTGCACTTTCTAACAATACACTAAACTAAAATCGAAATATGATTCAATTCTTTGGAAACAAAAACAGTAAAGTATTTGCTGTGCAAACGTCAAAAGAACTTTCTAAGGAAGCAGTTCAAAAATTAAACTGGCTTTTTGGAAATCAAGAAAAACTATCTGAGGCATCAATTGATGCTTTTTTTATTGGTCCTCGTGCCGCAATGATTACTCCTTGGAGTACAAACGCTGTTGAGATTACGCAAAATATGGCTATTGAAGGAATTCTTAGAATTGAAGAATTTACGGCTTCAAATGAAAAAGAAGATTTCGATCCAATGATATTCCAAAAATACGCTGCTTTAAATCAGGAAATTTTTAAAATTGATATTGAGCCAGAAGCTATTTTAGACATTGAAGATATAGCTGCTTTTAATCAACAGGAAGGACTTGCTTTAAACGATGAGGAAGTTGATTACTTAAATAATTTAAGTACTAAAATTGGAAGAAAGTTAACAGATTCAGAAGTTTTCGGATTTTCACAAGTAAATTCAGAGCACTGTCGTCATAAAATTTTCAATGGAACTTTTGTTATTGATGGCGAAGAAATGCCTTCTTCATTATTTAAATTAATTAAAGAAACATCAAAACAAAATCACAACGGAATTGTTTCAGCCTATAAAGACAATGTTGCTTTTGTTGAAGGTCCAACGGTAGAGCAATTTGCTCCTAAATCAGCCGATAAACCAGATTTTTATGAGAAAAAAGATTATAAATCGGTTATTTCATTAAAAGCAGAAACACATAACTTCCCAACAACTGTAGAACCATTTAATGGAGCAGCTACAGGTTCTGGAGGAGAAATTAGAGACCGTTTGGCTGGAGGAAAAGGTTCTTTACCTTTAGCTGGAACTGCTGTTTATATGACTTCTTATTCTCGTTTAAATGAAAATCGTCCTTGGGAACATGGAATGAAAGAAAGAGAATGGTTATACCAAACTCCTATGGATATTTTAATCAAAGCATCTAACGGAGCATCAGATTTTGGAAATAAATTCGGTCAGCCTTTAATTACTGGTTCTGTATTAACTTTTGAACACGAAGAAGAAGCAAGAAAACTTGGGTTTGATAAAGTGATTATGCAAGCTGGTGGTATTGGATACGGAAAAGCTGATCAGGCAATAAAAGATACACCAAAAGCAAATGATAAAATTGTATTGCTTGGTGGTGATAACTATAGAATTGGAATGGGTGGAGCTGCTGTATCATCAGCAGATACTGGAGAATTTGCAAGTGGTATTGAGTTAAATGCCGTGCAACGTTCCAACCCTGAAATGCAAAAAAGAGCTGCCAATGCCATTCGTGGTATGGTGGAAAGTGATATAAATCCAATTGTTTCTATTCACGATCACGGTGCTGGTGGACATTTAAATTGTTTGTCTGAACTTGTTGAAGAAACTGGAGGTCTTATCAATCTAGATAAATTACCTGTTGGTGATCCTACCCTTTCTGCAAAAGAAATTATTGGTAATGAATCTCAGGAAAGAATGGGATTGGTTATAGGTAAAGAAGATATTGATACCTTACACAGAGTTGCAGATAGAGAACGTTCTCCTTTCTATGAAGTTGGTGATGTTACAAATAACGATCGTTTTACTTTTAAATCTGAAACTACTGGTGCTAAACCAATGGATTTTGAATTAAGCGATATGTTTGGTAGTTCTCCAAAAACTATAATGACAGATAAAACTGTAGTAAGAAATTACAATGAAATTTCTTACAATCAAGATGATATTTACAATTACGTAAAACAAGTTTTAAGTTTAGAAGCTGTTGCTTGTAAAGATTGGTTAACAAATAAAGTTGACCGTTGTGTTGGTGGAAAAGTTGCCAAACAACAATGCGCAGGTCCATTGCAATTACCTTTAAACAATGTGGGTGTAATGGCTTTAGATTATAATGGAAAAGAAGGTGTTGCAACTTCTATAGGACATGCTCCTGTTAGTGCAATTATTGATCCTGCTGCAGGTAGTAAAAATGCCATTGCTGAAGCTTTAACTAATATAATTTGGGCGCCACTTGAAAAGAATTTAGAATCAGTTTCATTGTCAGCAAACTGGATGTGGCCTTGTAAAAATGAAGGAGAAGATGCTCGTTTATACAAAGCTGTAAAAGCTGTTTCTGAATTTTCTATTGATTTAGGAATTAATGTTCCAACTGGTAAAGATTCATTGTCAATGAAGCAAAAATATCCAAATGAAGAAGTAATTTCTCCTGGTACGGTTGTAATTTCAGCTGCTGGACATTGTAATGATATAACTAAAGTAGTTGAGCCTGTTTTACAAAAAAGCGGAATGAACAAAATCTACTATATCAACTTATCAAACGATTCGTTTAAATTAGGAGGTTCATCATTTGCGCAAGTTCAAAACAAAATTGGTTCTGAAACACCAACTATTAAAGATGCTGCTAAATTTAAAAACGCATTTAATACTGTTCAAAATTTAATTAAAGATGGTAGATTATTAGCTGGTCATGATATTTCTGCCGGTGGTATGATTACTACTTTACTTGAAATGTGTTTTTCTCAGGAAATGTTAGGATTGAATATTGATATTTCTAATTTAGGTGAAGCCGATACAATTAAAGCTTTATTTGCAGAGAATAGTGGTATTATTTTCCAAAGTAACGATGACAGTGTAGCTGCTACTTTAAAAGAAAATAATGTTGAGTTCTTTGAATTAGGTAATGCTGTTAGAAGTGAAAATGTAACTATCACAAATAATGGAAATGTATTAGAGTTTAACATTCCTGAATTACGTGATGTTTGGTATGAGACTTCTTACTTATTAGATCAAAAACAATGTGCAAATAATAAAGCACAAGACAGGTTCGATAATTATAAAAATCAACCTTTAAAATATACTTTACCAAATCACTTTACAGGAAAACTTCCTGTGATTGATGCTTCTAAACCAAGACCAAAAGCAGCTATTATACGTGAAAAAGGAAGTAATTCTGAACGTGAAATGGCAAACGCTATGTACTTAGCTGGTTTTGATGTAAAAGATGTGCATATGACCGATTTAATTACTGGTCGTGAAACATTAGAAGATATTCAGTTCATTGGAGCTGTTGGAGGTTTTTCTAACTCAGATGTTTTAGGTTCTGCTAAAGGTTGGGCTGGTGCATTTTTATACAATGAAAAAGCAAATACAGCTTTGAAGAATTTCTTTGACAGAAAAGACACTTTATCTGTAGGGATTTGTAACGGTTGTCAGTTATTTATGGAATTAGAAGTAATTAATCCAGAACATAAAGTTCACGGTAAAATGTTGCATAACGATTCTCATAAACACGAAAGTAACTTTACCTCTGTAACTATTGAAGAAAACAACTCGGTAATGTTATCAACTTTAGCTGGTAGTACATTAGGAGTTTGGATTTCTCACGGTGAAGGTAAATTTAACTTACCAATGGAAGAGAAAGATTATAATATTGTAGCAAAATATGGTTATGAAGGATATCCTTCAAATCCAAATGGTTCGGATTATAATACTGCAATGATGAGTTCAAAAGATGGTCGTCATTTAGTAATGATGCCACATATTGAACGTTCAATTTTCCAATGGAACTGGGCAAATTATCCGGTAAACAGGAATGATGAAGTTTCTCCTTGGGCTGAAGCCTTTGTAAACGCAAGAAAATGGATTGAAGAAAACAATTAAAGTTGTTTTAAAAATAATTATAAAAAAACTCCTTCAGAAATGAAGGAGTTTTTATTTTATGAAAAATTATATTTTTTACTTAAACCTATAAACTGCTACAACAGCAGCATGATCGCTTGGCCATTCAGAATCAGTATACCCTTTCACATATGAATTAACACATTTAACAGCTCCTTTATAATAAATATAATCAATACGTTCTTGTAAAGAATCATGAAATCTAGGAGACCAAGTCAGTCCTAAACTATTATATGGTATAGGTGCCATTTCACGAAATGAATCCTTAAACCCTTCTTTAGCCATAGATTTACTAACAGGCCATTCAATAACGTAATTATGATGAAAAGTCTTCATGTTTTCTCCCCAATCTAAATGAGAGGCACTATTGAAATCTCCTCCTATTATCAACGGTCTATCCTTTCCTGTAATTCCGGCTTCATATAAACTCCCCAATATATCTTTAATCTCTTTTCCACGGGTTTTATTTTCTTCTTCTAAAAATTTTTCAACTGTTTCTACAGGATAAAATTTAGACACGTCAGGTAAATAATGAATCCATAAAGAAAAAACATCTAATAATTGTTCTCCCATTTTTACCTGAACACCTCCAAACCGAAATGATTCATATAAAGGATACGTATCAACAATTGGATATTTTGAATGAACAGATAAATTTGAACTTCTATAATAAAACAAAGTTCCTAAAGCATCCGATATTGCTGGACCTGAACCATAAGTTTCTTGCATACAAATTAGATCTGCCCCTGAAGTTTCCATCGCTTCAATGGCTTGCTGAATTCCTAATTCAACACCATTATGCCTAGCTCCATGCCATATATTCCAACTCATTACGGTAAATTTCTCTGGCTTTTCACCTTTATAAAAGACACTTTGATCTATCCTTTCAAATTCTCCTTTTTTAATTTTAAATTTAGAATTTTCACTTACGAGCCCTATGGAAGCTATTATTTCTTTGTTTAATTTTAAATCGCTTAAACTGTAAATTGCTACATGTTTTTTATCAAAATACAACCATGCTGTTTTTTTATCTAAGAAAAATGAAATTCCTATTTCATGCCAATCTCCGTCATTAATTCGTTGTTTTTTTGACGGTAAATAATCAAGTCTACTTTTACCATCACCAATATTCCAACCCCATGCACCGTTTGGTTGCATAAATATTGACCACCCTTTCTTTTTTCCAGATTCAAGTGTTTTCCCCATATTTGAGGTGCTAATTAAATCAATAACTGGAGCAGTATCCCAATCCTTATTTGCATAAATTGATGGAAATTTATTGGAAGTACTTGTCGTTTTAATTTTAAAATTTAAGCTGTATTCTTGTGCATTTAAATCGAATCGCAGAGCACATGAAAATAGCCCTATTAAAAACAATATTTTAATTTTATTCATCTTATAATTATTATATTCCTAATTGATATTACCAAATCTTAATCTTAAAGGTTTAAAAAAGTTCTAAAGGCTCTTCTCAAAATTCAAAATCATATTTTTCAATTTCAAAACAATATTTGGAAATTGATTTGCTAAGTTTATTTCCTCTCTCACATCATTGTCTAGATTATACAAGGATATTGGAAAATCACCATTAGATTCAAAATCCCAACCTATAGATTTTGAAATATGTAATTTCCACTTCCCAAAGCGAACTGCCTCAATTTCTCCATTTCTAGCAAAATAATAAAATGGTCTTTCTTCAATTGTATTAACTAATGGATTTAGTAAATGATTACTTATGTCAAGACCATCCAATTTACTCTCTTTGTTCAAGAGAATATTAGAAATAGCAGCTAAAGTTGGAAATAAATCTAGAGTTGAAACTACTTCATTGCTTATTTTATTTTTTGGAATTTTTAAAGGCCAACTAATAATTCCAGGCACTCTTTGCCCTCCTTCCCAAGTTTGAGCTTTCATACCTCTTAATGGATATGCAGAACCTTTATGAGGACCATTATCTGAAGTAAATACAATTATTGTGTTTTCATATTTCCCAGTTAATTTCAATGCTTTTATTATTTCTCCCATACTCCAATCTAACTCCATTATTACATCTCCATAAATCCCTAGGTTACTTTTTCCTTTAAATTTTTTAGAAGCATGCAAAGGAACATGAGGCATACAATGAGCCACATACATGAAAAAGGGATCATCACTTTCCTTATTTATTTGTGATATGGCTTCTTCAGTAAACATTTTAGTCAACTGATCTTGATCTAGACCTTCTGCAATTTTAATTTTATCTCTATAAAATGGTAAAGGTGGAGATTGAAAATTGTTATGTTGATAAAAGTGATTATCCATATCGTTAGAATATGGCACTCCATAATACGAATCAAATCCCTGATTGTTTGGCATAAATTTTTCTTCGTGCCCTAAATGCCATTTTCCTATAATTGAAGTTGAATACCCCTGCTCTTTTAGCATTTCTGCCATTGTAAATTCTTCTGGAGCTAATCCATTTGTTGAATAAGGTGAAATTACACCTTCATGTAATCCAACTCTTTTGGGGTATTTACCTGTTAAGAGTGCTGCTCTTGAAGGTGTGCATACCGTTGCAGGTACATAAAAGTTAGTAAATCTAATTCCTTCTTTTGCTAAACCATCTATATTTGGTGTTTCGAACCCTTTTGCTCCAAAACTACCTACATCGGCATACCCTTGATCATCAGTAAAAAAGATTATAATATTTGGTTTAGTTTGCTCATTTGAAGAACAACCAACTATAACAAAAAAAAATATAATAGTAAAAAATAATATTAAGGTTTTAAAATTCAGCATGTTAATTGTTTTCTTATTTCTTTAGTCCTTTTGCTTTGAGATAATTGTTCAAGTTCTGTTCTGTTAACTCATCACTATCACCATATTTAGCCCTCATTTCAATAAGTCGCTGATGCATATTTTCTTTTACTTCTTTGTAGGAAGAATCATTATAGATATTATTCATTTCTAAAGGATCCTTTTCTAAATCATACATCTCCCAAACATCTATATCATAGTAGAAATGAATTAATTTATAACGATCTGTTCTTACTCCATAATGTCTTTTTACATGATGTTCACCAGGAAATTCATAATAGGTATAATAAATGGCATCTCTCCATTCACTAACTTCGCCATTCACTAACTTTCTAAACGTCTCACCCTGTATATCTTTCGAAATATCTACACCTGCATAGTCTAAAAATGTAGGTGCAAAATCTAAATTTTGAACCATATTATTAATAACTGTTCCAGGTTTAATTTCTTTTGGATATTTCATTAATAAAGGAGTTCTAAAAGATTCCTCATACATAAAGCGTTTATCAAACCAACCATGTTCCCCTAAATAAAATCCTTGATCTGAAGTGTAAACTACGATTGTATTTTCCGAAAGTCCATTTTCATCCAAATAATCTAATATTTCTCCCACTCCATCATCTACAGATTGAATTGTACGCAGATAATCTTTCATATAACGATTGAATTTCCATTTAGTCAATTCTTTCCCTTTATATCCTTTAGATTTAAAATCTTCAATTATTGGGTTATAGTAAGTATCCCAAGCAGCTTTTTGAATTGAGTCCATTCGATTGTACTGATTTTGAAAGGCCTTTCTGTATTTGGTTTTAATACTTCCTTCTTTATCCAACATTTTTAAATCATATACAATATCTAAATCGGTATAAATTCCCATTTCATGTTTTGAAGCGGCCAACCTATTTTCATAATTATCAAAGAAATTAGCAGGAAATTCAAATTCTTTATCATCAAATAAGTTAAAATACTTTTGCTCAGGCATCCATGTTCTATGAGGTGCCTTTTGGTGGTATAACAATAAAAATGGTTTATTTTTTTCTCTTTTGTTTTCTAACCAATTCAACGCAATTTCTGTTGTTACAGAAGTAACGTATCCTTGATATTTTTTTCGTATTCCATTTTCAATAAAATCTGGATTGTAATAATCTCCTTGTCCTGGAAGTACATTAGAATAATGGAATCCTTGTGGTAAACCATTTAAATGAATTTTACCTATCATTGCTGTTTGATACCCTGACTTTTGTAATGATTTTGCAAAGTTGTCCTGATTCCAATCATACGGTTGAATGTTATCCACCTTTCCATTTATATGACTATGCTTTCCTGTTAACATTACTGCTCTGCTTGGTGCACAAATTGAATTGGTGACAAATCCCTTGTTAAAAATGGCTCCTTCATTGGCAATTCTATCAATATTAGGCGTATTATTTAAACCATGACCATAAGCACTAATAGCCTGATATGCATGATCATCACTCATAATAAAAACAATATTTGGTGGATTTTCATCCTGTAAATTAACTTCATTTTTACAGCTCGAAATAATCCCCAAAAAGCAAATAAATACTAAATGTAAAAGTGTAATTTTCATAAAAATAGTCTTAATAATATTTATTCTTTTAGTCTAACTCTATTTTTAAATACTTCAACATCATCAATAAATACCTTTACATAATATCTCATTTTTGGCAAATATGATAAATCATAATTCAGTGTACCTCTACTGAAATTATGATACGTATGTTCTTGTAAAACTTTGGTTTCATTTTCCTGTTCAACAATTAGTACTTTTATTTTCTTCGGAATATTTGAAAAATAGTCTAAACTAACGGGTCCTTTAGTTCTAGAAGGAAATAGTGCTATCGATGGCTTATTATCCAATTCATAGGCAATATCTGATCTTACTGAAAAATTATAATTTACTCCACTACCAAAATCAGAATCGAACTGTTTTATTGCCATTCCTAATGAATCTAACAACTTAATTTCACCACGTCCGTCTTCTGAACTATACCAAAATTCCAAACCATTTCCAGTTCTATCTTCAAAATTAAAAGTATAATTGCCTTGCTTTAAATTTATAGTATCTTGATAAACAGTATTTGGTTTTGTCGCTAAACTATCTTTTTTAAACAAAACAGTTCCAAAACTATCTTGTATGGTATACATATTTTCGGTTGGCTTCTTATTTGTTTTATAATAAACAATGAAGCTTTCAGGCAAGATATTTGGTCTTTTATATACCGATTCCAAGACATTATCAAACTTATAAGCATCTCTACTTCCATTCGGTCTAGATAATATCACCTTAAACTTTGCAGTTTCCTTTTTACTAAAAACTTCTTTTGGAAGTACTATAATGGCGGTTTCACCAAAAAGAATATTTCCTGTCCATTTAAAATTATGACTAGTTTCACCTTCAATAAAATACTTGACATTCATTTTTTTTAATGGATTTTTCCCATTGTTTTTCACTTTTATTACAGGTAAGCCTCCCGTAGGATTTTTTCTACTATGCTCTAAACTTGTTGATGGTTTTATAATATCTACCAATGTCACATCATTTTTTGCATTTATAGCACCATATTCAATAATATAAGCTGTCATAAGTTCATTGGCACTAGGCTTTTCGGTTTCATAAGGTTCCATGTTAATATCAATGGAAAATTCTTCTCCTGCTTTGGTATTTAATAACACTTCATCAGGTTGCACCAAATACCCCGGGCACCAATTTGCTCTATCAAAAATCCATGTACCAGCCTGAGGATATAATGGGTTATCTCCACACTCTTTCCAAAGATCTTTATGATCTACAATTTCATTATTAAAAACAATATCACGGTATTTACTGCAAAATTCTCCACAACCATTCGCATCCATTCCATGCCCCGTTTGGTGCACCTTTATCAATGAGAAAGCTGTTTCCAAATTTGCCGTAATTGTTTTTGGAACTAAATGATTTTCAATTGGATCATCTTTATATCCATATTTATAATTTCCATCATAAATTTTATGAATGGCTACTGGGTTTGCAACTGGATTACCATAAGTAATTTCAAAATCTACCGTAACTTTCCAACCACGTTTTTTATTGTCCTCATACCCAAAATGGATATAATCTATTTCAACATCCTCCCTTAAAATTTGACTAAAATCGGTCACATCAACTTTCCAATTAAAACGCCAATCACTTTGAAATCTACCACCATAAGGTGTTAACATTCTGGCTATTTCATATACAGTAGAATCCTTTTTAGAACGTGCCTTTATTCGGTCAACATAATCCCAATCTGCACAACGCATGTTATCTGGGCACTCAAAAGTCAGGTTTAAAATAATACTTCTAATTTTTTTTGATTTATCTGGAAAAACAGTCCAACGCTTATAACTGTTGCGCCCCTTAGAAGGATCAGTCACAATGGTTTCACCATTATGTGAAATAACATGTTCTATTTGTTGTGCTTTTGTTATGGCCACAACAAAAATCAAGATAATTGTTAATAGGTTAATTTTTTTCATATTATTTATCTCCTAATTGTTTTATTTTAAATCTGTCTAATTCTGCTGTAGTATGTTCTCTTTTCATAATTGCTTCAATTTTTGCAACAATTTCAGGATGTTCATTGGCAACATCAATTGATTCTGTTATATCACTTCTTAAATTGTACAATTCGATGTCCATATTTCCTTTAAAAATATTTTTTCGAACACCTTTCCAATCTCCCATTCTAACAGCTTGTTGTCCTTGATAACTTGGAAATTCCCAATATAAAAATTCATGTTCACTTTGATTTTCCTTATCTAATAAAGTTGGTAAAAAACTCAATCCATCTATATCTTCGGGAACTTCTGCATTTACCAATTCACCTAGCGTTGGCAT
>Ga0193959_1000941_pt1 | contig 11800 bp, 14 predicted proteins | sample FB_2_MG_FD_140333 | JGI IMG/M metagenome (GOLD analysis project Ga0193959, IMG submission 140333) | Microbial mat bacterial communities from the Broadkill River, Lewes, Delaware, United States - FB_2_MG | ecosystem: Environmental > Aquatic > Freshwater > River > Microbial mats | place: USA... | reverse complement strand
CTCACCCTCTGCCCCCTCTTCCTGCCTAGGTGAAAACATGCTCCAGACCGCCATATTCTGGTCTGCAATACGCCCCATCATGGTCAGCGGGTTGGCCGCCCCCATCATGGTCTGCATCTGCTCTCTGATGCGGTCCTGATGCTCAAGAAATGCGGCTATGCTTTGCTCCAGATACTGGCTCATCATGCCCTGCATGCTATCGCCATAAAAACGGATCAACTGCTGTAACACCTGATTGGTCAACAGGGTCCCATGCCCTTCTGCTTCCTGCTCACTGATGATCTGCAGCAGAATATTCCGGGTCAGATCATTGCCGGTTTTGGAATCCTGAACCTGAAAGCTCTCTCCACTGAGCACCAGTTGCTTCACATCTTCCAGTGTCACATAACAACTGCGTGACGTATCATACAACCGACGGTTGGTATATTTTCGCAGAATCCGCACGCCCGCTTCTCCTGATCCATTCTGGTTCATCAAATCAAACTATCCATTCAGTCGGTGTCGCGCTTGCTTTGTCCATACTGGTTCATCATGCCGAACAGCAGCTTCTGGAAAGCCTCCATCGAACCGATACCATTATTGAGATAGGGCTTGAGCAGCGTCAGCGGATCGTAGCCTTCGGCACCCGCTTCCATCTGCTGCCTTACCTTTTCGATCATTTCCTGCTGCAAAGTTGCTACATCGGGCAACCCCAGCACCCTGCGCAGCTCTTCCGGCGTCATTTCGACGTCAATCCTGAAGTTCATGACAACCCGCCTCATCAACATGCCAATTGCTTCATACTATAGCAACTGCAGTGCAAAACAACTTCACACTGACGGGTGACGCCAGCGGTCTGGATGGATCCAGATCAATGCCAGCACAAATGCCAATAGCGAGGCCAGCGCCGCCAATAAAAACGTGTACTGCCCCAGCTCATCCCAGAATACGCCACTGATTACCGCACCGCAGACCCCACCAGCACCAAACCCGAGACTGGAAAACAACGCCTGACCTCGCCCACTGGTTGCCGGCGTGAAATAATGCTGTACCAGCGCAATACCGACAGCATGCAAACAGCCAAAGGTGGCGGCATGCAGAAATTGAGCCAGCAGCATGGCAACCAGCACCTCCGGCAGTATGGCCGTCACCCCCCAGCGCAACACACAAAGCAGCAGACTCACCAGCATGATGCCTCTGCAGCCAAACCGGCCCAGCAGGCGCGGCATCAGCATAAACAGGATCACCTCGGCGACAACACCCAGCGCCCACAACAAGCCGATGGCGGCACGATCATGCCCCAATTCCTGCATCAGTACGCTGTAGAAGGTGTAATAGGGACCATGCCCAAACTGAACCAGGAAACAGACAGCAAAAAAGGCAAGCACCTGCGGCTGCAACAATATGACCTTGAGACCGACAGCGGATTCGGCCACCGCCTCATCACATGCCTGCTTCGCCCGGCCAATCAACAGCGTGTTCAACCAGATCAACAGCAGCAACAGACATACCACCTGCGGCAATCTGTCGAGCGCAACCTGGTCCAGCAGCCAGCCCACCAACACCACGGCAACGATAAAACCGATGGACCCCCACATTCGTATCCGGCTGTATTCGGTAGAGCGAGCCCCCAGGTGATCCAGCGTAATTACTTCAAATTGCGGCAGGACCGCATTCCAGAAAAAGCTGAACGCCAGCATCACCAGGCCAACACCCAATGCCTGCTGCTGCCAGAAAATGGCCAGAAAACAGAGCCAGGCAGCCAGCGCACCCAGCTGTACGATGCGTACCCGCTGCCCCGTCACATCGGCCAGCCAACCCCATAGATTAGGGGCGATGACGCGAGACAGGTGTAACACCCCCATCAACATGCCAATCACCTCGGCACTGAAGGACAGCGACTCCAGATACAGCGTCCAGTAAGGCACCAGCACGCCCAGCAGTGCAAAGTAGAAAAAATAGAAACCCGACAAGCGTGCGTAAGGCATAGGCAACTGCCTGATATGAAAAAGCCGGCACTGGGCCGGCTTGAAACGAGACACTGGCGGCGATCAGGCCTGTTCCAGTGCATCCAGTACGTACTGCGGCAGCGCAAAGCTGGCTGCATGCAGAGCCGGATTGTAATAGCGGGTCTTGATGCCGCTGCTGGTGTAACGCTGCTGTAGAGTCGCCACATCCAACTGACGCAATTCAGCGTTGTCACTGGCCCAGGCAAAGGTCATGACACCACAGGAGTAGGTCGGTACCGCCGCATTATAGAAGCTCTGATCGGCAAAATACGGCGACAGACGACGACGCGTGGTGATCACTTCATCCTGCTGCATGAACGGCACACCGTTCTGCGCCACAAAAACACCACCCGGCGTCAGGCAACGCTTGCAGCCTTCGTAGAAGCGGCTACTGAACAGCACTTCGCCCGGCCCGATAGGGTCGGTACAGTCGGAAATGATGACATCGAAGGTTTCCTGGCATTCGCTTACGAAGTCCACGCCATCTGCAATCACGATGTTGGCACGCGGATCGTCGAAAGCCCCATTGGAATGCTTCGGCAGGTACTGCTTGCACATATCGATGACAGCCTGGTCAATCTCGACCTGGGTCACGTGCTCAACGCTTTCATGACGCAGCACTTCACGCAGGATACCGCCATCACCACCACCGATGATCAGCACGCGCTTGGCGTTGCCGTGTGCCAGAATCGGCACATGTGTCATCATTTCGTGGTAAACGAATTCGTCACGCTCAGTTGTCTGAATGATGCCATCCAGCGCCATTACCGTACCGAAGTCACGGTTACGGAAGATGATCAGCTCCTGGTGTTCGGTGCGATGCTCGAACAGCACCTCATCCAGCGTAAAGCTTTGTCCGTACCCTTCGTACAGTCGCTCAAGATAGGTAGTCGTCGTCATCGATATGCACCTTGCCACGCAGAATTTCTTCGACATTCACTTCAGACGGAGTGAATGCCTGCTCCAGTACCGGAACCGCCCTGGCCGGTTCAGAATCGCCACACATGAAGACATCAAAGGCAGCAAAATTGCGTTCTGGCCAGGTGTGCACACTGATGTGCGATTCCGCCAGCACAGCCACACCTGAAATACCGCCATTCGGAGTAAAGTGGTGCAGATGGATATGCAGCAGTGTCGCCTTGGCCGCCTTGATGGAATCACGCAGGGCTTTTTCCATAACCTCAAGATCATCCAGGCGGGACGCACCGCGCAGGTCGATGATCAGGTGGGTACCGGCGTAACGGTGCCCATCGCGTTCGATGAAGTAATCCAGTCGCTCTTCATCGTCACCCTGGGTGTAAGCGGGCCATTCGGCAACACTGCCTGCCGCCTCTTGGTCGATCACTTCGGACGACAGGTCTCTCGCTTCTTGCATGGGAGGACTCCAGACAAGTCTGTTTTCACAGAGTTATAAAAAACAAAACCCAACCTCCCGGGCTGCGCCAAAGCATCATGAAAATATCGAGCATAGCCTGTGGCTATGAACCCGATGACTACTTCATGACCCCTGCACACCCCGAAGGGTTGGGACTATCAAATTTCTGCGCATTTAAACCGCGTTATGCTCAAAATTCAAGCAAAAAAAGCGGCTTTGTCAGAAAAATTTCAATGCATTGTCACAGTATCAATCACTTGCTCCGGCAAACTCTCCCAGCACGGGCAGGCCTGCCTGTACATCCGCATTCTGACCACGATGACGCAGCAGGTGATCCAGCAGCACAATCGCCATCATGGCTTCAGCGATAGGTGTCGCACGAATACCCACGCAGGGATCATGGCGCCCCTTGGTTACCACCTCGATCTCTTCACCTGAAGCATTGATGCTGCGGCCCGGCAGACGCAGACTTGAGGTCGGCTTGAGCGCAATGTGTGCACGGATTGCCTGACCGGTGGAGATACCGCCCAAGATACCGCCCGCATGGTTGGACAGGAAACCGTCCGGCGTCATTTCGTCGCGGTGCTCCGTGCCCTTCTGGTTCACCACGGCAAAGCCATCACCAATCTCGACCCCCTTGACGGCATTAATGCTCATCAATGCATGCGCCAAGTCCGCATCCAGGCGATCAAAGATGGGCTCACCCAGACCTACGGGTACGCCCGCGGCTTCAACGGAGATGCGCGCACCAATGGAGTTGCCTTCCTTGCGCAGTTCATCCATATACTTCGCCATCTGTTCGGCCGCCTGTGCATCAGGCGAGAAGAAGGCATTGCGTGCAACCTCATCCCAGTCGAACCGCGCCTCATCAATCACAATCGGGCCCAGTTGCGACAGGTAACCACGCACCTGAATACCCTTGGCTGCCAGTACTTTCTTGGCAACCGCGCCAGCCGCGACTCGCATCGCCGTTTCACGCGCCGATGAACGGCCACCGCCACGATAATCACGGAAGCCATATTTGTGCGAATACACATAGTCCGCATGTGCCGGGCGGAAGGTCTCGGCAATATTGGAATAATCCTTGGAGCGCTGATCGGTATTTTCGATCAGCAGACCGATCGCTGTGCCGGTCGTCTTGCCCTCGAACACACCGGACAGAATACGGACTTCATCGGCTTCACGACGCTGGGTTGTGTGACGCGAGGTTCCCGGCTTGCGACGATCCAGGTCGATCTGCAGATCCGCTTCACTGAGTTCGATTCCAGGAGGGCAGCCATCAACAATACATCCCAGAGCCGGACCATGGCTCTCACCGAAGGTTGTGACTGTAAACAGTTTTCCAAAGCTGTTACCGGACATCTATCTTCTCTGATCAATGTGATGGCCGGCAGACGCCCGGCCATCCAGGTTAAAACAAATCGGCGTGGGCGCGCAGCTCTGCCGCTGTAATCACGAAGACACCGTTGCCGCCCTGCTCAAGCTCGACCCAGATCAGCGGCAGCTCCGGCAGACTTTCCATCAGGTGTACTTCACTGTTGCCAACCTCGACCACCAGCAGCCCTTCGGGCGTCAGATGATCGGCGGCATGACGCAGAATGCGGCGGGTGATATCCAGACCGTCAGGCCCCGAACCCAGCGCCAGCGCCGGCTCATGCTGATATTCGGCCGGCATGCTGGCAAGATCGTCCGCATCGACGTAGGGCGGATTGCTCACGATGAGATCGTAGACCTCGCCTGCTACTGCATCGAACAGATCACCCTGACAGGCGCGAACACGATAACTCAGTTCATGACGTTCAATATTGCGGCGCGCCACTTCAAGCGCATCGCCGGAAATATCCGCCAGATCCACTTCCGCTTCCTCGAAAGCATAGGCACAGGCAATTCCGATGCAGCCACTGCCGGTGCACAGATCCAGAATGCGGTTCACCGGCCCGGGGCGCAACCAGGGCTCAAATTCAGCAGCAATCAGTTCAGCCACCGGCGAACGGGGAATCAGCACACGCTCATCCACATGGAACGGTAATCCCATGAACCAGGCTTCACCGGTGATATAGGGCAAGGGCTTGCGCTCGCCGGCCCGCTGCTGCAGAAAGTCCAGAATGCGTTCTTTTTCCGCCGTCACCAAACGACCATCCAGCACAGCAGGATTGACATCCCAGGGCAGGTCCACGGCATTCAGCACCAGTTGAGACGCTTCGTCCCAGGCCTCGGCATGCCCATGCCCGAAAAAGACCTGATGACGGCTGAATTCGCTCAGTGCGTAACGGATGTAGTCACGCAAAGTATGCAGTTCGGAAATAACAACGGCTTGATCCGACTTCATGTATCGCCTGATAATAGATTCTGAATTGAGGCCAGCATGTTACTGAAAAGCACCCCTGAACGCCATGTCTTATCCCCCTGACGATGATCACGAAATAGACAGCGAAATCGACTTCGCGTCTGCCATGAGCGGTGTCACCCGCCTCAAACACGATCGCCATGAGGGCGCGGCTACCCCGCGCGCTCATCTCAAGGCAAAACGCGACAACGCCAGCACCTATCGCCGCCAGGCTGCCGAGCGCGAGGTCGAGCAGGTAATTGACGGCCTGTCGTCAGAAGCCAGAGATATTCTGGATTCCAACGATGAACTGCTGTTCGCCGCACCCGGCGTCCAGTTTGCAACACTCAAGCGGCTGCGCAAGGGCCACATTCCCTGGGAAGCCGGCCTGGACCTGCATGGCTACAGTGTTGACCAGGCACGTGATGAGCTGAGCCGCTTTATCCGTGATGCCAGCCGCCAGCAATTGCGCGTTGTACTGGTGGTGCATGGCAAGGCATACACTCAACCGGGCCAGCCGGCACTGCTGAAATCCTGCGTCAATGACTGGCTGCGCCAGCTGAAGGATGTGCTGGCGTTCAGTTCCGCGCAGCCCCGCGACGGCGGCACCGGCGCTGTTTATGTTTTGCTGAAACGAAAAGTCTGTTGAGGATTTGCGACTATTCTTAACCTGCCATCACACCAGCGCAGGTCAAATCCATGGTCGATCTCCAGAAATATCTGCAGCAAATGTCCGAAACCGGAGCTTCGGACCTGTTCCTCAGCAGCAACTCCCCTGTTCTGATCAAGCATGAAGGCCAGATCAGGCCTGCCGATGAACAAATCATCTCCGCCGACGAGATTGATCGATTGGCACACAGCCTGATGAGTGAACATCAGGCCAGGCAGTTTCAGCAGGAACTGGAGATGAATTTTGCCCACGAACTGCCTGAACTGGGACGCTTTCGCATCAATATCTACCGTCAGCGCGGCGACGTAGCCATGGTGATCCGCATGATTCGGCACCGCATTCCCAGCATTGAATCGCTGCGCCTGCCCAAGGTGCTGGAAAACCTGATCATGCTGCGCAGCGGGCTGGTATTACTGGTGGGCGCAACCGGCTCCGGCAAATCGACCGCCCTGGCCGCCATGATCGAGTTTCGCAACCAGCGCGCTTCCGGCCATATTCTCACCGTTGAAGACCCGATCGAATACCTCCACACCAGCAAGCGGGCATTGATCAACCAGCGCGAAATTGGCGTCGACACCCTGTCGTATGAGAGCGCACTCAAGAACGCGCTACGCGAGGCACCCGACATCATCATGATCGGTGAATTACGCGACCGTGAGACCGTCGAGCACGCCATGCGCTATTCGGAGACCGGACACCTGTGTCTGTCGACCCTGCATGCCAATAATGCCGTACAGGCCATCGAGCACATCTGCAATTTTTTCCACGAAAACAACCGCCACAAGATCAACACCGACCTGTCCCTGAACCTCAAGGCCATTGTCGGTCTGCGCCTGATTCGCGACGTAGAAGGGCATTTCATTCCCGCCACCGAAGTCCTGATCAACACCCCCTATATCGCCAAGCTGATTGCACGGGGCGAATACTCACGCATTCGCGAAGCGATCGACCAGAGCAGCCAGTCAGCTGCCCATACGTTTGACGCCAACCTCCTGCAGCTCTACGAGGCAGGTAAAATCACCATTGAAGAAGCCTTACAACATGCCGATTCACGTACCAATGTCGGATTACGACTGAAACTGATGGGCGGTTTGTGATACCAGCTGCCAAACCGCCCCTTTACCCGAGTGTCATATTCAAGTAATTTACGCCGTTTTTGAGCCAGTGGCTGCGACAAATCGAGGAATCAAGATGGAAACCGCCTACTCCCAGATCATCGAACAGCTTGGAGAGGACCTGGAACGAGAAGGTCTGCAGGACACGCCCGCACGTGCCGCCAAGGCAATGCGCTTCCTCACACGCGGTTACAACCAGACGCTGGATGAGGTCGTGAATGACGCCCTGTTCCCATCCGACAACAGCGAAATGGTGCTGGTACGCAACATTGAATTGTACTCCTTGTGCGAACACCACCTGCTGCCGTTCATTGGCAAGGCTCATGTTGCCTACATCCCCCAGGGCAAGGTCGTCGGCCTGTCCAAATTGGCACGCATTGTAGACATGTATGCGCGCCGCCTGCAGATTCAGGAAAACATGACCAAGGAGATCGCTGAAGCGATTCAGAGCGTCACTGGCGCTGCCGGTGTGGGTGTGGTCATTGAAGCACAACACATGTGCATGATGATGCGCGGTGTGGAAAAGCAGAATGCGTCCATGACAACCTCGATGATGCTGGGGTCCTTCCGAGACAACCAGGCGACCCGCAACGAATTCCTGTCGCTGATCAAGTAAGGCTCAGCGATATTTTCACCAGGGCAGCAAGGCTATGTACCTACTGCCCTGATGCAGCCCCCCTCTACCTTCCAAGGCTATTCCGGCCGCAGGACCACCACAGCCACGCTGCTGCGACTGCCCAGGACGCTGGGTACCAAAGCACCTACGCCTTTGGCTTCAATTCGCACCGGGTCGATACCCTCTTCCACCAAAGAGCGCTTGAGCCTATCGGCTGCTTCCTGTGATTGGCGCAGCGACAGATCCAGATCCCGGCTTTGCCAATGCAGCACCAACAGCAGCGAACGCTCGGGAAATGCCGCCAGCAGATCAAGCAGGGACTTCACCACCTTGTCTCGCGAGTGAGGCCAGTCGGTTAATTCGGCATACCCCTGCTGGCGCACTCGTTCCGCCAGATCGGTCACTGCCAGACTGTCGTCACTGAGCAGGTCCATATGCACGTAGACCCGCCCATTACCACGGCGTACCGCATACAGCGCCACATGCCCCTGCTCCAGTTCAAAAGCGGCATACCATTGGGAGTTGTCTACACCGTAGAGACGAGCCTGCCCAAAGACCTCATTGGCCCACAGGCTGCTGGGCCCACACTGACGCCCAGCACATTCGAACAGCACATTTGCCTGACGATCAAGCAACTGCTTACGGAAAAAATTGAAACCGTCTTCAGGAGAATACCCCGACGGCAGTTGCCAGGTTGTTCGCATCAACCCGGCATTGAGTCGTTGCTCTCGATCACTGCGCACCAGGCCGTTAATCTTGATGATGCCGCCCAGCATCAAACGGTAATCCGGCTCCTTTCGCTCCAGGCTGCTGATTTCCTGCGACAGGGGAAAGATATCAAGACCCAGAGGCACCTCGGCATGAGCCGTCGAGATGGCGGCCAATCCAAAGAACATCAGCGGCAACAGTCGTTTTCCATTCAGCCTCAGCATACTTGCGCCTCCCGTTCAGAGCCCGCTGTAAAATGTTCGAATTTCTTCCGCTATCAGCCGGGCGGGTTCCTGCTCCATATGCAAGTGGTGATTACCTGCCAACACTCGCTGCTGCAAGCCTTGCACATCTGCCGCACGAGATTCCAGCAATGCATTGGCAATCCCCTCTTTACCCAGCAGCAACAGCGCCGGAGCCTTAATGGCACGCAAGAAGGCCCGCACCTGGTCTTCACTCAATCGCAGCACCGAAGGCAACACCAGCGCGGCATCACTGCGCCAGCGAAAGCCCTTTGCAGTATGGACTATGGAACGTTCGACCAGCCACCGCGCGGCCTGTTCCCCGACCGGAAAACGCCCGTTCATCCTGGCCGTTACTGCCTCTTCCATACTGGCGTAATAGCGTGGCGACCGGGCCGGTTTCTGGTGACGACGTATGGCCAGAGCCATTTTCTGTGGCAACTCCTCCGGCGCATCCGCCAGAGGCGCCAGACCTTCGATCAACACCAGACTCAGCACACGCTCGGGCATTGCCCCCGACAGCAGCGAAGCAATCCCCGCCCCCATTGAGTGCCCCAGCAGGTGAAAGCGTTCCCAGCCCAGTTCGTCGGCGACCGCCACCACATCGGCCACATTGTCCCAGATATAGTAAGGCATTGCCTCGGGCCGGTGAGACGAAAAGCCGTGCCCCACCAGATCCAGTGCTACCAGTCGGACCCCGCCCAGCAGTGGCTCCAGCGCTCGGAACGATGCCGCATTATCCAGCCAGCCATGCAGCGCCAGTACCGGCATGCCATTCACAGGCCCCACCGCCCGCGCAGCCATCAGCCGCCCGTTCACTTCGAAACGCAATTCATCTACTGCATACATACGTCTATTACTTTGTCAGGAAGTTGGCGACAGCCAGCGTCGATGATAAGCCAGACCAGCGGCCGGCCAATCAAGCTCCAGCTCGGCACCAGAGGCCGGCGCAACAGAAAGAGAGGAACGACTGGCATCCACCAGCCAATTGATCAGGCGGCCACACAGGGGCTGATGGGTAACGACAATCAGTGTATCCACCCCTGCATGCGATTCAAGCAATGTGACTACCGCTTCGGCGCTACCACCGGGCGTCAGACATTCGCTTTCAACCGGCTCTATCCCCTGAGCCACCGCGATGTGATCAGCCGTTTGCCGGGCACGTCGCCAGGGGCTGGTCAGCAGGCTGACAGAGCCCTCTTCGGCAACCAGGCGCTGGGCCTGCAGCCTGGCCTGCTCCTGCCCTCGAACTGTCAAAACGCGTGCCGCATCCTGATCAGAACCCGGCACCGCTTCGGCGTGACGCAGGATGATCAGCCTCACTGGCCATCCTGACGCGGCAGCACAAATTCCACATCCGTGCTCTGGGTATTGAGCATCATGCCACGCGCGACCTCCTTGACCGGCGCCTGGTTGAACACCACTTCATACAGACCGCTGACCAAGGGCATGTAGATTTCCATGCTCTCAGCCTTTTCCTTCACCAGCCGCAGTGTATTAACACCCTCGGCTACTTCTCCAAGAGCATCCACCGCCTGCTGCAGGGTCTTGCCTTCACCCAGAGCAAACCCGACACGGTAGTTACGACTCAGCGGAGACATGCAGGTCACAATCAGATCCCCCACACCGGCCAACCCCAGGAATGTAAAGGGGTTTGCCCCCAGGCTGACGGCAAAACGGCTCATCTCCGCCAGGCTGCGCGTCATCAGCATGCTTTTGGTATTTTCGCCCATCCCCAATGCTGCACTCATGCCAGCCGCAATCGCGTAGATGTTTTTCAACGTCCCGCCCAGCTCAACACCATAAGTATCGGAGCTGGCATAGACACGAAAATAGGACGTGTGCAGCAGCGCTTGCACCTTTTCGCGCACCGTTTCAGCAGCACTCGCAACCACGGTAGCGGTCAGCTGCTTGCGTGCAATTTCCTTGGCCAGATTGGGACCACTCAGCACTCCAAAAGACGCAGAAGGGCACTCCTGTTCGATGATTTGACTCATCATACAAAAAGTACCCGCTTCTATACCCTTGGTGGTTGAGACCAACATCTGATCCGGTGTCAGCAGCGGCGCTGCCTGGCGCAGCACTTCACGAAAGGCACTGCTGGGTATAGCCACAAAAACCACTTCAGCGTCAGCCAAAGCGACTGCAAGGTCACAGGTGGCCGTCAGCGAATCCGCCAACCCTACGCCAGGCAGGTAACGGCTGTTGCTGCCCGTATCATTAATTTCGCCGACAGCATCAGCATTGCGCATCCACAAACGGACGGGGATTCCCTTTTCCGCCATCAGGTTGGCGAGCACGGTGCCAAAACTGCCACCACCCAGCACCGCAACCGGTGTTTGTGAGTTCATGAACTCTCCCTAAGCGGCCTTATCGGCCGCATGCATTTCAAATCAAGGTGAATCTATCTTGTCCAGCAAGCGGCTAATGCCCGCAAACAGGAACTTGACGATAGCGAATGAAAGCGCAGCCAGTAGCAGGAAGACCAGTAACTGGTTCGGATCACCGGTTCGTTGATAACCGGCGATTGCAATGGCAGCGAAGAAGGCACTGACCAGAATGGCCAGTACCGTACTGATACGCTTGAGATTGTGCTTGTCACTCATCCCACACCCTGCTTTCAGGAAGCCCTGGGTTCGTTCAGGTCAGTTTTTTCAGACTGTTCAGACTGTTCAGACTGTTCAGACTGTTCAGACTGTTCAGACTGTTCAGACTGTTCAGACTGTTCAGACTGTTCAGACTGTTCAGACTGTTCAGACT
>Ga0193959_1000939_pt1 | contig 11819 bp, 6 predicted proteins | sample FB_2_MG_FD_140333 | JGI IMG/M metagenome (GOLD analysis project Ga0193959, IMG submission 140333) | Microbial mat bacterial communities from the Broadkill River, Lewes, Delaware, United States - FB_2_MG | ecosystem: Environmental > Aquatic > Freshwater > River > Microbial mats | place: USA... | reverse complement strand
TGCACAAGAAATTCGCAAAGCCTTATTAGAATTTAAGGAGTCGGGTAAGTTTATTATTGCACACGGTAACTACTTTACACAAAAAGGTTATTACTTAGCATCGGCATCAGATAAGGTTTACTTAACACCAACTGGTTCGCTTGATTTTAAAGGTCTTGCAACATATGTTCAGTTTATTAAAGGAACATTAGAAAAAATTGGTATCAAGCCAGAGATTATTCGCCATGGTAAATTTAAAGCAGCTGTTGAACCTCTTATTTTAGAAAAAATGAGTGATGCTAACCGCGAGCAAAATCTTACTTTTATTACTTCTATCTGGAAAGAAATTACAAAAGAGATCAGCCAAAGTCGTAATATTTCTGTTGAAGAACTAGAACAAATCGCTAACAACCTTAGCATTCGCGACGACAAAACAGCTCTTGAATATAATTTTGTTGACCAACTTAAGTTTAAAAACGAAGTTATTGACGAACTTAAAGAACTTTGTAACATTAAAAAAGGTAAAAAAATTAGAACTATTTCAGTTGCCGATTATTACAAAGCACCATTTAAAGACCCAGAAGTTAAAGGTTTAGCAAAAGATAAGATTGCTGTTATTTATGCTCAGGGAACAGTAATTGATGGCGAAGGAGACATATATTCTATAGGATACGAAAATATTCCTGAAGCTATTAGAACAGCAGCCGAAGACTCAACAATTAAAGCAATTGTTTTACGTGTAAACTCGGGCGGAGGTAGCGCATTAACAAGCGAAATTATCTGGAACGAAGTAAACAAAGCAAAAGCTGTTAAACCAGTTATTGCATCAATGGGTAACTATGCAGCTTCGGGCGGATACTATATTCTTTGTAACACCGATCATATTATTGCCGAGCCAACAACTCTTACTGGATCAATTGGTGTTTTTGGCGTAATTATGACTGGCGAAAAACTTCTTAAGAAAACTTTAGGCTTATCGTTTGACCATGTTAAGACTAACGATCATGCCGATTTTGGTGGTGCAGCAATGCCATTCCCTCTATTCGGAGCTATCGCTTCACGCGATCTTACTCAACAAGAAAAAGACATTATTCAAACTGGCGTTGAGCAGGTTTATGATATATTTATTTCGCACGTTGCCGAAGGAAGAAAAATGACTAAAGAGGCTGTTGACGCTATTGGTCAAGGACGTATTTGGAGTGGAACATCGGCTTTAGAATTAGGATTAGTTGATGAACTTGGCGGACTTAGAAGAGCAATTGAAGTAGCTAAAGAGAAAGCTGGTGTTGATAAATATAGAATTGTTGAATATCCTAAGCAAAAGGATGCTATGGAAGAGTTTATTAAAAACTTCTCTACAAGCGCTCAAACAAAATTACTTGAAGTTCAATTAGGATCGCAGTATCCAATGTTTAAAACTCTAGAACAAGCAAAAGAGTATTCTGGAATTCAAGCAAGAATGCCATATATTATGGAGATATACTAGTAGAAAAACAATTTATTTAAGTTTACAGAGAGAGGGCATTTTGTTCTCTCTCTTTTTTGTTGATAATAGTAAATACTCCATTAGTCCAATTTCAATTGGATTGTTAACCTCTCTTTTATACCTTTACCATTTAAAACGAAAAAATTTTCCTTACAAAATAATATTAATGAAGCTTCTACGAATAGTCTTACTTTTTCCTCTAGCAGGTATATATTGGTTTATCACCACTACAAGGAATATTCTTTTCGACATAGGAATTCTACCAAGCGAAACATTCGAAAAGCCTATTATTTGCATTGGTAATTTATCAACTGGAGGAACAGGAAAAACTCCACACACCGAATATTTAATAAAGCAACTAAAAGACAAGTTCAATGTAGCTGTTCTTAGCCGTGGCTATCGCCGCAAAACAAAAAACTTTATTCTGTCAACATCAAAATCTACAGCACAAGAAATTGGCGATGAGCCACGACAGATGAAACAAAAGTTTCCACAAGTAACAGTTGCTGTTGATGCCGACAGAAGAAACGGTGTAAAAGAGATATTAAAAAAGGAACCAAATACAGATCTGATTTTACTCGACGATGCCTTTCAGCACCGTTATGTTAAACCCGACTTCTCGATTCTTCTAACAGATTTAAATAATATTTACACTAACGATTTTATTCTTCCTGCTGGTAATCTGCGCGAGAGCCGAAGAGGTATGAATCGTGCAAAATATATTATTGTAACTAAATGCCCTGAAAATTTTAATGCCTTAGATCGCCAAAAAGTAATCGATTCGATAAGATTAAAAAAAGATCAGCAGATATTTTTCACCTCATACCAATACAAAAAAGCAGTTAACTTATGGGACAATAATAAGGTTGTTGAACCATTTGAATTAATAGACAATAAAACAGATGTGTTATTAATAACTGGCATTGCTAAACCAAAGCCAATTGTAAAATACCTTCAGAAATTTACAAACAACATTAAACATATCTCGTTTTCTGATCATCATGAGTTTAGTGAAAAAGATTTAGAAAAAATAACTGATGCATACGCTAATTTAGTAAGCGAAAAACGTATTATTATAACAACTGAAAAAGATGCTCAAAGGCTATCAATATTAATGAAAAAGTCGCACGACTATATCTATTATCTGCCTATTGAAGTTATCTTTACAGACAATAACGAAGAAATATTTATTAATCAAATCATAAAGCATGTTAGCTCAAATAAAAAGTACAGCAGAGTTTATTAAAGCCGAGACATCTAACTTCGCACCCGAAGTAGGAATTATATTAGGAACAGGCCTAGGAGGTTTAGTTAAAGAAATTGAAATTAAATACGAATTGCCTTACGATAAAATTCCTAATTTCCCTGTCTCTACAGTTGAAGGACATAGCGGAAGACTTATTTTCGGTATTCTAGGCGGTAAAAATGTTGTTGCTATGCAAGGACGTTTTCACTATTACGAAGGTTACGATATGAAACAGGTTACTTTCCCTGTTCGCGTATTAAAATATTTAGATATTAAGCGTCTATTTGTTTCGAACGCTAGTGGTGGTGTTAACCCTAATTTCGAAATTGGCGATCTTATGATTATTAACGATCATATTAACTTTTTCCCAGAGCACCCACTTCGCGGACGCAACGATAACCAGTTAGGAACTCGTTTTCCTGACATGAGCGATGCATATAATAGAGAATATATCGACAAGGCTCACGCTATTGGAAAAGAGCTTGGCTACAAACTTCAGGAGGGTGTATATGCTGGCGTTTCGGGTCCTACTTTTGAGACTCCTGCCGAGTATAAATTTTTCTTCATTGCCGGATCTGATGCTGTTGGTATGTCAACAGTGCCCGAGGTAATTGTTGCTCGCCACATGAAGATTCCTGTTTTTGCAATTTCTATTATTACCGACCTTGGTGTTCCTGGTAAAATTGTTGAAGTAACTCACGAAGAAGTTCAACAAGTTGCTGCAAAAGCCGAAGAGAAGATGACTAAAATTATGACTAAGCTTATAGCCGAGTTGTAACAAATCCTTATAAAGCATTTACAACCCATTTCGATAATTCGGAATGGGTTTTTTATTGAAGCTTTACAAATTCATAATTTATTGAAATAAATACAAACAGCTACTAACACAATATATTTCAAATTTACTTAAACGGATAAACAGCAACGAAAGCTTCTTTGTAAACTTCGTTTTCCCCAGCTTCGGAATAAAGCGAGAACACTATAAAATAGATTCCTGCATTTATTCTGGAATAATCATCAAGCATCCCATCCCAATAAAGTTTCCCTTGCAACGATAATGACAACCCATTAAAAGCTCTGGCAACAAAAACTCCGCTACTATTATAAACCTTAGCTGTTAAGCGCCAATCAGGAGAATTTACTTTGTACGAAATTTCCAGCCTATCTTCAAAACCATCGTTATCGGGCGAAAAGCGTTTATTATCAATACTTATTGTTTTATCTATTAAAGTTTCTTCATCAATATTATAATGCGAATTCTCCAATCCCGGCGTAGCGAAACCTACAGACTGAGCAGCTGAATGCCAATTATCTTTATTATTAGTTGGCTTAAGTGGGTTTATTCGCTCAAGAGAGACTCCCTCTGTGTTATCAATAAAAGCAAAATGCATGTTATTTGAATAGCTAAATTCATCAATAACAACATCATCTATATTTAATAAAACAACATAGCCACTATTATCATTAAAGCTTGGAAACTTATTGCACTCTACAAATAAAGAATCGTTTGATGATGAGTAAAAACTCTGAACATTAAAAATATCGGGGCACAAAACTATATATTCATTTGGAAAAATAAACTTTTCATTCGTCTCAAAATCAATAACCGACGAAAGTTCCATATCATCGTTATATGTTCCCAACTTAAGAGTTGACATATCGAATATATTATCTGAATTATTGTAAATCTCAACAAAATCGTCGCCATCAGGATATGGATTAAACAAAATCTCATTAATAACAACTTCGTTTATTTTAGGTGTTTCGCTAAAAAACAACTTAAGATTTTTGTCAACTACAATCTTATTTCCACACCAGTCGGTAATATTTGGATCAACATTTAGGTTGTAGAAAATCCCTTTATCAAACGACTGTTGAAAAGTAATCTGACAACATGATAAGTCGTTAGTATATTCAACAACTGAAGGCTTTTGCAAAACATCGCTTTCTATAATTATTTTGGTTTTAATATTTGTGTCGATAGGTTCGGAAAATTGCAACAACAAACTTTTCTGATCTACAATCTTAAAATCAATAATTGACGGAGCCACAATATCAGGATTATTCTTGCTTACTGAATTCGCGCTACCAACAGTCAAACTATCTCTTGATTGAATCCAATTATCGTTTGTAAAACTATTGTTTAATAAATCGACACGCTCAAGCGAAAAACCCTTATCTGTTTTGTTATTATAAAAATCGCCGTCGTATTTAGTAAGATCTATTAATTTATTGTTACAGATTAGTTTTACAATATCACCCTCGGCCGACAGTGAAGGAAGATTACTAGTAATCCATGGCTCGCCATACTGATGAGCCCAGTCGAGACCACTTACTGATACTATAACAGAATACGATTTTGGTGCTATTCCTTTGGGTGTTAGAGGTGCAAATTCATCTCCAACTTGTATTTCACAACCACTACCATCGATAGTAAAATTACTATTATTATAAACTTCAATAAACTCACGCTGGCCACTTGCTGGATTGTACATAATCTCCGACAACGAAAAATCGCGAAACTCTAGAACTTTGCTTTTTATAACAGTAATTAAAGAATCGGACTCGTTACCTCCAAAATCGAAAAACTTAATTGCTAATGCTTTCGTTCCTGGTATTGTTGAATTCCAATTTACAGTGATATCTTTAAGATTACTGCTCCAAGTATACTCTTCAATATTTACATTATCAATCAATAAACAAGAGTCATTAAATTGTGAAGTATCAACAGCTTCATTAAATTCAATTCTTAATTCCGACGAGCTTGCAATTGCTTTTTCAATCTTTGCAGGTAGATCAAATATGGAAAAGCGAAGGTTATCAACCCATAATTTACTGGCTGACTCTTCTGTAAATCGATAATTTAATATCCAACTATCTATTACTTGCAACCATTTGTTTTCTACTTGCCCAACAAAAATCTGCGGCTTACTGTCGTTTAAATTATCCACATAAAGATTCATAACTCCATGTCGGCTGAGCGAAATATTTAAACGTGCAGATTCCGATTCCTGCCATTTGTAGCTTGACGCAAGAAGTTTTTTTACACTTCCTTTATTATTAACCGACCAAATATTCAACATATCATCGGTTCCTGTATAATTTACGCCAATAACAATTTTTGCTAAACTACTATCGCATAACTCTAAAAACCAACAATTATTTGCATCAACAGTCCAATCGCCACTTTTAATATCCATACTCCAGTTCCAATCACCACTATTTACAATCAATCTGCTATTGTCTATGCAATAACTACTAACACCTTCGTCGTTAACAACATTGTGCTTCAGCGAATTATTTCCTGCTATAGGCAATACCTGCGAAATAGACCAATCGCCATCAGACATTTTTGTTGGATACGACTCAAAATCTTCATCTAGAAATATTGACACAAAAGGAGAAACAAAAGAGCTATATTCAACAATATTTTGAATACTATTAGAATATGCCGAATAACTAATTTTTCCCAATTCAACAGTTGGTTTAATAACAAGAATATTACTTACCCCATTATTCATATCAATTGGTTGAGTGGCTTTATTAGTAATATTTTCGCCCTTAATACTTATACTTTCTTTAAAATCGACATCTATATTATTATCATTATCGAGTGCTACTATCCTTGTTTTAATAGAATCGGCGGGATTTAAAAATCCCAACAAATTGGTAAAACATAACTTACTTGCAACAACATCAAGTTGAATAGTATCGGAGATATTATGGGTATTAACAGATTCTAAAAACTGAGATCCTTTTGCATAAGCAGAAATATCGGAACAATAAAATGAGAGCAATTGCCCATCATCAATTGCATTATTAACCTTAATTACAAAAAACAATTGTTTACAATTATCGCTTGCAACTGCAAGAACACCTTTTTGAAACTCTATAAAGACATTACTCTTTCGCACAGAAAATTTTAAAGAATAATTATATCCATACTCATCTGTCACCTTCACCGAATCAATAATGTCACGTAAATCAACATCATCAATAACACTATTAAAAACAACAGATTTAACAACTGTTGATAGAGTATCTGTTTTCTTTATATCGGTTATTTTAAATGGGAAGACATTAAAAAAATTATCGTTAAACTTTTGCGAACTGACAATATTATTACTGCCTTCATTAACAATTTCAACAACAGAATTAGCATCGCCAATAAAAATTGGTTCGGTAAGAAGAGTATTTCCTCCTTGTGGCTTAATTAAAAAAACATGAAATCCAGCCTTGTTAACTTTAATATTACTCATAACAAAACCATTGTCGCTGTAATGTTTTTCCCATAGAGGCTGTATCTCTCCATCACCCGATTCAGTTTTTACAGAAATATCGCCTGAATAATTTTTGTCAATATTCTGGTACTTGTCAAATGCTTTTATCTCTATTTCAAAAGGCTGTTGTAGGCCAACAACTTTAGGAATACTTGTAATTTCAAATTCTGTAGCAACAACATTAAAAGTAAGTTTATGAGAAACAATATCGTTTTCTAAAGAATCAATAATGTCAGAAGAGGCATCAGTTGAAACTATGGATATATGTTTTTTCAATTTTAAATAGGCTTGCAATTGATCTTCAAAACTATTTGAATTTAAAACCCCTGTAACAGAAACTATCGACGAATCGCCAATATCAACAACTAACGGAGATGTTTTAAAATTGAACTGTATTTTATCTATATCATTAATTATATTACAATCTAATTTACGATTGTTTAAATAGACTCTATAATCTTTAAAAAGAGTACTGCTCCGCAAGTTACTCTTATCAAGAGAAAAATTTAATATCTCAGTTATCTTAGTATCGGCGGGGTTATCTTTTATATAAAAATCTAACAAAGATATTTCTTCACCAATATTATCTATGGTAATTACCGATTCGTTAACATAATCGTAAATTGCCCCAATAACAGATTGATTTTCTTCGGGTGGAATAATATTCTCAGTGGTTGATATCTGTACATCATCTATTTTAAGAATACCACTACCCGATGTCTCTCGGCTTAAATTATCCCATCCAATAATTCTAATATTGGCTTCTGAAAGTTCATCAAAATCAGAAATAGCAAAGTCGAAATCAACCATTGTATTTGCCTCTAAATTGGCTTGGCCTACTACTTCGCCATTAATTGTTATTGTTATTGCCGAGGGACCCGCACCTGTTGAATAAACACTACATTTAAGACGACTAATATTAAACGATCCTCCCGAAATTGTAAAATAATAAAACTTAGCCTCATCAACAGATTGCTTATACCATCCACCCGACGATTGAACATAAGGCTCGTTAACAAAATAACTCCCTGCTGAACTTTGAGTAGGAAATTCGCTTTCAGGACTATTACCTGTTGATATAAAAAAGTCGGAACAACTTATATAATCAACATTAACACTAGGCTTCGAAAAATCGTCGCCATCAAAACTGTAAACAACTTCCTGCGAAAGGGCAATATTTAACATTGCAACATTTATTATCGCAAAAAAGAACATTTTTTTCATACTCGAATTATTTGCAAATAACTAACTTTGAAAGCTAAATAATTTACAAAAAGAAATTCAAAAAGGGAATAGTTACAATACGTTACACATAATAAGTATTGAATTGTAACACGTAGAAAACTAAACTAATATAAGGTATGAAAATAGCAGTTGTAGGAGTAACAGGATTGGTTGGCACAGAAATGCTTAAAGTTCTTAAAGAGACAAATTTTCCTGTAACAGAATTAATTCCTGTTGCATCTGAAAAGTCGAAAGGAAAACAAATTGAATACAATGGTAAAACTTATTCGGTTGTAACATTAGCCGAAGGAATAGCGGCAAAACCTGTAATAGCATTATTTTCGGCTGGTGGTGACATTTCGAAAGAGTGGGCTCCTAAATACTCCGAAGCAGGCATAACTGTAGTAGATAATTCGTCGGCATGGAGAATGGATGCAAACAAAAAGCTAATTATACCAGAGATTAATGCAAATATCCTGACTACTAACGACAAGATAATTGCAAATCCAAACTGCTCGACAATCCAAATGTTGGCAGCAATTGCTCCATTAAATGATAAATATAAAATTAAAAGATTAGTTATATCAACATACCAATCGATAACAGGCACTGGAGTTAAGGCTGTTAAACAACTCGACGACGAACGAAATGGCATTGAAGCAACAAAAGCTTATCCACACAGAATAGACAAAAATTGTATTCCTCAATGCGATGTGTTTACCGATAATGGCTACACTAAAGAAGAGATGAAGCTTGTTAACGAAACGCACAAAATTTTAAATAATTATACTATTGGTGTTACTGCTACTGCTGTGCGTGTTCCTGTTGTTGGCGGACACTCTGAAGCTGTTAACATTGAATTTGAAAACGAATTTGACATTAACGATGTGTTTAATATTTTACGAAACACTAAAGGAATTATTGTTGAAGATGACATTGCAAATTCTGTTTATCCTATGCCTATAAATTCTAAAGATAAAAACGAAGTATTTATTGGCCGTATTCGCAGAGATTATTCAAATCCAAAAACATTAAATATGTGGATTGTTGCCGATAACTTAAGAAAAGGAGCTGCAACAAACACTATTCAAATTGCACAATACTTAGTTGACAATAAACTAGTATAAGCAAAATAATAAACACTAAAAAAATGGCTAACCATATATTGATTAGCCATTTTTTTATTCGCTTATATTATAATTTAACCCACAAAGGGCAAAGTTGTATTAGTACAAAAAGCTATTGTAAGGAAACCTAATAGCATGAATATCTTTAACATTCTGATATATCATCTCTTTAAATTCTTCCAGATTAGTTCTATCTGTTGCCGAAATAAAAATTGACTTAACATTCTCTTTACTCATCCAGCTTTTTTGCCATTCCTCAAGCGAGATATTTTCGCGTGTGGCTGGTGTTAAATCATCATCTTCCTTCTTAACATACTCAAAGGCATCAATTTTATTAAAAACCATATATGTAGGCTTTAAACTAGAATCAATCTCCTTAAGAGTCTCGTTTACAATATCTATTTGATCTTCGAAATTAGGATGCGAAATATCTACGACATGCAACAAAACATCAGCCTCACGAACCTCATCAAGAGTCGATTTAAACGACTCAATAAGATTATGTGGCAGTTTTCTAATAAATCCAACAGTATCGCAAAGCAAAAAAGGAAGGTTATCGATAACAACTTTTCTAACTGTAGTATCAAGCGTAGCAAAAAGTTTATTCTCGGCAAACACCTCCGACTTACTCAACAAATTCATTATTGTTGATTTGCCTACATTGGTATATCCAACCAAAGCAACACGAATAAGCTTTCCTCTATTCATGCGCTGCGTAGCCATTTGTCTATCAATAATCTTTAACTTCTCTTTCAGTAATGCTATTCTATCTCTAATAATTCGACGGTCGGTCTCAATCTCAGTCTCTCCAGGACCACGCAATCCAATACCCCCTTTTTGGCGCTCAAGGTGAGTCCAAAGACCTGTTAATCGAGGTAACAGATATTGATATTGAGCAAGCTCTACCTGTGTCTTAGCATGCGATGTACGAGCACGTTTGGCAAAAATATCGAGAATAAGATTTGTTCTATCCAATACCTTAACCTGAAGCTCTCGTTCAACATTTCGCAATTGCGATGGAGTAAGCTCGTCGTCGAAAATAACAACATTAATATCATTACTCTCTACATATTCCTTTATCTCAGCAAGTTTTCCTGTTCCAACAAATGTTTTAGAATTAGGAGAATCAACCTTTTGAGTAAAAACCTTTTCGACAATAGCACCAGCAGTATCAGCAAGAAAAGCTAATTCATCTAAGAATTCCTCAACCTGCTTCTCGTTTTGCTTTTGACTTATTACACCAACAAGCACTGCTTTTTCCGAAGTTATATCTTTGTTTATTATATCTCCCATCTTTACATTTCCGTTATTTGGCAAATATAAGCAAAAAAGAGGGTATCAATTATGATACCCTCTTTAATCTATAATAATAAAAAACTATTGTAATACAAATTTAATAGGAAGCGTGTACTTAACACTAACTGCTTTACCACGCTGCTCACCTGGAGACCATTTTGGCGATGTTTTAACAACTCTCTCAGCTTCTTTATCGATAAGAGGGTCAACACCACGAAGAGTTCTGATTTTACAAACTTCTCCTTTACCGTTAACAACAAACTCTAAGTAAACAACTCCTTGTATACCGTTTTCTGCAGCAATAGTTGGATATTTAAGACGTCCTTGAACCCAGTTACGGAAAGTATTAAGATCACCACCTTTAAAAGTAGGCATCTTTTCTACTCTAAGGAAAACTTCCTCTTCAACAACCTCTTCTTCTTCTTCAATTACTACGTCAATTACCGTCTCTTCGGTAGCTTCAACATCAACAGCCACAAATTCATCCTCTAGTTCAACATCATCTTCAACAAGTTTAAATGTTTCAGACATTGCTGGTGGTGGTGGTGGTGGTGGTGGTGGTGGTTTTACCTGAGTTGTAATAGGGATAACCTCCTCTTCAACATCTACGGCTTGTTTTTGAGCAAAGGTGCTATCCTTATCGATATCACTTTTCCACTCAAAAGCTCCCCACAGCAAGCTGAGAGTAACTATTAGTCCAATCTGAAGAAAGATCCCTTTCTTTTTCTCCAAATCGGCTTTGGGTGATTTTTTTAATTCCATTTTATCGCAGTTTTATGCCCCTAAAATAGGTATTTTGGTTAAGATATTCAAAATAAATTAGAAAATAAGAGTTTTACTCTTACGTTTCTAGAGTGCAAATATATAAATCTGATCCAAAGATTAAGTTTTTATATCAAAAAAATTACTTTTTTATTTGAACAACATAAAAAAGTAAACAATATATAATTTTCTATTACCCTTTCTTGGTGAAAAGAATAATAATATCTATCATTGCACCCACAATGGGGGATTAGCTCAGTTGGCTAGAGCGTTTGACTGGCAGTCAAAAGGTCAGCGGTTCGATTCCGCTATTCTCCACTCTAAAACATAGGCGTTTGCGGGCTTCCACCGTAGGCGCTTTTTTGTTTATGCACTAACAAATGCACTAACTTTTACCATTAACATTCGTATTTTACCAT
>Ga0193959_1000935_pt1 | contig 11851 bp, 9 predicted proteins | sample FB_2_MG_FD_140333 | JGI IMG/M metagenome (GOLD analysis project Ga0193959, IMG submission 140333) | Microbial mat bacterial communities from the Broadkill River, Lewes, Delaware, United States - FB_2_MG | ecosystem: Environmental > Aquatic > Freshwater > River > Microbial mats | place: USA... | reverse complement strand
TTTTTCTTTGTTAACTCAAGATTTATGAAGCACCCATATTTTCATAGATCTGTAACTGGAGCATACGAAGACCTTTTACCCATTGACCATATTCCTGCCTATTTTATATTTTTTGATGTTAATCCAAACGATATAGACGTTAATATACACCCAACAAAAACGGAAATTAAGTTTGAAAACGAACAAGCTATTTGGCAGATTATTCAAGCAAGTATTCGCGAGTCGTTGGGTAAATACAACATTGTTCCGAGTATCGATTTCGACACTCAAGGATTAATGGACATTCCTTCAAATGTAGGATTCAAAGAGGATAGTGTAAAAGCCCCTTCGGTTGAAATCAATCCGTTTTTTAATCCCTTCGATTATAATGGCGGAGGCTCTTTTAACGGAGGTAGTTCCCGAGAAGAAGCTAATCTTCAAAACTGGGAGACACTTCACAATAATTTCGAAAACCCACAACAGCAAAGTTTTGACTCATACAGCAATCAGCAATTTGCATCAAATACAGAGAATAAAATTAGCAGTGCAATAAATTCATCGTCGCAAGCAAATACAGAGTTTAGCGAAGAATCGCTGCAAAAAAAATATCTTCAGATAAAGGGTCGATATATAGCTACACCTGTTAAATCGGGATTAATGATTATCGACCAACACAGAGCTCATTTGCGCACTTTATATGACAGATATACAAAAATTGTAGCAGGAAGTAGTAACCATTCACAAATTTGCATGTTTCCCATACAAATAGAATTAGGTACAATTGATTATCAATTAATCCTTTCTATTTCGGAAGAACTAGGAAAACTAGGGTTTGACATTGCAGATCTTGGCACAAACACTATTGTTATAAACAGTTATCCTGCTGAATGTGATGGAGTAGACATTAAAGATATACTTAATGCTATTTTAAACGATTTTAAAGAAAATACACTCTCTATGGAGAATTACATCAGAGAGCGATTACTTATTTCATTGGCAAAATCGGCTGCAATTCCTTATGGGAAACAATTAGATTTACGCGAAATGAAACTTATTGTTGATGAGTTATTTATTTCTCCTATACCTAATTTAACTCCCGATAATAAAAAAATTATTAACATTTTAAAAATGGAAGATTTAGCCGATCTTTTTTAAAAAATTTCATATGCCAACAACTCCAAATAAATTCAAGTTCATTATAACACAGTACTTACAGTTCTTTATACTGTTTGTTGTTATGAGAGCAATCTTTTACTTTTGGCTGTTTCAGCACACCGATCAATCAACAAGTAACGAGGTTATTAAAGCAATTTATCTTGGAATAAAATTTGATTTTAAATTAGCTTCTCTTTGCATTGTTCCTTTTACAATTATAGGATTCTTTTTCTTCAACTTTTTTAAGAAAAAGAAGTCTTTCAAAACTCTTGTACGAATACTTTTAACAATTTTGTACACATTTCTACTTCTATTTTATGTTTTCGACTTTGGTCATTACGACTATCTGGCAACCAGAATAGATTCAACAGTTCTACGTTTTTTCGATGATATTGCCATTTCGTCTCAAATGATGATGGAAAGCTACCCAGTTGTTTGGGGAACAATTGGATTGTTAGCTTTTATTTTTTTAACATACAAATTAATTGGTATTCAGATAAAGAAAACTACCAATGAAGATAATCTACCAAAACCAAAAAAAAGAAATGTCTTTTTCTATTCAACAATCTCAATTTTAATTATTGGTGGAATTTATGGTAATCTAGCCTACTTCCCTTTGCGCTGGAGTCAAGCAATGTTTTCAAAAGATAAAGCTATTAACAGTTTAGCATTAAACCCTGTACTCTATTTCTTCGATAGTTTTAAATTCAGAAACGCCAGTTTCAATATAGAGAAGACAAAAGATTCGTACAAAATAGTTGCCGACTATCTCAATATTAAGAATAACAATTCACAAGAACTAAATTATGCACGAAGCTATTCTAGCAAACACAACCAGAAACCAAACATTGTTGTTGTATTGTGCGAAAGTATGGGAGCATCACAACTAGGAACTTTTGGCAACCCGATGCATCCAACTCCGAATATAGATACGTTAATAAAAAACAGTTTATTATTTAATAATTTTTATGTTCAAGGATTTGGTACAGCAAGGTCTGTATGGGCTTCGTTAACAGGTTTACCCGATGTGAGTACAATAAAAACAGCATCACGCAACCCGTTTATTATCGATCAAAAACTTATTTTTGATCAGTTTGATGGTTACAACAAATATTATATCATTGGAGGAAATGCCAACTGGGCAAACATCAGAGCTCTATTCAAAAATAATATTTCTGGTCTTACAATTTTCGAAGAGGGAACATACCCTGACGACATGTCAAATGAAAAAACAGATGTATGGGGCATCAATGATTATACATTATTTAATAATGCTGATAAAATTTTTGATAAGTCTACAAAAGAAGGCAAACCTTTTGTAGCCTTTTTACAATCTGCGTCAAACCACAGGCCATACACAATTGGCGATCATGACGAGAACTTTAAAGTATTAACGGAGCAAGATATCGACATGGATCTGCTTTCAAAAGCTGGCTTTTTAAATATTGATCAATTAAATGCATTAAGATATATGGATTACAACATTGGTCATTTAATGCAATTGGCAAAGGAATCTGACTATTATGAAAATACAGTATTTATGTTTTTCGGCGATCATAATGCACGTACGCTTGCTTATAATCATTGTAAATACGATGAATTTGCGCTTGGATTAAATTATCTTCACGTTCCTTTAATAATTCACGCGCCTAAATATGTGAAAGCTAAAGTTGACTCTACACCAGCATCGTTAATTGATATTTTTCCAACAGCTGCCGATATTGCAGGTATCAATTACACAAATTACACTTTAGGTAGAAGTCTATTAGATACAACAATTCAAAATAGAGTTTCTTTCATTTATCCCTTCAAAGAGGTTTTTTCACTAGGACTTGTTGGTAAAGATTTTTACTTGGAAAAAAATATGAATGACAATAGCATAAATATTTATAATTTAAAATCGAATGATATTACCAAAAATATTTACTCTGCAGATTCTGAAGAATGGGGATATTATAAGAATTTATTAGATGGAATGTATCAATCAACATTATATCTTATGTATAATAATAAAAAAGAAAATAAGTAACTTAGAATAAATAATCGATATTATATGTATTCAAACAGAAACAGTTTTTTATCAAACATACCACCAGTTACAAAGAATTTAATACTAATTAACATAGTTGTTTTAGTTTTAACCTTTATTGTTAAAAGTGTATTTCATCAAGATTTAGTCACTGAGTATCTTGCCCTTTACTATCCTGGTTCAACAAAATTTATGTTTCATCAGATAATAACGCATATGTTTATGCACGCAAACATTACTCACCTATTTTTTAATATGTTTGCTCTTTATATGTTTGGAAGAATCCTAGAACAAGTTTGGGGAGGAAAAAGATTCCTAATTTACTATTTTATTACAGGATTGGGAGCAATGGCTCTACACACTTTTGTAAATTATCTTCAAATAAGCAGCCTCCAAAACCAGTTAACAGCAATTTTAAATTCTCCATCACCAGAACTTTTTGCCGATTGGGTTCGATCAAATTTCCCATATTATTTCGACCAAATTTACGAAAAACTAATAGCACCTTGGACAGCTAATCCAAACAATACAGAATTTATAGCTGTAGCACAACGATTTGGACAAGATCTAATAACTTTCGACATGAATATTCCTACAGTAGGTGCATCGGGTGCAGTTTTTGGAGTTTTGCTTGCCTTTGGTATGTTGTTCCCAAATACTGAATTAATGTTACTTTTCCCTCCTATTCCAATTAAAGCAAAATATTTCGTTCTTGGATACGGAGCAATAGAAATATATTTAGCACTGAATATGCCAGGTGACGGAGTTGCCCATTTTGCTCATCTCGGTGGAATGCTTTTTGGTTTTGTCCTTATAAAAATGTGGAACAAACGAAGAAATACTTTTTACTAAAATATGGTCTCTTCCTCTTTTAAACAATTTCAGCAAAAATATAAGACTTCAGGTATTATACTTAAACTTATATACATAAATGTGGCAGTCTTTTTATGTTATCATTTACTGACGTCTATTTTATTTTTATCTGGGTCTAATTTTGATATTTCATCATTGCTAGCACTTCCCTCTGGTATCAGCCAACTTATTATTAAACCTTGGACAATTATCTCCTATATGTTTTTTCATCAGGAAATAATCCATATAATATTTAATATGCTAGTACTATTCTGGTTTGGACAAATTGCTTTAATATTTATAAGTAAAAAGCAGTTTGTGGGGCTTTATATTTTAGGTGGGATTTTTGGAGGGCTTCTTTATATTTTAGCTTATAATACTATTCCTGCTTTAAATTATATTTCCGACAACAGAGGAGCCTCTGCAGCTATTATGGCAATTGTTTTTAGTTCAGCCTTTATACAGCCAAATTTTAGTGTTCATTTAATGTTTATTGGCAAAGTACAGCTAAAATGGATTGCTCTATTCTATGCTGCTTTTGATATTATTTTCATAGCCGACGGCAATGCAGGTGGACATATTGCACATTTAGGTGGCGCCATAACGGGGATATTATTTGTTTATCTTTTGAAAAAAAATATAGACATAACTAAACTTTTTGGATTTCATACGTCTATAAAAATATCCGAAAAGAAAAAAGACATTAAAATAGCTCACAAAAAAGGTGATATTGATTTTATCTACAATCAAGAAAAAGCTAAAACCAGCAAAGATATTGATAATGTTTTAGATAAAATTTCAAAAACAGGTTACGACAGCCTATCAAAAGACGAAAAAGCAATATTATTTTCGATAAGCAAGAAAGATAAAAAGAATTGAAAAAACTTGTAAAATATATCATTCTATTTTTTAACGCAATAGCCATTGCAGCATTGTTAATTAGCTATTTAACAAAATGGGTTAGCCCTGTGGTCAGCGTTTTTCCGTCATATTTAGCTTTAGGATTTCCAGTTATTCTTATAATAAATATTCTTTTTATTTTATTCTGGATATTCATGGCTCGAAAGGTATTTCTATACTCAACTCTTGCTATTTTACTTGGATGGGGAATACTAAATACCTATTTTGGTTTTATCCCTGAAAAAGACAATATTAATATCCCCGAAAAAAGCCTAAATATTATGAGTTATAATGTTAGACTTTTTTCAATTATTCCATGGTTTAACTCCGATCCGCAGCTAAATGAAATTACAAGTTTTGTTAACGATAAAAACCCTGATATAATTTCATTTCAAGAATTTTCGTCTGAGAAAAAAGGTGATTTCTCTGAACGAAAAATTAATCAACAATTAAAAAAATACAAATACCACCATATACACTATATAGATTCAAAAAAAAGAAATTATGGACTTGCTCTATATTCAAAACACAGAATAATTGGAACAGGAATAATTCACTTTTCAAATTCACTAAATGGATGCATTTATGCAGATATAAAAATAGACACTGACACCTTTCGTTTATATAACATACACTTACAATCTGTTAGATTCGATAAGAAAGAACACAATTTCTTAGAGAATATTTCTGAGACAAAGGATGATCAACGCATTAAAGGAATAAAGCTAGTTGCCGAAAGATTACAAAAAGCATATATAAAACGAGCACAACAGGCTGAAGAGATAAAGCTACATATTCAAAATTCGCCATTTAATGTAATTGTTTGTGGCGATTTTAATGCAACACCCTCGTCGTACGCATTTAATTGCCTGAAAAGAAATTTTCTAGATTCATTTAGAGAAGCAGGAAAAGGAATTGGAGCTACATACGAAAAAGGCTTTCCTTGGTTAAGGATAGATTATATTTTATCAGACAGGTATTTCTATATACAAAAACATCAAACTTTTTCAGACTTTCATTCATCCGATCACTTTCCAATTATGGCAACAATTAAATATTAATCTTCTTTCGTACAAAGAATAGTCTTCTCAAATACAATTTTAAGTCCTTTAATAATTTTAGCTAATTCGTAATCACCGATATTAGTCATCTCTTTTGTTTTCTGCAAACAAAAGGCTTGAAAACGAATAAGAGTATCAGCTTTATACATACTAATATCGTTAACTAATTTAATAACATTAGTTTCATGAGTTCTTGTATTCCATTTACCTATTTCTATCTCTTTGACACGCTTATCATATGTCTTGGGAGCTGATCCAAAAGATATTCCTGAACCAATTGGCAATAAATAACTGGGAGTTCCTGCAATTGGAGCTCTATAACTAGTACTAGATAAATTAATCTTTCCGAATAATCTTTCCCTTAAAATTTCGCTCTCATTGGGAGGCAGTTTCAAATACAATATCTTATTTTTAAACTGTTGATAGGTTCCTAAATTGTATACACAAACTTCTTCTATTTGATATGATTTTTCCTCAAGTATTAACGAAAAAAACGTAAAATCAGTAGACTTAACCACAACTAACCTTTCTTGATAATTCATGCACGAGAAAAACAAAGTATCTCCAACAGATGCTCTTATAGAAAAATCACCATTATCTAAAGTGTAAGTTCCTAAATTGGTTGATTTATTAACAACCGAAACATATTCAATTGGACTCTGATTTTGATTTAAAATATTTCCTTTAATGATCTTCGAATCTTTAACTTGAAAGGAGTTGATTAACAACACTAAAGAGATTACTAAATTTTCCATGCAGCTATTTTTTTGCATAAAAGAACAAAAACATATCTACAATATTCTTATACGTTTAGAAACATTAACATCTTTAACAAATTATAAGTAAACAGATGTTAAAGCCTCTATTTATTTTTCTAAATACTATCTTTGAGACAATTTTAAAGAAAGAACATATTTTGAAATTATTTTAAATACAGAACATATGCAAAACATTATAGAAGCAGCATGGGAAAACCGTGACTTATTAAAAAATACAGACACACAAGATACTATTAGAGAAGTAATTAAAAAACTAGATAACGGATCAATTCGCGTTGCTGAAAAAATTGATAACAAATGGATAGTTAACGAATGGGTAAAGAAAGCTGTTCTTATGTATTTCCCTATTCAAGAAATGCAAACCATTGAGGTTGGCCCATTCGAATTTCACGATAAGATTGCTCTAAAAAAAGATTATGCCAAAAAAGGGGTAAGAGTAGTTCCTCATGCTGTAGCACGTTATGGTTCTTACATCTCAAAAGGAGTAATACTAATGCCTTCATATGTTAATATTGGGGCGTTTGTCGACGAAGGAACAATGGTTGACACTTGGGCAACAGTTGGATCTTGTGCTCAAATTGGCAAAAATGTTCATCTAAGCGGAGGTGTTGGAATTGGAGGGGTTTTAGAACCTGTGCAAGCTGCACCTGTTATTATTGAAGACAACTGTTTTATTGGCTCACGATGTATCATTGTTGAGGGAGCGCATATAGAAAAAGAGGCTGTTCTAGGCGCAAATGTTGTAATTACAGGATCAACTAAAATCATTGATGTAACAGGAGAACAAACTGTTGAATACAAGGGATACGTTCCTACACGTAGTGTGGTAATACCAGGATCGTATACAAAAAAATTCCCTGCTGGAGAGTTCCAAGTTCCTTGTGCACTAATCATTGGTAAAAGAAAAGAATCAACAGATTTAAAAACATCTTTAAACAGTGCATTACGCGAGCATAATATAGCTGTATAATTTAACAAACAAAGCAAAATATGATACTAGGATACGACGCAAAACGTCTTTTTCACAATAATACAGGATTAGGAAATTACAGCAGAGATTTGGTTAGAATTACCTCTTCAAAAATGAAAGACTCTAGCTTTTTACTTTACAATCCAAAACTCGGAAATGTAAAGAGATTTTCTCTTGAAAATAACATGATAGAAAAGCGTCCTGTATCATTCTTAGCAAAAAAGTTTTCCGCTTTGTGGCGAAGAAAGGGGATTCTAAAACAATTAAAAACTGATAAAGTCGATATATTTCATGGTTTGTCAGGCGAAATTCCTTCTGGAATTAATAAAACAGGAATAAAAACCATTGTTACAGTTCATGACTTAATATTTCTTGAACACCCTGAACTTTACAAACCAATAGATAGATTTATCTATAATTTAAAATTTAAAAAAGCTTGTCAGAAAGCCGACTTAATAGTTTCTATAAGTGAACACACTAAGAAAGATATCATAAAACACTATAATATCAATCCAGAAAAAATAAAAGTAGTTTACCAAGGATGTCACCCTGCAGTTAAGCAAACTATTCCAGATCTGGACAAACATAAACTAAAAGAAAAACTTAACTTACCGGATAATTTTTTACTCAATGTAGGAACAATTGAGAGAAGAAAAAATCAGGAAACTATTGTTAAAGCACTATCTCTTTTAGATGATGAAAAGCTTGTTATTGTAGGACGTAAGACTAAATATTTCGAAACAATAAAGAAAATCATTGACGATAATAATCTCCAAGAAAGAGTTTTTTTTCTCGAAGGATTGACAATGAACGAACTTGCCACTCTTTATCAAATGGCTGATATTTTTATCTACCCATCATTATATGAAGGATTCGGAATTCCAATTATTGAATCACTTTTCAGTGGCACACCTGTTATTACAACCTATGGAGGTGTATTTCCAGAAGCTGGTGGACCAGATAGTCTATATGTAAATCCTCATAATCCACAAGAGATAGTAGAAAAAGTGAATTTATTAAGAAAGAATCCTCTTTTAAGAGAAGAGATAACAAAAAAAGGAAGAAAATATGCGTCGGTTTTTATGGACGATTATATTGCTAACCAATGGGAAGATATTTACACTAACACTTTGAATAAATTATAATGAAAGACGAAATAAACAAATGCCTTGAAGTTTTACAAAACGGCGGCATAATATTATATCCAACTGATACTATATGGGGAATAGGTTGCGATGCTACTAACGAAGAGGCCGTAAAAAAAATTTACTCTTTGAAACGTCGAGAAGAGACAAAAAGTATGCTTTTACTTGTTGATAAACCAGAAAGAATACTATCCCATATAAAAGAAATGCCTGAACTTGCCTGGGATCTAATCGAGTACACAGAAAAACCGTTGACAATAATCTATCCTGGAGCAAAAAACCTTGCTAAAAATCTTATTTGTGAAGATGGTACAATAGGAATAAGAGTAAGTTCTAATGAATTTAACAAAAAACTGATTGAAAGATTTAAAAAGCCTATTGTATCAACCTCTGCAAATATTAGCGGAGAAGCTTCTCCTACTTGTTTCGCTGAAATAAGTGATGAATTAAAAAGCGCTGTAGACTATTGCGTTAACTTAGAAAGAGATATAATAAGAAATCAATCGTCCAGTATAATAATGTTGGGATTATCGAGCGAAATTAAGATTATTCGAGAATAGTTTTCAACTATTACGCCCAAACAGTTTTATCCTAACTAAATTTAAAATTGACTAAACAATAAAATTTTATTAGTATAAAAAGCTATTGCATTAACATTATTCACTTTTTTCTTTATACTTTTATGCTACTCATAATAGCAACAAACGGGCTACTATTTGTTCATTCAATAACTCACACAATATTAATATGTCAGAAACTTTTTTAACAAATCACACTCCTCGCTGGATTGTATTTATAATTGACCTTGCAATTTGTTTTGTTTCCATAATTTGCGCTTATCTATTAAGATTAAACTTCAATTTACAGGCAAAAGAATTAGATCTTTTACCGAAAACTGTATTAATTGTCATCTCTGTTAGATCGATCCTGTTTTTTATCTTTAAGACCTATGCAGGGTTAATTAGATACACTAGCGCAAAAGATACCGAAAGGATTTTCGTTGTTTCAACAGCAGGTACATTAGCTTTATTCACTATAAATTGGATTTTTTACACTTTCCAAAATAATTTATTAATTCCTAATTCGATATTAATTATTGATTTTTTAATAACTGTATTTGCACTTACATTCTTCCGTTTTGTCATTAAATGGTTATATAGCATTTTTGTAAACCCTCAAATGGCTCTACAAAATGTTGTTTTATTCGGTATTGATAATTTTGGGTTAACAACAAAAAGAACTCTTGAGACCGATACTTCATCCGACTATAAAGTTGTGGCTTTTATAGATCCAAACAATAAAGATGGAGGAAAAAAACTAGATGGACTTAATATTTATAATACAGATAAGCTAGATCATATTATTGAAAAATATGGTATTTCAAGCCTAATTATTACTCAAAACAAGATAGAAGCTAAAGTAAAAGAAGATTTAGTTGAAAAATGTTTGGCTAAGAATGTTAAAGCGTTAACTATTCCAAATGTACAATCTTGGATTAATGGTCAGCTTAGCGCAAAGCAAATAAAACGTGTTAAAATTGAAGACCTACTTGAAAGAGCTCCCATTCAACTTGATGAAGAAAAAATTAAAGATGAAATACTAAACAAAGTTGTTCTTGTCACTGGAGCTGCAGGTTCTATTGGATCAGAAATAGTTAGACAAGTAACAAAATTCAAACCAAAAAAGATTATTCTTTTCGATCAGGCTGAGACACCTCTTTATGACATAGAACTAGAATTAAAAGAAAAACTAAATTTCTACGATTTCGAAATTGTTATTGGCGACGTTACAAATTCATACAGAGTAAATAAAATGTTTGAATCATATCATCCAAATATTGTTTTTCATGCGGCAGCATATAAACATGTACCGATGATGGAGAATAATCCAACTGAAGCCATCTTAACAAATGTATGGGGAACAAAGAATATTGCTGACTATTCTGTACTTTTTGGCGTTTCCAAGTTTATAATGATTTCTACAGACAAAGCTGTTAATCCTACAAATATAATGGGAGCATCAAAACGTGTTGCAGAAATTTATATTCAAGCTTTAAATAAAGAAAACAAAACTAATTTTATTACTACTCGATTTGGAAACGTTCTTGGATCAAACGGATCAGTAATTCCTCGTTTTAGAAAACAGATTGAGAGTGGTGGGCCTATTACTATTACACATCCGGAAATAACTCGTTTTTTCATGACTATTCCAGAAGCATGTCAGCTAGTTCTAGAAGCTGGAGCTATGGGAACAGGAGGTGAAATTTTTATTTTCGACATGGGCGAATCAGTAAAGATTCTGGATATGGCAAAGAAAATGATTCAACTTTCAGGGCTTACACTTGGAAAAGACATCAATATTACTTTTACAGGTCTTCGACCAGGCGAAAAATTATATGAAGAACTTCTCAACGACAAAGAAAATACTCTCCCAACTCATCATCCAAAAATCATGATTGCTAAAGTTCGTGAGTATGATTTAGAATCTGTGAAAGAAGAAATAAAAGGACTTATCGAAAAGGTTCCTTTCCATAACAATTTTATTATTGTCAAAAAAATGAAGACAATAGTACCTGAATTCAAAAGTCAAAATTCTATTTTCGAAGAATTAGACAAAAATATTCTATCAGTTTAACATCATAACAAAAAAGAGCTGAATAAAAAATTCAGCTCTTTTTTCATAAACACTTTTCATAAACAAAACTATTTAATATGTCACATAAAACAGACGTACAAATAAGATTTAATGATGTAGATATATTAGGGCATGTAAATAATGCGGTATATCAGTATTACTTTGATTTAGCTAGAGTTAATTATTTTACAGATGTATTAGGAGAACATGAAGCCGATTTTCATGCAGAAGCATTAATTGTTGCCTCAATAAAAGTAGATTATATTATGCCTGTATATTTAAAAGACAAAATATACGTTACAACAAAAATCACCACAATAGGCAACAAAAGTTTAACTATGACTCAG
>Ga0193959_1000933_pt1 | contig 11857 bp, 9 predicted proteins | sample FB_2_MG_FD_140333 | JGI IMG/M metagenome (GOLD analysis project Ga0193959, IMG submission 140333) | Microbial mat bacterial communities from the Broadkill River, Lewes, Delaware, United States - FB_2_MG | ecosystem: Environmental > Aquatic > Freshwater > River > Microbial mats | place: USA... | reverse complement strand
CTTTTGAATTCAAAAAATGAAGTAAAACGTCTAACTTTTCTATAGGTTCAACCACTACATATTGATGTTCAATACCTTGGTGACCTACAGTTTCCATATCGGCTTCAATATAAATTATATGTTTAGACATATAATTTTGAACTAATTGTTTTATTGTACCTGGCATAGTTGCAGTAAACAACAACGTTCTTCTAGTTTTTGGAATTTCGGCAATAATGTTTTCTAAGTCTTCTTTTAAAGCACTCACCATTTCATCTGCCTCATCTAATACTAAATATTTTAAGTTTTTAATGTTTATTTCGTCTCGTTTTAATAAATCTACCAAACGTCCTGGAGTTGCCACAATAATATTTGGACTACTTTTTAAGCTTTCAATTTGAGGTTTAATAGGAGTTCCTCCAAAAATTGGTACAATTATAATAGATGGACAATGCGCTGCAAAAGAAACTAAATTCGTGTAAATTTGTTGTCCTAATTCTCTTGTTGGAGCTAAAATTACTGCCTGTATTTCTGTGTTTTCTATATCAATTAATTGTAATAAAGGTAAGCCAAAAGCCGCCGTTTTTCCAGTTCCTGTTTTTGCTAAAACTACAACGTCTTTGGTTTCATTTAAAATAAGCGGTATTGTTTTTTCTTGAACAAGAGTTGGAATGGCTATATTTAAATCGGTTAAACTTTGTTGTAATTCTTTATTGATTCCTAAATCAGAAAACTTTTTTGACATAAAATATTTTTTTGCAAAGATAGCGACACTTTTATAAGAAATAGCTGTGCTTTTTATGTTATTTTTATGAAGTTCTGCTATTTATGGAATCAATTCTTTAAAAATACCACGTACGGTTAATAATTTTTTACTGGTTGCTATATAAATTCTATCCACTCTTTTATTTACGAAAACACACCTAATAAGATGCTAAAAGTTAATCAAAAACGAATACAAATAAACTTCAGCGAGTATGATTTAAATCATTAATTAGTACATCTCCATTTTTTAGATTTGCTTTCTTTTACAGAGTATTTCATTACTCTAGTTTAAAATCAATTTATTACTTAAATTAATAATCCTTTAAAGAAAGGAAATAAGATGAAACAAAGAATTTTAATTGTAAATAGCGGTGGCGATTGTCCTGGAATGAATGCTGTAATACGGGCTATTGTTAAACGAGCTTCGCGAGAATTAGATTGGGAAATTATAGGAAGTGTAAATGGTTTTGATGGTTTTTTAGCAGAACCACTTGAAATAATGCCATTAACAGAAGATATTGTTGAAGGGATTCATATTCATGGAGGAACAATTTTAACAACAAATAATAAACGGAATCCTTTTTGTTATCCTGTAAAACAAGAGGATGGAACTATTTTAAATAAAGATGTTTCAGACAAACTGATATACAACCTTAAAGTATTTGGTTTTGATGGTATGATCCATATAGGAGGAAATCAGTCTCATAAAATCTCTCTTAAACTAGCTCAAAAAGGTGTTAATATTATTGGAATACCAAAAACGATTAACAACGATTTAGCTTCAACAGATTACTCTTTCGGTTTTCAAACTGCTGCCCAATTAGCAACCGAAGCAGTAGATAAATTAGTAACCACTGCAAGTTCACATAATAGAGTCCTAATTTTAGAAGTTATGGGACGTGATGCAGGTTGGATAGCCTTACACGCTGCCGTTGCTGGCGGTGCAGATGTTTGTTTAATTCCTGAAATTCCATTTAGTATGGATAAGGTTATAAAAAAATTAAAATCCAGATATTCTACTGATGGTCGAGGATTTGCAAACATAGTAGTTGCAGAAGGAGCTCATTTTAAAGATGAAAAAGGCGCAACTGTGTCTGGAAATATAGCGAGTAGAATTACCGCTGCTTTAAAAGGAATAAATTTTGAAGCTGATATTAGAGAAACTATTTTAGGGCACTTGCAGCGTGGAGGAACACCAAATGCATTTGATAGAATTTTAGCTACAGAACTTGGTGTTAAGGCTTTTGAATTAGTGAAAGAAAAGAAATTTGGAACTATGGCTATTCATAAAAATTCTGAATTGGCGCATATAAATTTATCAGAAGTTATAGATAAATACAATAAGGTTGATTTATCACATAATTTAATTCATACGGCAAAAGGAGTAGGAATTAGCTTTGGAGATTAGAAATTAATTAAACTTACAAGACAACATTAAAAAAACATAAAGTTAGTAATGAAGAAAAAAGTATTAGTATTAACTGGCGGAGGCGATTGCCCAGGATTAAATGCAGTTATTAGAGGAATTGTTAAACGTGCAGCACAAACTGAAGATTGGGAAGTTATTGGAAGTATACAATCATTTGATGGTGTTTTACGGGAGCCTACAGAAATAATGGAGTTAACTGAAAAAAGAGTTTCTGGTATTCATTTTCAAGGAGGTACTATATTAGGAACTACAAATAAAGGTGGCCCTTTGGCTTGGCCTGTAAAAGAAAATGATGGCACATGGTCATTTATTGATCGCTCTGATGAAATGATACGCAAGTTAAAGCAAATGGGAGTTGAAGCTGTTATAAGTATTGGTGGAGATGGATCTCAACGTATTTCACAAGCGCTTTTTGAAAAAGGCTTAAATGTAATAGGCGTTCCTAAAACAATTGACAACGATTTATCTGCTACAGATTATACATTTGGATACCAAACTGCCGTTCAAATTGCTACTGAAGCAGTTGATAGATTAGTAACTACTGCAGCATCACATAATCGTGTAATTATTCTTGAAGTAATGGGGCGAGATGCTGGTTGGATAGCTTTAAGTTCAGCTTTAGCTGGTGGCGCAGAAGTTTGCTTAATTCCTGAAATTCCATACGATTTAAATAAAGTTTTAGGCGTAATAAATAAGCGATTTAAAGACGGAAAAGGGCACGTAATTATTGTTATTGCAGAAGGTGCAAAACCTATGGAAGGTGATGTTTTAGCACGAGAAAGCGATGAAGTTGGTAGAGCTAATTTAAAATTAGGAGGTGTAGCAGATAAATTATTGAAAGATTTAAAAGCTGCCGGTTGCGATGCAGATATGAGAGAAACAGTACTTGGACATTTACAACGAGGAGGAGTTCCAATTGCATTTGACCGTGTTTTAGCAACTCAATTTGGTGTTAAAGCAATGGAATTAGCACTTGAGGGCGAGTTTGGTAAAATGGTAGCATATCAACATCCTAGTATTGTAGCTGTTCCTTTTTTAGAAGCAATTAGTAAATATAATATTATAAAACCAGATTCTTCATTGGTTAAAACCGCACGTGGAATTGGAATGTGTTTAGGTAATTAATAAAACTTATTTTAGAAAGCACACTTTTTCATTAATAAAAAGTGTGCTTTTTTTATTTACATTCATCTAAATGTAAGATTAATGAATTTATTTTAAATATATAGAAATCATTTTCGGCACTAATTTTAATCTAAAAAATATTATAAGCTTAAACATTTTTATTACCTCTTTTTACTAATATTGATTTTAGATTTTCTACTTTTTAAAATAAGTTTAATTATATTTATTTTAAATTTGAAATAATCTTTAATTAATTTCTCCCCATATAAATGCAAGGAAAAAAGTTTGGAATGTTTGCAGGTGTTTTTACACCATCTATCTTAACTATTTTAGGTGTTATAATGTACATGCGTTTGGGCTGGGTAGTTGGAAATGCAGGACTTATTGGTGCTATAATGATTATTATTTTAGCACACGTAATTGCTGTTTCAACAGGTTTAAGTGTATCTTCAATTGCAACTGATAAAAAAATTGGCGCTGGTGGGGTTTATTACATTCTTTCTAGAAGTATGGGAATTCCTATTGGTGGTTCCATAGGTATTGCATTATATATTGGTACTGCATTATCTATAGCGTTGTATTTAATTGGTTTTGCTGAGAGCTTTAATGGTTATTTTGGATTAGGATTATCTATTAACGACTTAAGAATAACTGGAACAATAGCTCTTCTAACACTTACTTGTTTGGCTTTAATTAGCACATCAGTAGCTATAAAAGCACAATTTTTTATTTTAGCAGCAATAAGTGTGTCTTTAGTGGCAATCTTTTTTGGAAACTCTAATTTTCAACCAGAAACTATTAAATTGTTCTCTTCGGCAGATTCGGTTCCTTTGGAAGTTGTATTTGCTATATTTTTCCCTGCTGTTACAGGATTTACTGCTGGAATTGCAATGAGCGGAGATTTAAAGGATCCTAAAGAATCAATTCCTAAAGGCACTTTATTAGCAATTGGAACAGGACTAATTATTTATATAGTAGTTGCTATTTTCTTAGCCTTAAATGTTAGTTCTGAAGTATTAAAAACTGATTATAATATTTTAATGAAAATTGCAATTTTTGCTCCTGCTGTTGTTGCAGGAATATGGGGTGCTACACTTTCTTCTGCTCTAGGCGGAATTCTTGGTGGTCCCAGAATTTTACAAGCGATGTCAGTTGATAAGATAACTCCTAAAATTTTCAGAAAAGGAAGAGGAAAAAATAACGAACCTGTAAATGCTTTATTCTTGGTATTTATAATAGCCGAAATAGGCGTTTTAGTTGGTGAGTTAGATGTAATTGCTCGTGTGGTTTCAATGTTTTATTTAACAGCTTATGGATTTATAAATATTTCCTATTTTTTAGAAAGTTGGGCCAATCCAGATTTTCAACCATCCTTTAAAATTAAAAGTTGGATTGGTTTACTTGGGTTTTTGGCTTGTTTTACAGTAATGTTTAAGTTAGATATGTTAGCAATGTTCATCGCTTTTGCAATTATTGCAGGCTTGTATTTTTGGTTGCAACGTAAAGAAGTAAAACTGCAATCTAATGATGTTTGGCAAAGTGTATGGGAAAATGTTGTAAACAAAGGCTTAAAAAAAATTGATGCTAATATTGGTGAAAATTCAAATTGGAATCCTAATATAATTTTATTTAGTGGCGAAAGTAAACATCAATCGTATTTATTGCAATTGGGAAAAACTGTTTCAGGAAGAACTGGTATTGTTACGAATTTTAAATTAATTCTTGATAATAAAAATGAAAAGCCCTTAAAGAAAGTAGATCAAATTGTAAGAGATGATAGTTTTGCTGAATTAGGAATTTTTGCTAGACAAGTTAAAGTTGATAACATATATAACGGAATTACAAATATTGCTACAACATATGGTTTTTCTGGAGTTGAACCTAATACAATTATGATGGGTTGGCCAAAAGGGTTAGAAAATTCAGTAGAATATTCTAAAATGACTGAAACATTGCTTCACTTGGATTATAATTTGTTGTATTTGGATTTTGACAGAAAAAAGAAGTTTGGAAACTATAAAACCGTTGATTTTTGGTGGCGAGAAACTGATAGTAAAAATGCCGAAATGATGTTAAATATTGCTCGTTTTATAATTGCTTCTCCTCTTTGGAACAACACAAAAATTAGGGTGCTCTTTGTAAATAATAATAACATTAATCAAGAGATTATAAATTCCAAAATTCGTGAATTGGTTGAAGACTTAAGAGTTTTGGTTGACATAGAAATTATTAATAATGCAGTAGAACAAAAGCCTTTTTACACTATTATTGAAGAATATTCTAAAAAAACTGATTTAACTGTTGTTGGAATTCCAAACTATAAAATTGAAAAGCAAGCTGAATTTGTACTAAAAACAAATCAACTCTTTGAAAGCATAGGTTCTACACTATTGGTGAAAGCAGCAAATAATTTTAATGTACTAGACCTGAATTTTATTAAGATTAAATAACTTCTGTAAATTTACAAGAATTAACCAGTTTTTCTGTCTTTATACAATACATTTAATATTAAAGTGGCCTTTATGAATTAAAATTTATAATTATCTTGGATGTATTTAAGAACCTAAAAAAGTGGTTCGAAAGTAACAAAATTTTAAACTAAATTAATAGAATTAAGAATTTTTACCAGCTAATAGGTCTATAATCTTTTAAAAATTTCCCACACCAATGTTTTCCTGTATTTATACCATCAAATAATGGATCCATAACACGTGCTGCGCCATCTACAATGTCTAAAGGAGGTTGAAAATCATGTAACTCCTGTTTTTTCTTAGCCAATTCTGCTGGATCTTCATCTGTAACCCAGCCCGTATCCACAGCATTCATATAAATTCCATCTTTTGCTAATACTCCAGACGAAGTATGTGTTAACATATTTAAAGCAGCTTTTGCCATATTTGTATGCGGATGTCTTGCTTCTTTAAAAAAAGTATGAAACTTACCCTCCATTGCAGAAACATTAATAATATGCTTTTTTCCTGTATTTTCTTTTTTCATTAATTCAGAAAGTCGGTTACATAATACAAAAGGAGCTACAGAATTCACCAGCTGAACTTCAATCATTTCTGTAGTTTCAATTTCCCCAAGTTTTAATCGCCAACTATTTGTTTTTCGTAAATCAACTTGTTGTAAATCCGCATCTAACTCTCCTTCAGGAAAAATTTCTTTTGCCACAAGTGTATTGTCAAAACTATAAGGAATTTGAGATAATTTGGCTGATGCTCTTAAACCAATTCCAGGTTCTGGACCGTGCCAAGTAACAGGCATATTTTTATTAGAAGATGCTGTTGATGTAAGCACTTTTAATTCTTGTAAACAATTAGTATGATCTAACAATAATTCTTTAACAAATTGAGGTAAAGTTGCTATTGGACGCTCTTCGTTTTGTATTAAATGCTGATAAAAACCAGCCGGACGCCTAACTGTTTGAGCAGCATTATTTATTAGAATATCTAATTTATCGTATTGCTGTTCAATATAATTACAAAAAATTTCTACACTAGGAATATGACGTAAATCCAAACCGTGAATTTTTAAACGATGCCCCCATTCCATAAAATCAGCTTCTTTAGAAAAACGCAATGCGGAATCAACTGGAAAACGAGTTGTTGCAATTACCGTTGCTCCTCCACGTAACAACATTAAAGTTATATGGTATCCAATTTTTAAACGAGAACCTGTTATAACAGCTACTTGTCCTTTAACATCGGCAGTTTGAAAACGTTTTGCATAATTAAAATCACCACATTCTGTACACATAGTGTCATAAAAGTGATGTAATTTTGTAAACAAGTCTTTACATACATAACAATTTCTAGGCGACTCTAATTCTAACTCTTTTTTTGAAGTTAAATCAGCAGCACTCAATAATTTTGGTGCTACAAACACTACAGATTCACGAGCACTTCTAATTCCAGTCTCTTTACGAGCATGTTTATCTCTAGCAGCCATTTTACGTTTTACTGCTTTTTTTCCATCTTTTTTTCTTCTTGAAAATTCTTCCCTACTAGGTCTAGAAAAGAGCCCCGCAGCTTTAATTAAAGCGGTTCTTTGCTCTTTAGGAATATCAAAAATTTGATCTGTATCAGTAACTAATTGTTCCAATATAGAAATACATTTATCAATTTCATCGTTTGAAATTGGTTGCGCAGCCATTATTTTATTATTTCCCATATTTTGAAACTTAAACTAATTATAATCAAATTATTATTACAATTTTAAAATTTGATATAAGGGCGCAAATATAGTTTTTATTATTAATGAAATGTTTTTATTTTTTTTTTAATAAATAGCTGTTAAAATTTATTAAATGGGGATTACAAGTTCACTTAAATAATAGAAAAATATTTTAAACTAAAAGCTGTTTTTAGCATCATAAAAAGGGTTATAATAATATTATTATTTTTGAGGATTTTTTACCTTATAAGATCCAATAATTAAAAAAAGTAAAAACCCTAACGTAACATAACTTATATTACTATACGATCCAAATGTTGAAAAGCAATAACTAAATAAACTTGGTGCAATAGCACTTGCAATTACTAAAAAGCTCATTATTTTTCCAGTAATGGAGCCTAAATATTTTCTTCCATAATATTTGGGCCAAGTAACTGCATTTACAACCGAAAATAATCCGCCTAAAAAACCTAAGCCAATTATTAACATATAAACTCCAAAAGTTGAAGCTAAAAATAGTAGTCCTAAGATGCAAAAACACCGCTGGCAATCATTATATATAAATAAATTTTATGTTGAATATAATCACTTAAAATATTACACAAGGTAGCCACTGAAATAGCGATAATAGAAATTGGTAAAAACACAGCAATTGCTTGTAATTTTGAATAATCTTGACTAGCAAAAATAGATACTATATGAAATGTAAATCCAGTAATAAAAAAGCTATTAAATGCTAAAATTAACCCAAACATCCAGAAAGCTCTGGTTTTTTTAGCTTTTTCTAACGTAAAATTATTCTCAACTTCTTCAATTTTAATAATAGCTGTTTTATTTAAAATGCCATCAGGTTTTAAATCAAAATCTTCAGGTTTGTTTCTATACAACTGAATTATACAAAAGCTAAAAATAAATAAACAAATTGCTAATATTTGCCAACTTACCTCCCATCCGTGATTGTCTATCAATTTATTTATTAAAATAGGGGAAGATGAAAAGCCTAATGAAACGGCAATACTACTAATGGAATTAATTTTACCGCGGTTTTTATTAAACCAAATCATAATCATATTTCTAGAAGTCATTGTTAAAACTCCTTGTCCGCTAAATCTTATAAAAAAAAATAACACTGTAATTAACAGAAATGGAACTAACCAAGAATCAACATTTAAAAATGATTTAATGGCATCACTAATTTTAGCTGAAATTGAAAAAATTAACAATGAAGTTCCTAAAAAAACTGTTGCGAAAAATGCTACAAACCTCGCTCCATATTTGTCGAATAAAAACCCTGCTTTTGTAACTAAAATAGAACTTAAAAGTGTACCAATCATATAGGCATTACTAAACTGATTTCTAGTAAGCCCTAACGCATCTTTTACAGGATCTGTAAATACAGAAACTCCTACAGTTTGCCCTGGAATACTTGCCAAAATACCAATACTACCAACAATTAAAACTATATAACCATAAAAAACAGGTGACTTTTTTGGATTTACAAATGAATATTTATTAAAATTGTCCATTTAAAAAAATTAAGAAGCAAATGTAAGAATTTAAAAAGTGTAGCGCATTTTTAAGAAACATAATAAACCTTATACGAACTACTTTTTTAAACATAATTTAACAAGCTTTAAAAAATATTAATAGATTAAAGCTGGTAACTTATTAAGAAATTCTTTTAAAAACCGGCTTGTTTTAATAATTTTTAAAAATGTTTCTCTTCTGAAATCGTTTGAAATATGGTGAAAATATAAATCAATTTTAACTATGACTTTAATCATAATTCAAAAAGTATTATTGCAACATATTTGTACTCGTTTTTAAATAAATATTTGAACTATGAGCACTATTAAATTAGCAAATCCAGCGGTTGTTGGACTAGGAGGTTTTGGATTAACAACCTTACTTTTACAATTTCATAATTTAGGTCTTATTGGATTAGGTCCTGTTGTAGCAATGGGTTTTGTTTTTGGAGGTTTAGCACAAATGATTGCTGGATTTTTAGAACAAAAAATGGGAAATAATTTTGGTTTTGCAGCATTTACAAGTTACGGTGCTTTTTGGATAGGATTAGGTATTATCTGGATCTGTAACCATTTTAATATTTACAATTCAACAGGTGCTGATGTTGGTTTCTATTTAATTGTATGGACATTATTAACACTAATACTTTGGATAGCTTCCCTGTTTATTCACGGAGCTATGGCTTTTACATTTACAGCTTTAGTTATAGGCTTTATATTATTAGATCTAGCACACTTCGGTTTTCCTGAATTAACTGTTTGGGCTGCTTATGTTTTAATTATTTGTGCCTTAGGAGCATGGTATATGATGGGTGGAATAATTATTAATGATGTTGCAAATAAACCATTATTAAAAATGGGGAAACCTTGGCTTAAAAAAGGATAATTAGACTGTCTTATAATGTATTACTACTATTTTTTAAAATAGGTTAAGTGTTCATATTAGCCCGTATGGATATAAATTTAAATGTTTTTAAACACACTATGCATTTTAAGACAGTTATTAATTAATTTTTAATTGAGTTAAGAATACCCTTTAAATTTTATTCTTCTTCAACCTCTTGAATCATATTTTTGGCTGCTTCAATTTCTTGAAGGCTTAAAACAACTTCTGAAGCGTCCCAATATCCGTGGTCTTGAACAATTTTATTATCAATAAACTGGGCTGTTAAGTGAACTGCTAAGGTTATTTCTTTATTGTTTCCAATTAAAGTTCCTTTCCAAGTTCCCCAAAAATTCACCCAAGTTTTACCATCATCTGTTAAAACCATTTCATATTCTTGACCTTCATCAATAAATCCTCTTTGTGAATAGTTTACATCATTTTGAGTATGATAGTCTGCAATCTTTTTAGAAGAAATTGGCTTGTCAACAGTATTAAAGAAGGTTTTTGAAGTATCTGCATAGTGACTTAACAAAGCTTCCCAATTTTTAGTATTGTAATCTTTAATTACAGATTTTAAAACCTCAATTTCAGGCGATTTTTGTGTGTAACGCTTTGCTGCTTTTTCTTGACAAGATGTAAATAATACGATTGCAAGACTTAATAAAATTAGTTTTTTCATAATGTAAAGTTTAATTAGTTAGTATTCATAAATTCCTAATATTTACAATCTTTAAAGAGTATTTAGTTTTAAAAAATTGAATATTAGTTAATTACAATTATGTTAAATATACTAAAAAAATGTTATTAATAACGTTTTACAAGTTTATTGCTTTTTAAACCTAGAAAATAATACCAATTTTTTCTTAGTATTAATAAAGAAAACACCTGTTAAAAGAATTGCAGCTGCAATTATTGATTGTAACGTAATTTGTTCGTTTAAAAAAAACCAACCGAGCAGTAAAGCAATTATAGGATTTACATATGTAGATGTGGCAACTTTTTCTGGAGAAACTGCTCTTAGTAAATAATTAAAAGAGGTAAAGGCAACGATACTTCCAAAAATTATTAAACCAACCATTGATAATTGTATTGATGTGCTCCAATTAGAAATTGGTATCCATTGTTCACCAAAACTAACACTTGCAATTAATAACATAAAACCACCCATTAACATTTGATATCCAGTATTTACAAAAAAGTTTGAGGGTAAGTCTGCCTTGCTAACAAAAATACTTCCATAACTCCAACTTAACATACTCGCAAATATCATTAACATCCCTTTAATAGATTCATCTTCATGTATTAATTCTTTCTGATTCACCAATAAGTATATGCCAATAATGCCTAATATTACACCTATAATAGACATGGTTTGAATTTTTTTACCCTGTAATACTAACATTAAAATTAAAACAACTAATGGTTGCGCCGAAATTTCTAGTGCTGCAAAACCGCTATCAACAAATTTTAATGCCCAAACCACTACTCCATTTCCCAAAGTTAAAAATAAAAAACCTGCAATTGTACAATTTATAAATTGCTTACGGGTAATTGTTGCTTTAATACCAGATATTTTTGCAATAATAAAGATTAATACTGCTGCAGATAAAAAGCGGATTGAAGCTAACATAAACGGCGGCAATTCAGTTACAGCAATTTTATTTAATAAATAGGTTGAGCCCCAAATTATGTAAATTGAAAAAAAAGCGAGAATTATTAGTACTTTACTATTTGTTTTCATGTATTAAAAATATATAAAGCCAATGCTTATTGTAAAGCCAATATTACTAAGAAAAACCTTAATAAATTGAAATTTTAATTCTGTATTTAAAATTAGCAGTTTTTAAATAATTCCGTAAGATGTATTTTATATTTTTTTAAAATATTAATCTTCTGGCGGATATCCATGAATATCTTCAAACACACTATCAAAGTTGGCAAGTAAATAAGTTCTTAGCTTTTGTCTATAAT
>Ga0193959_1000931_pt1 | contig 11864 bp, 11 predicted proteins | sample FB_2_MG_FD_140333 | JGI IMG/M metagenome (GOLD analysis project Ga0193959, IMG submission 140333) | Microbial mat bacterial communities from the Broadkill River, Lewes, Delaware, United States - FB_2_MG | ecosystem: Environmental > Aquatic > Freshwater > River > Microbial mats | place: USA... | reverse complement strand
ATAGGGCAAAGCAAACTAGAAAAATATGGTGAAGTATTTATGAATCTTTGTCAAAGTATAAAAGATGAAAAAGAAAAAATTGTCCTAGAAACACCTATGGAAACAGAACCAAAAATAAAAAAAGAACTTTCGAAAACATATCTTCAGACAAAAGATTTGATTGATGAGGGAAAAACACTTGATGAGATTTTAGAACTTCGAGAGCTAAAAGACTCTACAGTTATATCTCACATAAATGAGCTTTTTGAAAATGAATATATAACACAAGAGCAAAAAGATGTTTTATTTCAACCAATGCGAGATAGCTTTCCAAATGATATAAAAACTTGGATAGAAGAGGGGCTTCAAAAACATGATATAACTTATTTAAGACAATATGTAAATAAGTATGGGTATTTATTTTGAGTTAATAATAAAAGAGAAACAAAAAGGGGGAAGTGATAATTCACTTCCCCCTTTTTTTATGTAAAAAAATCAACTAAGAAACTTTTTTTTGTTCTTTGTTGATTCTCTCTTCTAATTTTTGTTTTTGGTCGATCAAAAACATAATGTTTTCTTTCAAAGCGTGTCTGTCTTGATAAGACTCTATTATAAACTCATATAATTTTGGTCTATTTTGTTTCCAATTGTGCAAAGTAGTTTTGTTTACTTCTAAATCGCTTTCCATTTTTCTTAAACTAGGGGTTGTTTTTACTTGTGGTGCTGTCATTTGAATCCTTGTATTGGTTTATGCGCGTATTGTACACATATTTGGAATAAAAGTCAATAAAAATACTACTTTTGTTCCAATAAATGGAACAAAATAGTAAATATTGAAATATAGTAAACTTTTTTCATGAAGAAGTTCCAGTTAGAAAGTGATAAAAAAAGAAAAGAGGGTAAATGTTATAAGGAATAAATTATGAGAAGGGATGGAGTATAGGTTTTATTTTAAAAATAATGAGTTTGTAAAAAATTGTTTGATAAAAAAATGGTAAACTAAATGCTTACTTGATTTCTACCATTTTGTTTAGATTTATATAATAATGTATCAGCTTTAAGATAGATCTCTTCTGCTGTAATTTGTTCTTGTTGAAAATCATATATGTACAAACCTATAGAGACTGTAATATACTCAGAGGCACTATTGTTTTTATGTGGAATATGTGTATTTTCTATATTGTTTTTTATAGTAGTTGCTATTTTATAAGCATCTTGATTATTTTTAGTGAAACACAAAAATCCAAACTCTTCTCCACCTAGCCTGAAAATAAGATCCTCTTCTCTTTTTAAGGATTGTTTAATTGATTGGCTTACTTTCATGAGAGCTAAATCACCTGCTTGGTGTCCATAAGTATCATTATATTGTTTAAAATGATCAATATCAATCATACAAAAAGCTATTGGTTGATTGAGTCTTTTTGACAGTTTTAATTGTTGTGGAAAAATTTCGTCAAAGTATCTTCTATTATAAACTTTTGTCATAGAATCTGTAATTGAAAGTTTCTCTACGGCTTTCTTATCAGTTATATCAACACGGATAGCAGTATATCCAATAATATTATTATAATAATCCATATTTGGCTGAATAGTGGTATTTAGCCAACAATTTGTATTGTTTTTTTTAGAATTTTGAATATCACTATTCCAAACTTGCCCTTTTTTTATAGTATTCCACATTTTTTTAAAAACTTCATCTTTAATATTGGGTGATCTTAAAATATTATGTGACTTTCCAAGAAGTTCCTCTTCACGATATCCGTGAATTCTCTGAAATGCTTTACTAACATAAGTGATTTTACCATCTTTATTTGTTGTTGAAGTGATGATATAATTATCAATAAGATTAAAATATTTTTCATTTTCTTCATTTTTTAACTCTTTTTGTAAAAAATCAGTAATTATATTAAGAATATTGTGATGAAAATCAGATAGTTTGTAATTTTGTGTATCTTTATTTAGATACAGAATTATTGAAGCAATAACTTTTTTGTTACTAATCAATGGAATAGAAATTTTATAATAAGTTTTAGTTTGTATATATTTAACTTTTTGAAAAGCAACAGATTCTCCTATTTGTCCACGATAAATCTCAAGTGTTTTTTCCTCTTCTTTAATATCAATATTAAATGTTCCTGATAAATATAATTGTTCATTTACATAATCGACTATATAAAACTTTGCTCTTTGAACACCTATGAGTTTTTGTAAAAATTGCAATGAATAATGTGATATATCTTTTACATTATTAAATTGTTGTAAATGAGTAAATAATGAATTAATGACCTCTAGTTCATATCGTGACTGCATTTCAATATCTTTAGATTTTACTTTTTTTGAATAGATATATTGAGTTATCATGATAATAAATAATATTAAAAATAGTAGTGCAAATGTTCCAAATTGGAAAATTTGATTAAAATCTTTCTCTGATAATAAATCTAGTTTTATTTGTGATTTAAGATATAAGTTATAGAAATAATAGTTAGAAGTAAATAGTATAATAATGATAAATGAATAAATAAATAAAAAATTTTTTGTTTTAGTAGATGTCATATTTCATCCTTTTGACTTATATTTAATAGTTTACAAAAAAATTTAATATAAATTTTAGATATATTGTATATTTCTTATCCATTTGGTTAACTTTATTCTGATATAATAAAATACGATAATTTTAGAGGATTCCAATATGCAAAAACTGTTTATACTAGTTGTTATTGTAGTGTTTATTTATTTTTTGTTTAAAAGAAATCGAGATAAATATTTACATTGGTATCAATCGAAGAACAATAATAGTAAGTTAGAACAAAAATTTGAAAATATGTTTCGAAAACATTCTTCTATTATGCTACTCATTGACCCTAAAAATAGTAATATAATTGATATAAATGATAGTGCAATAAAATTCTATGGTTATGAATATGACAAAATTATTGGAAAATCACTAGCTACACTCAATACTGAAACACTCGAAAACATACAAAAAAAGGCTTTAAAAGCTACCAAACTTAAACAAAATACTTTTATAGGGAAACATAAGTTACATGATGGAACTTTAAAAACTGTAGAGATAAGCTCCTCTCCAATTGAGATAGAAAATGAAATAATACTTTTTTCAATTATAAAAGATATCACAGAGGTGCAAAAACTTCAAGATGAAGTCAACAATCAAAAAAAAGAACTAGAATCAATATTTAACTCTGCCCAAGTTGCAATAGCAGTAATAGATTTAAAAACTAATTTCTTAAATTGTAATGATACTTTTTTAAAGATAATAGGATATACAAAAGAGGAGTTATTAAAAAAAAGTTGTAGTGAATTAACAGCGGCAGAAGATAGAGAAACAAATAGTAACGCAATAAATGAAGCCTTAGAAAAAGGTTATGTAAATGATATTATTAAACATTGTATAACAGCAGATAATAAACATATAACTGTAAATATGAGTATATCATTGTTGCCAGATAAGCAACGGTTTATTTTAGTTATACAAGATATTACACAAATGAAAATCACCGAAGAGCAAAAAAGGCTTGCTTCCATGGGAGAGATGATAGGTAATATAGCGCATCATTGGCGACAACCTTTGTCTGTAATTTCAACAGGTGCATCAGGGATGAAAGTACAAAAAGAGTACAATATTCTTACAGATGAAAGTTTTTATAAGGTGTGTGATGCAATCAATGAAAATGCACAATATTTATCAAAAACAATTGATTATTTTGCAAATTTTGTAAGGGGTAATTTTGAACCAATTCAATTTGATTTGGAAAAAAATATTCAAAGTTTTCTGACTTTAATAGACTCATCAACAAAAAAGAATAATATACAATTTATAATAGATGTAGAGAAAAATTCTATGATTACTGGTTTACCAAACGAGCTTATTCAATGTTTTGTAAATATGTTTAATAATTCAAAAGAAGCTTTTATTGTCAAAGATATTCAAGAAAACACAAGATATATTTTTATTTCACTTATTGAAGAAGATAACAGTATTAGAATTATATTCAAAGATAATGCTGGTGGAATCTCGGAAAAAAATTTGCAAAAAGTTTTTGAACCTTATTTTACAATGAAGCACAAATCACAAGGTACTGGACTAGGTCTGAGTATGTCATATAGAGTTGTAGTACATGGTATGAAAGGAACACTAACCGTCCATAATGAAGAATATAAATATAAAGGTGAACAGTACAAAGGGGCATGTTTTACAATCACTTTAAAAAGATAAATCATAATTACATAACAAAATGCAATATTTTAGTAGTGTACTTTACTTTTTTGCTATACTTTTTTTATTAATACCAAAAGGATGAGATAAAATGGATGGAAAAATTATGGTAACTTATAAAATATTATGTAAAACAGATTTTAATGTAGAAGTTTCAATTGCACAGTTACTCCAAAATGAAAAAATTGCAAAAGTTATAAAAAGTGAGTTTGCAAAAGGGATTAGAAATATAGACTTTGCTTTTAAAAATGAAGAGTGTAAAATTAATATAGAAACTCAAAAAGAGCATTATCAATTTGAAGCGTCAAAAAATGACTTTGCTGACTTAGTTTCTTTAGCCGAAGAAGATGCTACTACACGAAAACTTTTCAAAAAAGAGTGTGTAGGGATTGAATTAGTTGATATAGAGATTTTGTAGTCATAATTGTATGACAATGTTCTACTTTTATAACTATACTTTAATTTAATATTGCTTTGATATAATCCTGTAATAATCATACAAAAGGAATCATATTGTATAAACTTGGGGTAATGTCTGATTCTCATCAAAAAACAGACTTAACGAAAGATGCTATTGATATGTTAAAGTCAAAAGGTGCCCAGTATTTGGTTCATGCAGGAGACTTAGAGATACGAGAAAATCTTGAATTATTGAAAAAATCGGAACTTCCTTATGTAAGTGTTTTTGGTAATAATGATTGGAATCTTTTTGAGTATCAAAATGACTATAAAATACATAAAGAGCCTTATTATTTTAAAATCAAAGATTCAAAGTACAAACTAATGCATATACCAAATCATCTTACTCCAAATAGTGATATTATTATTTATGGGCATACTCATATTTTTAAAACAGAATATATTAATAATACATTATTTCTAAATCCAGGTGAACTTTGTGCGAGAGAAAAAGATTTGACTGAGTGTGTTTTACTTGAAGTATCTGATGAGAGTTACAAGGTAAATTATTATTTTAAGAAGCCAAGTGATGATAATTGGCAAATAAAATTATATGAATATAAAAGAGGAGAACTAAATTAAAATTATATAAAACTTATAGTTTTAGTGAAGTAAATAGAAATTATGATAAATGAAAAAAAAATATATCTTTGTGCAATTTGTAATATAGAGAGTGGAACTTGTAATGAAGATTGTAAATTTTGTACGCAAAGTGTAAAATATCAAGCAGATATTGCAAGGTACAAAAAAAAAGAGATTAATCTGATTGTAGAAGAAGCAAAAAGAGCTAGAAAAAATAAAGCAATAGGATTTTGTTTAGTAACAGCAGGAAAAGGTTTAACTGATAAGCGATTAGCTTTTGTATGTGAAGCTGCACGAGCAGTTAAAAAAGAAAACCTAGGTTTAAAACTTATTGCCTGTAATGGAACAGCTTCATTAGAACAGCTTTTAGAACTAAAAAAAGCAGGGGTTGATAACTACAACCATAACTTAGAAACTTCAAGAGAGTTTTATCCAAGCATTGTTTCAACACATACATGGGATGAACGATATCAAACTTGTTTAAATGCTAAAAAAGCGGGACTAAAACTTGTGAGTGGAGGTATATTTGGTTTAGGAGAATCTCAAGAAGATAGAATATCTATGCTAGAATCTTTAGCTTCTTTAGAACCTATGAATGTACCACTTAATTTTTTTCATCCAAATGAAGCTTTGCCAATAGTATCAAACAGTGTTACAAAAGAACAAGCGTTTGAATTGATTGAGTTAGCCAGAAAAATGATACCAAATGCACATAAAATTATGGTAGCAGGTGGTAGAGAACTTATGTTTGGTGAAGATGAATATAAAATATTTGAACATGGAGCAAACTCTATTGTAATAGGGGATTATTTAACGACTTCAGGAAAAAATGTTTTAAACGATTTAGCAGATTTAGAAAAACTAGGCTATAAAATAGCAGCAACTTGTGAAAAATAAGTATAAGAGATAACGAATGAGTAATGAAATAGCAATAATAATAACACTATCGTTAATCATATTTTCATCACCACTTATCTCAAAACTAATTAAAATACCTGTAATTCCTATAGAGATATTTTTAGGTTCGGTTGCTGTTTCTTTTGCTTTTATTCAAGAAAATCATATTTTTACTTTAGTTGCAGAGTTAGGTTTTTTGTACTTGATGTTTTTAGCTGGACTTGAAGTTGACTTAAAAAAGTTACTTAAAATTTCGCCAGAACTTCTGAAAAAAGGACTTCTATACTCATTTTTATTATATGCGTTTGCGACAATATTTACTTGGAGTTTTAGTCTTTCAAATATATTTATAGTAACTTTACCTCTTATCTCTATAGGCTTATTAGCGGTTATCAAAAAAGAATATGGTGACTCTCCTTGGTTAGATTTGGCTTTTACTGTTGGTCTTATAGGGGAAATTATTTCTATTGTTGTTTTGGCTGCTGTGAGTGCTGGGCTAGAGTATGGTATGGGAGCGAAGTTTTATGAAAATCTTATCTCATTAGGTGTGGTTTTTGTTGTGATGATTGCTTTGTATTATTTTTTCAATAATCTTATTTGGTGGTATCCTGAACTCAAAACATATCTTATGCCAAAAAATGACAATCAAGAACAAGATATCCGTTTTTCTATGAGTATTTTTTTCCTTATGATTGCTGTGATGTTGTATCTTCATTTAGAAGTTGTTTTAGGTGCTTTTATTGCAGGGGTATTTATCACTACATTTTTTGAACATAATAAAGAGCTTCCTCATAAACTTGAACATTTTGGTTTTGGTTGGTTAGTTCCTATATTTTTTGTTTGGATTGGTACATCTTTTGAATTGAAGTCATTATTTTTACCAAATCTTATAACAACAGCATTATTGATCACTTTTGGAATGATTTTAATTCGATTTTTAAGTTCATTGATATTTATAAAAACAATATCTTTTAAGGGTACAACACTGATGGCACTTTCTCATTCTATGCCATTAACACTTATCATTGCGGTTGCTACTCTTGCTGTACACAATAATAGTATCAGTCAGTTTTATTATTATGCATTTATTTTAAGTGCTATTTTTGAAGTGATTATATGTATGATTTTAATAAGACTTATAAATAAAAAAGAGGAAAAAAAAGTTAAATATGGACAGTAAAATGAAAAACCATCTTAGCTATAGATTTATGCCTATGATAATATTATCATACTTATTTATAAATCTGTACCTTATAATGATTGGTTCAAAATGGTGCGAAAGTGAAGGTTGTGAAGTAAGTAAAAGTTTACTTAAAATAGAGCAGTCAGATTTATACAGTATAGCTATTTTAGCGTTTGGTATTTTACTTTTTATTGGATTGAAAATACTAAAAACAAATAGTGTAATTCTAAAAGAGTTATATAAATTAGGTGTTTTTTCCGTATTGATATGTGAAACTATTTTATTGAGTTATCTTTATTTTAAAACAGGAAGTTTATGTATTAGTTGTTTTATTTTTTACTTATTAGTTGTTGTCAATTATTTACTTATTGATCCTAAAGATAAGAAAATATTCATTATTTTTTTTATTGTAGGTACAATAGCTTTTTTAAAACTTGATGTAAATACAAAGGCAAGTCCTCATTTAACTTCTAAATACACACTTTTACAATCAGAAAGTTGTCAACACTGTAAAAAGGTGAAACTATTTTTAAAAGAAAATAATATTACTTATTCAAAAGAGAAATATACCAATTTTGATGGTCTATTTAGTGCTTTAAATATTACAAAAATACCACTTATGATTGTTAAAAAAAATAAAGATAATTTTATTCTTTTAAATGGAGTAGATGAAATAGTACAGTATCTTAAAGTTCATGAACTTGAAAAAGTTTCTAAAGAAAATGAGACAAAATCTAACTCTTTTTCTACTCATATTTCACTTGATGAAAAAGAGGGATGTGAGATAAACTTTTTGCAAAAAGAACTTGAAAACTGTAACGAATAAATCTTATAAAAAATAGAATACTTATATAAGGAGATAAAATGTTAAGTCAAAATATGAAGATAGCTCTTCCTATTCTTGTGGCAATAATTATTGCAATATTACCAACGCCAGAGGGATTGGCATTAAATGCACAATACTTTTTTGCAATATTTTTAGGGGTAATTGTAGCTTTAATATTAGAACCAATTCCAGCAGCACTTGTAGGATTAGTAGGTGTTTCTTTGAGTGCAACTTTAGGACTTGTTGGAGAAACAGCAAAAGCCAATAGAGATTGGGCCTTAAGTGGATTTTCAAATGGAGTGATATGGTTAATATTTGCAGCTTTTATGTTTGCACTTGGATATAGAAAATCAGGATTGGGTAAGAGAATTGCTCTTTTACTTATAAAATATTTAGGTAAAACATCATTAGGTTTGGGATATGCAGTTGCTTTTGCAGATGGAATTTTATCCCCTTTTATGCCCTCAAATACGGCAAGAAGTGCAGGAACGATTTTCCCAATTGCTATAAATATTCCTCAAATGTTTAATTCAACTCCAGAAAATGAACCTAAAAAATTAGGATCATATATTTCATGGGTTGCTATCTCTGCAACTTGTGTGACAAGCTCTATGTTTTTGACAGCACTCGCTCCAAATTTATTAGCTGTATCGTTAGTAGAGAAAAGTACAGGTATTGCAATTGCGTGGGGTCAATGGTTTAGTACATTGTCTTTGATTATGATACCTTTATTTTTGCTTGTTCCTTTGATCACTTATCTTGTATATCCTCCGGAACAAAAAAAATCTCCAGAAGCACCTCTTTGGGCAGCTAAAGAGTTAGAAAATATGGGAAAAATTACTTCAAAAGAGTTAACTATGTTAGGTCTTGGGATACTTGCCTTAGCTTTATGGATTTTTGGAAAACAAATTGGTATCAATGGTACAGTTGCAGCATTAACAGTTTTATGTTTACTGGTTCTTACAAATGTTATTTCATGGGAAGATGTTATTACAAATAAAGCAGCAATAAATGTATTTATTTGGTTCTCAACTTTAGTAGCAATGGCAAGTGGACTTAAAATAGTTGGATATTTAACATGGGCCGCAGGACTTATATCAACTTGGTTAACAGGCTTAGAACCCGTAACTATCTCTATTGTGTTGCTTGTTTTATTTTTCTTATTTCATTATTTATTTGCTAGTGTAACAGCTCATGTTGTAGCATTGTTACCTCTATTTTTGGGAATAGCTGTAAATTTATTACCAATAGATATGATACAGCCTTTAGCTTTACTGCTTGTTGGTTCATTAGGTTTAATGGGAATCATTACCCCGTATGCAACAGGACCATCACCAATTTGGTATGGAGCTGGTTATATTACACAAGCAACATGGTGGAAGTTAGGATTTATTTTTGGAATGATATATTTAGGATCACTTGTATTATTAGGGTTTATAATTTTATAAAATTGTTTCTTTAACGAAAAAATGGTGTCAATTATTTGACACCATTTTTTTTAAATTTTGAATATCTATTGTAGTTATTTGTTTTTTGAAGAATAATAGTTCCTGTTTTACTATCTATAGTTTCTGTATAATTTATCATCTCATCATTGAGATTAATCACAACACGGAAAAAATTCTTTTCTCTATGTGTTCCCACTGCGAATGATTCGTAATCTTCACTTACTATATCTTTTCTAATTGTATAGAAGCTTACATTCCCTCTAAAATCAAATAAAAACTTTTTTGCTGGTTTGAGTATATCTTGATTTAATAATGGGTATTTAGGGTCTACTTTAAGTGTTAATATATCATTTTCAATTTGTATTTTTACAAATGGTAAAACTTTAAAATTTTCTACAATTGAAGGGATATATGGTGTTTGCTGTTTTGTAGTTTTTACTTGCTTTTGATTATTTTCTACTGTTGTTTCTTGCTTTTTTTGTTTCATCATTTTTTCAGCAATTATCATTTCGGCCATTTTTTGTTCTTCAAGTTCACGAGCAATTTTATCTTTTTGAGCTTGCTCTTTTTTTTGTTTGGCTTGTTCATTTGCATTGATGATACTACTTTTTTGTTCTAAAAATTGATCTGTTGGTTCAAAAGGATTTTCTCTTGCAAACAAAGATAAACTAAGTGATATACTGAGTATAGATAGTGACATAAGTTTCATAATTCTTCAGGCTCCAAATTTTTTAATTCAAAATATTTTTTTTGTAATGTTGCATTTTCAATCTGCAACTGATGAATGTCATGTTGTAATTTGACTTTTTTATCTTTTAGATGAGAGTATACCTCGTAAGAGTTATTTCCATAAAAAAGTAGATTTGATATATAGTATGCTACAACAAATGTAAGAACAATTAAAACAGTTGATATAAACATAAACTGTTTATTGTTATTTAATTTTTCTAGCATACTACAAAATTATATTACTTTTTTGAAAAAGGTTGTTTTCCAAGGTACTCAGAGTAACCAATCTCAGCACTAATCTCTAAAAGTCTATTGTATTTAGCGATTCTATCACTTCTTGCTGTTGAACCTGTTTTAATTTGACCACAATTTAAAGCAACTGCGAAGTCTGCTATAAATGTATCTTCAGATTCACCAGATCTATGAGACATTACACAGTTGTAGTTATTTCTTTGAGCAAGTCTAATTGTAAGCATTGTTTCACTCACACTTCCAATTTGATTTGGTTTGATTAAGATAGAGTTAGCGATACCTTTTTGGATACCTTCGTTTAAGATATTTGCATTTGTAACAAATAAATCATCTCCAACCAATTGTACTTTGTCTCCAAGTTTTTCTGTTAAGATTTTCCAACCATCCCAGTCATCTTCACTTAATCCATCTTCGATAGAGATAATAGGGTATTTAGCACATAAATCAACATAATAATCAGCTAATTCAGTTGAAGTTAATTCTCTATTTTCTGATTTAAGAACATAAAGACCTTTGTCATTTACAAGTTCAGAAGCTGCAACATCTAAAGCGATACAAATCTCTTCACCTGGTTTATATCCAGCTTTTTCGATAGCTTCCATAATTACTGTAATAGGCTCTTCGTTTGATTTTAAGTTTGGAGCGAATCCACCCTCATCACCAACAGCTGTAGACTCACCCATACCATCAATGATTTTTTTAAGGTTGTGATAAACTTCAGCAGAAGCTCTTAAACCCTCTTTAAAGTTTTCAAAACCAACTGGCATAACCATATATTCTTGAAAATCAACAGAGTTATTTGCATGTTCTCCACCATTGATGATGTTTAACATTGGTACTGGTGTAGTCATAGCATTTGCACCACCAAGGTATCTATATAATGGAATATTTAAAGATGTAGCTGCAGCTCTTGCAACTGCCATAGAAACTCCAAGAACTGCATTTGCTCCTAAGTTACCATAGTTATTTGTACCATCGATATCTTTCATAGTAGCATCAACTTCAGCTTGGTTAAATGGGCTTAAACCAATTAGTTCATTTGAGATAGTAGTGTTTACATTTTCAACTGCTTTTTCTACCCCTTTACCCATATATCTTGCTCCACCGTCTCTAAGCTCTAAAGCTTCTCTTTTACCAGTACTTGCTCCACTTGGAACGATTGCACTCTCTTTTGTACCATCACTTAGAACTACTGTTGCTCTAACTGTTGGGTTTCCTCTTGAATCTAAAACTTCATCTGCGTAAACGTTATCAATAAATACCATCTCAGGT
>Ga0193959_1000928_pt1 | contig 11895 bp, 10 predicted proteins | sample FB_2_MG_FD_140333 | JGI IMG/M metagenome (GOLD analysis project Ga0193959, IMG submission 140333) | Microbial mat bacterial communities from the Broadkill River, Lewes, Delaware, United States - FB_2_MG | ecosystem: Environmental > Aquatic > Freshwater > River > Microbial mats | place: USA... | reverse complement strand
TGACCAAGCAGATACAACCACTGGACCCGAACTGAAGCACTCAAGGCCGAAACCTCCCAAAGCCTCGGCAACTGCCAGAGCTTTCGGCCGCACCGAGAACACTGGCACGATTTACCGGCTACCGCCCTGCCCACTATGGCAACCATCAAAACAACAAGCTTGCCGATTTTCATAACAGCCTGTTAATGAGGCCTACGGCCTCATAATATTTATTAAAAGGTATGCCTTATAATTTTTCAACACTAAATAAAGCGCCATCTAACCCACTGATTCTAAAAGCATAAACTCAGAATAAAACTACCAAGCTGCCGAAACAAGGCATTCCCCTCGACACTTCCCCACCTAAAAGGTATAAATTGCTGCAAGCATTTCAAGGATGAGGTGTTGCACATGGCAAAGTCCCCTTTTCTCAAGTCAGTTGAAGATTACATGTGGGCCCACCGCTACAGTCGGCGCACGATTGATGCCTATCTCTACTGGATCAAGTCGTTCATTCTGTTCTCCGGGAAACAGCACCCGTCTCAACTGGGCAATGACGACATCAAACGATATCTGACATTTCTCGCGACCGAGAGACGTGTCGCTGCCGGCACCCAATCGCTTGCGCTTAACGCAATCGTGTTTCTTAAAACGAAGTTTCTCCAGCAGGAAGTCGGTGATCTGTCGGGCTACCGCCATTCCCAGAAACAGCGCAAACTGCCGGTCGTACTGACTCAAAACGAGGTGGCAACGCTGCTTGCACAGCTGTCCGGCCATCATTATCTGATGACTGCACTGATGTACGGTTCGGGCCTGCGCCGTATCGAGCTGGTGCGCCTGAGGGTCAAGGATATCGACTTTGACTATCAACAGATCAGGGTCATCAATGGGAAAGGTGGCAAACATCGCCTGGTAACGTTGGCCAGGGAACTGTTTGAGCCCTTGCGAGCACAGATCAAGAAAGTGGAAGCCTTTCAAGCACAGGATATGACCATCAGGCATTATGCCGGCGTGTGGCTGCCTGATGCATTGGCCCGCAAATACCCTGCTGCGCCTTTCGAACTTGGCTGGCATTATCTCTTCCCTGCTTCTCGCCTGAGCATCGATCCTGACAGTGGCGGTTGCCGTCGCCACCACTTTGATGAGAATAACCTTAATAAATGCGTGAAGAAAGCCGCCAGGGAAGCTGGCATTCGCAAGACGGTGTCCTGCCATACCCTGAGGCATTCCTTTGCCACCCATCTGCTGCAGTCCGGCGTTGATATACGTACGGTACAACAGCAGCTGGGGCATGCGGACGTCAAAACGACCGAAATCTATACCCATGTGCTGAAACAGGGCGCTCAGGGTGTAACCAGCCCATTAAGCATTTTGTCAGGCCTGTAACGAGCCTGCAGGCAGGCACAGAGTACCTTCTGAAACAAAACCGCGACTCAATGAGCCGCGGTTTCAGCACACATAACAGGTTGCCCGTTACTCGGCGTCATTTGCCTGCGAGCGCAGTACAAATTTCTGGATCTTGCCGGTTGAGGTCTTCGGCAGATCACGGAACACGACGCGCTTGGGCGCCTTGAAGCGAGCCATGTTATTACGACAGAATTCGATGATTTCGGCTTCACTCACCTCGGCGCCAGCCTTCAGGGTCACAAAGGCACAGGGAACCTCGCCCCACTTCTCATCCTTCTGGGCAACGACAGCCGCTTCCATCACCTGCGGATGACGATAGAGCACATCTTCCACTTCGATACTGGAGATATTTTCACCACCGGAGATGATGATGTCCTTGGAGCGGTCCTTGATCTCCACATAACCGTCTTCATGCCATACGGCCAGATCGCCGGAGTGGAACCAGCCACCCTCAAACGACTTGTCGGTTGTGGTCGGGTTTTTCAGGTAACCCTTCATCACCAGGTTGCCACGCATGAAGATCTCACCGATGGTTTCACCATCCTTGGGCACCGGCTGCAGCGTCTCCGGATTGGCAACCATCAGATCTTCCAGCATCGGAGCCTTCACGCCCTGACGAGACTTCAGACGCGCCTTGTCAGTCAGGTTGCGATCATTCCACTCATCATGCCATGCACAGACCACACAAGGGCCGTAGGTTTCGGTCAGGCCATATACGTGAGTGACATTGAAGCCCATGTTTTCCATGCCTTCAATAACGGATGCAGGTGGTGCCGCACCGGCAGTCATCACATTCACCTGATGCTCAATACCGGCCTTGAGATCATCCGGCGCGTTATTGAGCATGTTCAGCACGATCGGTGCACCACAGAAGAAGTTGACCTTCTCGTCTTTGATCAGACGGTAGATGTCATCGGCACGGACGTGGCGCAAGCAGACACTCACACCAGCGGCGGCCGCGATAGACCAGGGGAAGCACCAGCCGTTGCAGTGGAACATCGGCAACGTCCAGAGATAGACCGGCGCATCACCCATATTCCAGGACAGCACATTGCTGACAGCATTCAGATAGGCACCGCGGTGATGATAAACGACACCTTTCGGGTCACCCGTGGTGCCAGACGTATAGTTAAGCGTGATGGCGTCCCACTCGTCCTGTGGCATTTCCCATGCAAATTCGGGGTCACCCGACGCGATGAACGCTTCATAATCCATTTCACCGATCAGCTCGCCACCTTCATATGAAGGATCATCGATATCAATCACGATCGGGTTGATACGGGCAATCTTGATGGCGCGGGCAATCACCTCGGAGAACTCGCGATCCACGATAATCACTTTGGCTTCGCCATGCTGAAGGATAAAAGCAATCGCTTCGGCATCCAGACGAATATTGAGTGCGTTCAGCACGGCGCCTGCCATCGGCACGCCGAAGTGAGCTTCAAACACTTCAGGCAGGTTCGGTGCCATCACGGCAACGGTATCGCCCTTGCCGATGCCGCGCTGCTCGAGCGCACTGGCCAGCTGACGGCAACGGCTGTAGGTATCGGCCCAGTTGCGACGCACGTGGTTATGTACCACGGCAGTACGCTGCGGGTAAACGGCAGCAGTACGGGCGATAAAGCTCAGGGGACTCAGTGCAGCGTAGTTGGCCAGGTTTTGATCCAAACCCAGCGCATAAGGATTGTGGTCATTCATTGTCATTATTTATTCCTCTCCACCTCACCTGGAGGAGCCATCCTCGTTTGTTGTGATTCCATCCGGCTTTCAATCATACGTGTTTTCCCTTATTACACAATAGAGACCAAAATCATAAGATTGACTCAAAACAGACCTGCCACCCTATGGGGTTTGAGCGGAGTTTGGCACCCCATGCGCATAACGATAAGGCCAATGCATGCAACCCATTGAGCAGGAACTGAAACGCTGCCTGCAGGAAGCGGATCGATACCGCTTGCTGGCGGAACAGTCCACCGACATGATCTCCCGCCATGCACCGACATCAGACTGGACCTTCATCGATGTTAATCCGGCCATTGAGCGTGTATTGGGCTACACCCCCGAGGAAATTATCGGCACGCCCGGCTACGATCTGTTCCACCCCGATGACGCCGACAATCTGAAAAAACGGGCTGAGTCGGTGCGTTACCGGCGCGGGATGTATACCAATGTCTACCGTTTTCGCCACCGTGACGGCCACTACATCTGGCTGGAAACCACCAGCCGCACGATACGGGATGAGGCCGGCAAACCTCAGGAAATCATCTGTGTCTCGCGCGATGTCACCGAACGTGAGCTGGCCCAGCAGGCCACACGCCGTCTGGCGCGGGTAGTAGAAGCCTCCTCCGACATGATCCTGTTCTGCAACCACCGCACACTGCAGCTCACCTATATGAACGAGTCGGCATACCGCACCTTCGGTGCCGAGCGGGAAAACCTGGCGGTGTTCTATCTTGATCAGCTGTTCCCCAAGGACGTTCTGCACAACCTGGTGGAACCGGCACTGCAGCACGCCGCGCTCTACGGCACCTGGTACGGCAGTATTCCGCTCTACCCACCCGGCAATCCGGGCCGTACTGCCGAAGTACGCGAAGTCATCGCACATCGCAATCGGGCCGAGAACATGCAGGTGGAGTACTATTCCATCATTGCCCGTGATATCACGCTGAAACGACAGGCCGAGGAAAAGGCCAAGCGCCAGCAGCTGGAAATGGCACACATGTCACGTCTGCTGTCGGTAGGTGAAATGGCAACCGAGCTGGCCCACGAGGTCAACCAGCCCCTCGCCACCATCATCAATTACTGCAACGGCACCTTCCGGCGTCTTGATGACGGCCAGATTACCGAGCTTGAGCAGGTCACCCGCGCTATGGAGCTGATCTCAGGGCAGGCCCGGCGCGCATCGGACATTATCAAGCGGATGCGCCGCTTCGTGCGCAACACCGAATTTCAGCGCATTCGCTTTCCGATCAACGAAACCTGCCAAGAGGTCACCCGTTTTCTGAATCAGGAAGCGATCGACCATGATATCCGCTTTGAATTCGACCTTGATGAGCAGAACCCCGAACTCGAGGCCGATCGCCTTCAGATTGAGCAGGTATTGCTCAACCTGATCCGCAACGCCATTGAAGCGTACAGCGACTCTGATATTCGTCCCCGACCGGTCACCATCAGTACACGGATCGAGGGCAAGCGGCTGTTTGTCACGGTGGCCGATCAGGGCCCCGGGGTGAATACCGAGCAGATGAAAAGCCTGTTTGAGCCTTTTTCCACCTCCAAGGAGAACGGACTGGGCATGGGGCTGTCCATTTCACATACTATTATTGAAAGTCACTGCGGCCGTCTCTGGGCAGAGAGCGACGGTCACAGTGGCACCCGGTTTCACTTTCAACTCCCGCTGAAGGGGACAGAATGAGCACCAGTAACACAACTGTTTTTATCATCGACGACGACGCCGACTTCCGTGAATCGGTACAATGGCTGCTGGAATCCACCCGCTACGCTATCGAAAGCTATGCCTCGGCGCAGGAATTTCTCGACACCTACGACCAGCGCCCAGGCTGTCTGCTGCTGGATGTGAGGATGCCGGAGATCAACGGGCTGGCCCTGCAGCAAATTATGCAGGAACGGGATATTCGCCTGCCGGTGATCATTCTGACCGGTCACGGCGATGTTCCCATGGCAGTCAACGCGATGAAGAACGGCGCGCTGGACTTTCTGGAAAAACCCTTCGACGACGATGTTCTGCTGAAGCTGGTCGACAAGGCCATGCGGGAAGCGGAACAGCGCTTCGACGCGCAAAGTCAGGAACTCGAGCTGCGCGAATATTACGACACGCTGAGCCGCCGCGAGCGGGAGGTGATGGAGTTGGTGGTTGCCGGCAATTCCAACCGTGAAATTGCCGAAACCCTGGGCATCAGTCCCAAGACCGTTGAGGTGCACCGCTCCCGCGTGATGAGCAAGATGCGTGCGGAAAACCTGGCGCAGCTGGTGCAGATGAACAACCGGTTGGGGCTGTAACCCCGATCAGGCTATCAGCAATTCTGCCGTGACAGAAACTGGCAAATACGCTCCAGTACGGCCTCTGGCCGTTCAAGGTGGGGCACGTGGCCACAGTCCGGCACAAAATACGGCTCCGCCCCCGAGCCGATTCCCGCACAGGTGTCCGTCACCTGCTCAGGCACGCCATATTCATCTCTGTCCCCTTGCATGATCAGTGCCGGACAGCGGATCTGTGACAGTTGAGGTCTCAAATTCAGCTTCTGCTGGCATGAAGGCCGCTGCCAGGTTTCATACCAGGCTCTGAAAATCAGCTCGGTGCGCTCGCCGTGGTAACGTGCCAGGCGTTCCGGCAGATCGGTCGTACGATAGCGCTCGACCGCTTCGGCAATGCCGGCCAGCGTCAGCTGGTCCACGTAAATATGCGCGGCCAGCGTGATCACGGCCCTGACCTGCGCCGGACAACTGGCGGCACCGATCAGGGCCACCGAGCCGCCATCGCTGTGCCCAAACAGAATCACTTCACTGAGCCCAAGCCGGTCAAGCAGGCGCGGCAGCCAGACCTGCCCTTCCTCCAGCAGATAGTCATCCGGTCGCGGCAGGGTGATCGGCGAAGAACGCCCATAACCGCGACGTTCGTAGATCAGCACATTAAGACCGGTCGCCTCGGCCAGTCGGTCGGGAAAGCCACGCCACATGCCGATACAACCCAGCGCTTCGTGCAGCAGTATCAGAGTCGGCCGTCCCTCTCCCGAAGTCTGAATGCCATGGCGCACGCTGACCGATACACCTTCACCCAGATCAACCCGTCCATCCTGCCACTGCATCAGGCCTGCTCCTGCACCGGTATTGAATAGGTCATGGTCGCATGCGCAACCGGCTCGTCATCCCCTTCGGAATACAGGGCGACTTCCCCGACGCCCAGCCGCTTGCCGACCTTGAGCATTTCAGCTCGTGCGATCAGGTCAGCATCCGGACGCGGCTTGCGCAGGAAATTGATATTGAGATTGGTGGTCACCGCCAGCGGGACGGGGCCGATACGACTGAGCAGCGCTGCGTAGATCGCTACGTCCGCCAGCCCCATCATGGTCGGGCCGGACACCGTTCCTCCAGGGCGCAGATGGTCATCCGCCACCGCCAGACGCATGACCGCCTTGCCATCCCCCAGATCATCAAGCTGACCATACTGCTCTCCCTGCGGAAAATGATCCTGCAGGAAGGCCTTCATCTCATCAAACTGCATTACCTGCATGGGTTACGACTCCTCATTCAGACTGACAACGGCCAAAGTGACCATCGCTCGCGCCACCAGACGACGTGTGTCGCCATTCAGGGCAAACACATCCGACTCGGCCACAATCAAACGGCGCCCCGGCCGCAACACCCGAGCTTCACACTGCAGTGTTTCACCAGCCGCTGCGCGCAACAGGTTGATCTTGAACTCGGCCGTCATCACTCGCTCACCCGGGCCCGTCAATGTAGCGCCAGCTGTGCCGGCGGTATGATCCGCCAGCGTCGCCTGCACACCCGCGTGCACAAAACCGTCCTGCTGACGGTGATCCGGCCTCAGCGACAGACAGGTCACGCAACTGCCCGGCTTGAATTCAAGCAACTCAACACCCAGTGTCTGGATAAAGGGGGCATCATCAAACACGCGCCGAGTTTCCTGCTCATAGTCAGGGTTGCGCGGGGTAAAACTCTGTTCCTGGTTCACTGGTCGGCCTCTTCACGTGCCTGACTGCGCAGAATGAAGCGCTGAATCTTGCCACTGGGTGTTTTCGGCAATTCCTGCACGAACTCGATTTCACGCGGGAATGCATGGGTGGACAGTCGACTGCGGACCATTTCCTTCAATTCGTCCGCCAGTGCTTCATCGGCATCATACTGCGGCTTGATCACCACGTAGGCCTTGATGATGGCGCCACGGGCACTGTCCGGCTTGCCGACCACACCGGACTCGGCCACAGCCGGATGCTCCAGCAGCGTGCTTTCGACATCAGCGGGACCCACCCGGTAACCGGCGGTGGTAATGATGTCATCATCCCGCCCGGTGAAGGAGTAGCTGCCATCGCCATGACTGATCACCACATCGCCGGTGAGATAGTAACGATCGTGGAAAGGCTCCTTCTCGCTCCAGGTGTAGCCCTGGAAAAAGAACAGGGGCGAGGCATGCATATCAACAGCCAGCTGTCCCGGCTGGTCCACTTCGGTCACCTCCTTGAGGTCCACATCCAGTGCCACCACCTTATGGCCCGGCAGTGAATAGCCCATGGAGCCGACTCGCACCGGGTGCTCCAGCGCATGATGGTTGCAGCAGGTCATGCCGGTTTCGGTTTGCCCATAGTGATCCATCACCGGACAGCCCAGACGCCGTTTGACCCAGTTGATCACTTCGGGATTCAGAGGTTCTCCGGCACTGCTGGCCAGTCGCAGGCCCAGGGATTCACCCTCGCCCAACACCTGATCATTGGCCATCAGCAGGCGATAGGCCGTGGGGGCTGCCGCCAGATTGGTGATGCCATATTCGCGGATCATGGCGTAGGTGCTTTCCGGGGTGAAGCCGTTTTCATTGAAATGCGTGGTGGCACCCAGCAGCAGTGGGCCGACAACGGCATAATAGAGGCCGTAGGCCCAGCCGGGGTCTGCCACATTCCAGTAGCGATCACTGGGCTGCAGATCGATGGCATAGCGCATGTAGACATAAAAGGACAACAGAGCACGTGCCGGCACGGCCACACCCTTGGACTTGCCAACTGTGCCCGAGGTGAACATCTGCAGAATCGGTTCATCACCCAGGATCATCACCGGTTCAAACTGATCCGACTGCTGTTGCATCTGACCCTGGTAATCGAGATCCTGATGACTGGAGGCATCCTGCTGCGTCACGCGTACGATGGGTGGACAATTTTGCACCCCATCCAGCTTGCATCGGTTCAGATCGTCCGTCACCACCAGGCGAGTGGATGCCCGGTCCAGACGATACTCGATCGCACCTGAGCCGAAAGCCGTAAACAGCGGCTGATACACGGCACCGGCACGCATCGTGCCGAGAATCACCACCAGCAGCTCCGGTGTACGTGGCAGCAAGGCCGCCACTCGATCACCCACGCCAACGCCCTGCTGTTGCAGCAAGTTGGCAAAACGAGCCGATGCCGCTTTCAGCTCGGCGAAAGTCCAGCGCTCCGGCGACCGCTCCACGCCGTGATACTGCAGGGCCACTCGGTGCGGGTCATCTGCCCATTTGTCGCAGATCTCCTGGCACGCATTCATGCCCTTCAGGGGATCGCCCTGAAGCACATCTGCCGCCAGCGTCTCGACATCAAACTGGTCGTAGAACGGCTGATAAGCCTGTTTGCTCATGAATTTCTTCCTTCTTCTTATCTTTATTATCGAAGCTGAAGAGCAGTATTTTCCCTTAGGGGATATCCCGAATATATCGCCCCCGAACGCCATCGTAAACCTTCCGGGACAAATTGGAGCAGGGGCAGATGCACAGACCTCTGAAATCCGGGAAGTGCAATGCACCTGGTGCCCTTCTGTCGCGACTCGCTATCACCTGAAGCGGGCTAATACATGCGTGCAACCCAGCGACCACACGCAGAAACAAGCCACATACACCTGCCCGGCTGAGCCGCATCATTGCACCGGCCACTTCACTTTAGTGGTATTGCGCCACTGAAAGACGGGCGTAAGATATGCGCGCTAAAATAAAAACAATGAAAGCACCACACGAGAACACCATGGCTAAAATACTGGTCAGCGCCTGCCTGATGGGCGACAAAGTGCGTTATGACGGACGCGACAACCTGCTGGATCACCCCGCGCTGCAACGCTGGAAAGAGGAAGGACGGCTGGTTACCGTCTGCCCGGAAACGCTGGGCGGCTTGCCCACCCCACGCCCACCGGCCGAAATCCAGAGCCGTTTCCCGATTCTGGTCACCACCCGCGACGACGAAGACGTCACCCCTGAATTTCTCAGCGGCGCCGAACAGACGCTGGAACTGGCCCGTAAATACAACTGCTGCTGCGCTCTGATGAAGGCCCGCAGCCCGTCCTGTGGCAGCCGTGAAATCTACGACGGCACCTTCAGCGGCACGCTGATAGCCGGTTCGGGCGTCGCCGCCAGCGAACTGCTGCAGAACGGCATCCCGGTTTTCAATGAACACCAGCTGGACGAACTGATCCGCTTCGTGGAACAGCACTGCGAAGCCGCCTGATCCCGCCCCTACTTGTTACCCCGACGCTGGCCCCCTAAAATGGGGGCCATTTTCATTGCTAGACGGATCACTGATCAATGCGAGCCAGCCAATTTCTGATTGCGACCCTGAAAGAGACTCCCTCCGATGCCGAGGTAGTCAGCCACCAGCTTATGCTCCGTGCGGGTTTGATCCGCAAGGTAGCGGCCGGCCTGTACAACTGGTTGCCACTGGGCCTGCGCACCCTGCGCAAGGTTGAGCGCATCGTCCGTGAGGAAATGGACGCCGCCGGCGCGCAGGAAGTCCTGATGCCGGCTATCCAGCCCGCCGAGCTGTGGCAGGAATCCGGCCGCTGGGAGCAGTACGGCCCCGAACTGCTGCGCGTCAATGACCGCCACAACCGTGAATTCTGTGTCGGCCCGACCCACGAAGAGGTGATCACCGATCTGATCCGTCGTGAGGTCAAGAGCTACAAACAGCTGCCGGCCAATTTCTACCAGATCCAGACCAAGTTCCGTGACGAGATCCGCCCACGTTTCGGCGTCATGCGCTCGCGCGAGTTCATCATGAAGGACGCCTACTCCTTCCACTCCAACATGGATTCGCTGGTCGATACCTACAAGGTGATGCACCAGGCCTACACCAACATCTTCACCCGTCTGGGCCTGGACTTCCGTCCCGTACTGGCCGATAACGGCTCCATCGGCGGCGACTCTTCCCACGAGTTCCACGTACTGGCACAGTCCGGTGAAGACGATATCGCCTTCTCTGACAGCAGTGACTACGCGGCCAACGTGGAGATGGCCGAAGCGCTGCCGCTGGGCGAGCGTCAGGCCGCCACTGAAGAGATGCGTCTGGTCGACACACCGAACGCCAAGACCATTGCCGAGCTGGTCGAGCAGTTTGGTCTGCCGGTCGAAAAAACCGTCAAAACCCTGATCGTAGCCGCCAGCGAAGATATCGAAGCCGACTTTGTCGCCCTGCTGGTCCGTGGCGATCACGAACTGAACGAAGTCAAGGCCGAGAAACTGCCGCAGGTTGAAGTCCCGCTGCGTTTTGCCACCGATGAAGAGATCCGCAAGGTCATCGGCGCTGGCCCAGGCTCACTCGGCCCGGTTAACCTGTCGATCCCCTGCATCATCGACCGCAGTGTTGAAACCCTGTCCGATTTCGGTGCCGGCGCCAATATCGATGACAAGCACTACTTCGGCATCAACTGGGAACGCGATCTGCCGACGCCGGAAGTGGCCGATATCCGCAACGTGGTCGAAGGTGATCCCAGCCCCTGCGGTCAGGGCAACATCCAGATCCGTCGCGGTATTGAAGTGGGTCATATCTTCCAGCTCGGCACCAAGTACTCCGAAGCGATGAATGCCACCGTACTGGACGAGAATGGCAAGTCCACCGTCATGGCGATGGGCTGCTACGGTATCGGCGTTACCCGCGTGGTCGCGGCGGCCATCGAACAGAACTTCGATGACAACGGCATCATCTGGCCGGAAGCACTGGCGCCGTTCAACGTGGCACTGGTACCGCTGAACTACGACAAGTCGGACGAGGTTCGCGCCAAGGCTGACGAGCTGTACGACGCCCTGCGCAAGGCCGGTGTTGATGTGCTGCTGGATGACCGTAAGGAGCGTCCGGGCGTCAAGTTCGCCGACATGGAGCTGATGGGCCTGCCGCACCGTCTGGTGATTTCAGACCGTGGCCTGAAGAACGGCACCCTGGAATACAAGGGTCGCCGCGATGCCGAATCACGCGACATCCCGGTTGAAACCGCGCTGGAATTCCTGCGCGAGCAGATGAGCTGATCACCCGCGCGTGCCCGTTGCACTAACAGGCACGCGCCTTTTCCCCAAAAACCTGACCCTGATCAGAAACACCTGAACTGGGTTCTGCGTCCATACTTCTCCACGCTCTGATCCTGTTACACTTTGACTACACTGTACAGCGTTTTCCGGAGCAGTAATGTCCCAAATGGCCCCACAACATTCCGCCTGTCAGACCGCGGACCCGTCAGCATACACGCAAGGTTCCGGCCAGGGCCGCAAGCGCAAGGCTGAGCAGCGCGCAGTCCTGGTCACCCTGCTAACCTTCGTCACCATGCTCGGTGAAATCGTCGCCGGTTTCCTGACCGGTTCCATGGCCCTGCTGGCCGACGGTATTCACATGGCCGGTCATACCTTGGCACTTGGACTGGCGACCCTGGCCTACTACCTGTCGCGGCGCCATGCTCATGACCGCAACCTGAGTCCCGGCAGTGGCAAAGCCGCTGATCTGGCCGCCTATACCGGCGCTCTGGTACTGGCTTTAT
>Ga0193959_1000925_pt1 | contig 11905 bp, 9 predicted proteins | sample FB_2_MG_FD_140333 | JGI IMG/M metagenome (GOLD analysis project Ga0193959, IMG submission 140333) | Microbial mat bacterial communities from the Broadkill River, Lewes, Delaware, United States - FB_2_MG | ecosystem: Environmental > Aquatic > Freshwater > River > Microbial mats | place: USA... | reverse complement strand
GTCCTTGCCGGTCTTGATGCCGTAGGCCACGGACAGACCCACGATTTCATGGGCATCACGGAAGGCCACACCCTTGCGCACCAGGTAGTCGGCCAGGTCAGTCGCGGTGGAGAAACCACGACGCGCTGCTTCACGCATCTCTTCCTTACGGGATTCGATCGCAGGGATCATATCGCCGAACGCACGCAGACAGCCCTTCACCGTATCCACGGCGTCGAACAGCGGCTCCTTGTCTTCCTGGTTATCCTTGTTGTACGCCAGCGGCTGGGACTTCATCAGCGTCAGCAGTGACATCAGGTGACCGTAGACACGACCACTCTTGCCACGCACCAGCTCAGGCACGTCCGGGTTCTTCTTCTGCGGCATGATGGAAGAACCGGTGCAGAAGCGGTCCGGCAGGTTGATAAAGTTGAACTGAGCCGAGGTCCACAGAACCAGCTCTTCCGACATGCGCGTCATGTGCATCAGCAGCAGGCTGGAAGCGGCACAGAATTCGATGCCGAAATCACGGTCGGACACCGCATCCAGCGAGTTGCCGGCCGGGGCATCGAACTGCAGCAACTCGGCGGTGTAGGCGCGATCGATCGGGTAGGTGGTACCGGCCAGCGCAGCAGCGCCCAGCGGCATCACGTTAACACGCTTGCGGCAGTCGGCGAAGCGCTCGTAGTCACGGCTGAGCATCTCGAACCAGGCCAGCAGGTGGTGACCGAAGGTGACCGGCTGGGCGGTCTGCAGGTGAGTGAAGCCGGGCATGATGGTGTCCGCTTCCTGCTCGGCCAGATCCAGCAGACCCTGTTGCAGGCGACTGATTTCAGCCAGGATCAGATCGATCTCGTCACGCATGTAGAGGCGGATATCGGTGGCCACCTGATCGTTGCGTGAACGGCCAGTATGCAGTTTCTTGCCGGTAATGCCGATCTTCTGGGTCAGCGCCGCTTCGATGTTCATATGCACATCTTCCAGCGCCACCGACCACTCGAATTCACCGCGCTCGATCTCGACACGGATCTCACCCAAACCGCGAATGATGGCGTCACGCTCGTCTTCGGTCAGTACGCCAACCTTGGCCAGCATGCGCGCGTGCGCCACCGAGCCCTGAATATCCTGCTTGTACAGGCGCTGGTCGAAATCGACGGAGGCGGTAAAACGGGCAACAAAGGCGTCGGTCGGCTCGTTGAAACGGCCGCCCCACTGCTGATTGGTCTTCTGGCTCATGCCGGGCATCTCCTGCTACTGATTTCGGCCACCGCAGCGGCCCTGTCTGTTTCCCCGATTATAACAACCCTGCCCTGCGTCAGTCTTGCATCCGGGCAACTTGGCCGCACCGGCTCGCGTTCTGGTACACTTGCGTTTATTTTTCCGCCCCAGCGGCCGACGCTTGCCTAAGGAGAAGTTCATGTCCCGCACCATCCGCATCGCCACCCGCCGCAGCCTGCTGGCCCTCTGGCAGGCCGAATACGTCAAGGCGGAGCTGGAACGGCACCACCCGGGCATTCAGGTCGAACTACTCAAGATCGAATCCCGCGGCGACAAGATCCTCGACACGCCGCTGGCCAAGATCGGTGGCAAGGGCCTGTTCGTCAAGGAACTGGAAAATGCTCTGCTCGACGGCAGCGCCGATATCGCTGTACATTCCATGAAGGATGTACCCATGGAATTTCCCGAGGGCCTGAGCCTGCCGGTGATCTGCGAGCGCGAACGCCCTACCGATGCATTTGTCAGCAACCAGTACAATAACCTGGGTGAGCTGCCGGAAGGCGCCATCGTCGGCACCTCGTCCCTGCGCCGAGAAGTACAGATTCGCGAGCGCCGCCCCGACCTGCAGGTGAACTTCCTGCGCGGCAATGTACAGACCCGCCTGCGCAAGCTGGACGAAGGCCAGTACGACGCCATCATTCTGGCCACCGCCGGCCTGATGCGTCTGGAGCTGAACGAACGTATCCGCGAGGAGATCACCCCGGAACAGAGCCTGCCCGCCGGTGGCCAGGGCGCCGTCGGCATCGAATGCCGCAACGATGATGCCGAGCTGATCGAGTTGCTCAAGCCGCTGCATCACGCCGACACCGCCAGCCGCGTGCTGGCCGAACGCGCCCTCAACCGTCGCCTCGAAGGTGGCTGCCAGGTGCCGATCGGCTGCTACGCGGTACTGGATGACGCCGGTGAAGAACTTTACCTGCGTGGCCTGGTGGGTCGCCCGGACGGCACCCGCGTACTGCGTGACGAGATCCGCGGCCCGCGTGCGGAAGCGGAAGCGATGGGCATTACCTTGGCTGAGCGCCTGTTGAGCGCCGGTGCCGACGAGATTCTGCGCGAGGTCTACAGCGAGCGTGGCTGAAAATACCCTGCCACTGGCCGGCCAGCGTGTGCTGGTCACCCGCCCGGCCCATCAGGCGCAGGCTCTGACTGATTACCTGCGCACCCTGGGTGCAGCACCGGTGGCCCTGCCGTTGCTGGAGATCGTGCCGACTCAAGAGCAGGACGGCACGGACTTCCAGCACTGCAAACGCTGTATTCTCGATCTGGACCTCTATCGCGACGTTATTTTCGTCAGCCCCAACGCCGCCCGGATTGGTGCCGACTGGATCGATGCCTACTGGCCCCAGCTGCCACTGGGCGTACGCTGGGTCGGTATTGGCAAACAAACGGCGGACACGCTGGAGCAGCTGGGGTTTGACGCCTGGCACGCGCCCGGCGGGTTTGACTCCGAAACCCTGCTGGCTGAGCCGTCGATGCAGGCATTGCAGGGTGAGCGCGTGCTGATCCTGCGCGCCGAGGGCGGCCGCACCCTGCTCGCCGAAACCCTGCAGGATCGTGGTGCACGGGTCGATTACGCCCACATCTACCGCCGCGTTTGCCCTGATTACCCCGCCGGGGTTATCCAAAGTACTATTTATGCACAACCTTTATCGGCTATTCTGATCACCAGTGGTCAGGCACTGCACAACCTGCTTCAGCTCTGTGCGCCCTTCGATACCCGCCCGACCAGTACCAGAATCATCGTTCCCAGTGCCCGCCTTGCCGAGCTGGCCCGTTCGCTGGGATTCACACGAATCCGGGTAGCCCCAGGACCGGACGACCACTCCATGGTCGACGCACTGCTACCCGCATGACAACCGGAACACGGCATGAAAAACAAGCGCAACGAAAAACAGGATAAGGACAACACGACTTCGCTGCCTGAAGACGCCTCCACTGACAACCGCGCCGATCAGGACAACAAGCAGACGGCCAAAGAGCAGGACAAGGCAGAGGCTGTCGATACCGCCACCGACAACAGCAACGCCAAGTCCGCAACCGCTGATGCGGCTCCGTCCGAGCCGGTAGAGGCTAAGGCTAAGGCCAAGGTTGAGGCTAAATCTGAAGCGGCAGGGACCACACCGCCACCGACACAAACCGCCACAGACACACCTGAGCCCGCTGCCGCTGCTCCGCGCCAGGGCGCAACCTGGCCGGGCAAGCTGGCACTGGCACTGTCCGTTATCGCCCTGGGTGGCGGCGGCTACCTGTTCTGGGAGGGCTGGCAGCTCAAGCAGTCCAGCAGCCAGCAACAGGCCAGTATCAGCCAGCAGGTTGAAACCGCACTGGCCAATGGCCGTGCCAATGCCGCCGAAACCGTGGCCAAGGTCAGCCAGCAGCTGGGCCAGTTGCAGGCCCGCTCTGAAGCCGACAAGGCCAATATCGATGAACTGCAGAATCGCTTGACCCGCAGCATCCAGCAGGTCACCGCGACCGCAGAAGTCAGCCGCAAGGACTGGCTACTGGCCGAGGTGGAATACCTGCTGCGCCTGGCCAACCAGCGCGTGTTGATGGAACAGACCGCTACTGGCGCACTCAACCTGCTCAAGTCGGCGGACCAGATTCTGCGTGAAACCGATGATGTGAGCCTGTACGACGTGCGCAAGGCGCTGGCTGAGGACATCGCGGCACTGGAAGCGGTACCCCGCCTGGATACGGAAGGCGTTTTCCTGCAGCTGTCGGCACTGAACCGTCAGGTCAGCGACTTGCGCGTTACTCCGGTCACCGACAAGCGCAAGCTGCCTTCGCTGCTGGAAGGCATCACACCGGAAAGCGTGGAGCAGTCCTGGGGTGAAGGCATGCGCGCCAACTGGAACAAGGCCGTGAACAAGTTCGAGCAGCTGATCGTGATCCAGCACCACGACGAGCCGATCAAACCACTGATGTCACCGGAACAGACGTTCTTCCTGCAGCAGAACCTGCACCTGATGCTGGAGCAGGCCCAGATGGCCCTGCTGCAGCGCAAGCAGCAGGCATTCGATGGCAGCCTGGAAAAGGCCGCCACCTGGATTGCCACCCACTTCAATCCCAAGGATGCCACCACTCAGGGCATGCTGCGCGGACTGGAAGAGCTGCAGGGCGTCAACGTAGCGCCTGAGCTGCCGGACATCTCCGGCTCTCTGACCAGCCTCAAAGACTACCTGCAGCAGATGCAGAAACTGCGTGAGGAGGGTTAATCGATGAAGAAGCTGTTTACCTTCCTGCTGATTTTCCTTGTGGCCGGTGCCTGGCTGGGCCAGATGATGGTCGAGGACCCGGGCTACGTCCTGCTGGCTTACAAACAGACCACGGTTGAAACCAGCCTTTGGGTACTGCTGCTGCTGTTGATCGTTGGCTTCGCATTGATCCACTGGCTGCTCAACCTGCTGGGCAATACCCGCCTGCCGGGCCAGAAAGTGCGCAGCTGGCGCAGCAACCGCAACCGTCGCATCGCCCACAACAAGACGCTGCAGGGCCTCGCCGCCCTGTCCGAGGGCAACTGGTGGAAAGCCCAGCGCTTCCTGAGCCAGGCCGCTGAACGCTCCGATGTGCCGGTAGTGAACTACATGGCCGCAGCCCGTGCCGCGCACGAACAGGGCGACAGCAAGGGCGCCGATGCCCTGCTCACCAAGGCACGCTTGAGCAGCAGCAAGACCGAAGTGGCCGTTGGCCTGACCCAGGCCGAGCTGCAACTGGAGCGCGGCCAGCTGGAACCCTGCCTGGCCAACCTGCTCAGCCTGCGCCGCCAGGCACCGAAAAACACCCAGGTCCTGCGCCTGCTTAAAGAAACCTATCTGCGTCTGGAAGACTGGCTGTCGCTGATTCAGCTGCTGCCTGAGCTGAAAAAGCAGCACGTACTCGGCAGTGATGACATTGCCGCACTGGAAAAGCGCTGCCACCGCAGCCGCCTGGAACAGAGCCTGCAGACACTGCCCGAAGACGCCGATGCCACCGAGCAGCTGCGCACCCTGAGTCGCAGCTGGCAGGCCGTGCCGCAGCACCTGCAGCGCGATGATGATCTGGCAACCGACTATGTCGAACTGATGCGCCGCATCGGTGCCGAACAGGAAGCCGAAGGCGTACTGCTGGACCTGATCAAGCGCCGCTGGGACGAACACCTGGTACGTCTCTACGGCGTGCTGCAGGGACAGGACCCGCACAAGCAGCTGGAAAATGCCCAGAGCTGGCTCAAGCGTCATCCGGATTCGGCTGACCTGGAGCTGACCCTCGGACGTCTCAACATGCGTACTCAGTGCTGGGGCAAGGCGATTTCGCATTTCGAACGTAGCCTGGAGCTCAAACCCGGCAATGAGGCGATGGACGAGCTGCAGCGCCTGCTGCTGCATCTGGGTGAGCATGAGCGCCTGCAGCAGTTGCTCAAGACTCAGCTGACTCAGCAGGGCATCAGCCTGCCGGCTCTACCCCTGCCCGCTCCTGAGCAGGAACAGCCGAAAGAGCAGGAGCCAAAGCAGGAGCAGCAGCCCGGTGCCTGAGCGCCGCAGATGCTGAATACACAACGGGCAGCCTGAGCTGCCCGTTTTTCGTTGTCCGTAAAGCGGCTCCGAATTAGCTTTGCTTCTGCGGCCGTGGCGCCCAGGCAAACACATCCGAATGGATCTGTGCTTCGGTCACGCCCTTTTCTTCCAATCGATCCACAAGCGCATGCACCATGCCCGGTGAGCCACAGGCATACACCGCCAGATCGGCATCCACTACTGCCAGATCTTCACCAATGGCATCCGGCATCAGGCCGGTACGCCCGGTCCAGCCGGGGCTGTTTTCCGGCTCACTGACCACCGGCACGAAATGCACGTTGGCATGTTCGGCCGCCCACTGTTGCGGCAGCTTCTCCAGATAGAGGTCCGCTTCCACGCGGGCACCCCAGTAGATTTCGATCGGATTGGCAACCTGGTTTGCCAGCAGGTGCTCCACCATGCTCTTGATCTGGGCAAAGCCGGTGCTGGCCGCGGCAAAGATAAAGCGAGTATCCGGTGTGACCTCCGCCTGACTCAGATGTACCTTGCCCTTGGGCAGCTCCACCGTGATCGCTGGTTGACTGCGCAGGGTATCCAGAATCAGCGCGTTGAATTCGCTGCCCGGCACCTGACGAATATGCAGCTCCAGGTCCCGGCCCTGATCCGGCGCCGAAGCGATGGAGAACGAAGCCTTCTTGCCGTCCGGCAGGCAGATATCCAGATACTGACCGGCATGGAAATGCATATTGTCAGGATCCTGGCTGTCCAGGCGCAGACGCACCCGGAATACATCGTGGTTCAGGGCTTCAAAGCCGGTGATGTCGCAATGTTTCTGTTCTACGGGAAACACGTTTTCACTCCCTGGCCAGGCGGGATCACCGCCCGGGTGGTTGGGTTTAACAAATATCCAGTTGCTCCCAGATTTCGTCGACCCGCGTCTTGACCGCCGGGTCCATCTGAATCGGCTCGCCCCACTCGCGGTCGGTCTCACCCGGCCACTTGTTGGTCGCGTCCATTCCCATTTTGGACCCCAGTCCCGATACCGGCGAGGCAAAATCAAGATAATCGATCGGCGTATTATCGATCATCACCGTATCGCGCTGCGGATCCATGCGGGTCGTGATCGCCCAGATCACGTCCTGCCAATCACGGGCATTCACATCATCGTCGCAGACAATGACGAATTTGGTGTACATGAACTGGCGCAGGAACGACCAGACGCCCAGCATGATCCGCTTGGCATGGCCTGGATACTGCTTCTTCATGGTCACCACCGCCATGCGGTAGGAACAGCCTTCGGGGGGCAGATAGAAATCGACGATTTCCGGGAACTGCTTCTGCAAAATCGGCACGAACACCTCGTTCAGTGCCACGCCCAGTACCGCCGGCTCATCGGGTGGCCGACCGGTATAGGTACTGTGATAGATGGCATCCTTGCGGCGGGTGATCCGCTCTACGGTAAATACCGGGAACGAATCCACCTCGTTGTAATAGCCGGTATGGTCGCCAAACGGACCTTCGTCAGCCATCTCATCGGGGTCGATATAGCCTTCCAGAATAATCTCGGCACTGGCCGGCACCTGCAGGTCATTACCCAGACACTTGACCACCTCGGTCTTGCCACCGCGCAGCAGACCGGCAAAGGCGTATTCCGACAGGGTATCGGGCACCGGTGTTACAGCCCCGAGAATGGTGGCCGGGTCAGCCCCCAGCGCCACCGCCACCGGGAATTTCTCGCCGGGATGGGCGGCCTTCCACTCGCGGAAATCCAGCGCCCCGCCACGATGGGCCAGCCAACGCATGATCAGCTTGTTACGGCCAATCAGCTGCTGGCGGTAGATGCCCAGATTCTGGCGCGGCTTTTCCGGACCTCGGGTGATGACCAGAGGCCAGGTCACCAGCGGCCCGGCATCACCGGGCCAGCAGGTCTGGATCGGGATCTGGTACAGGTCGACATCCTCACCCTCGACCACCACTTCCTGACAGGGCGCCTTGCGCACCTGCTTCGGCCCCATGTTGAGCACCTGCTTGTACAGCGGCAACTTGTCCCAGGCGTCCTTCATGCCCTTGGGCGGTTCCGGCTCCTTCAACTGCGCCAGTACCTTGCCCACTTCGCGCAACGCCGCCACAGACTCTTCGCCCATGCCCAGCGCTACCCGCTCCGGCGTGCCGAACAGGTTGCCCAGCACCGGCATGTCGTACCCCTTGGGGTTCTCGAACAGCAGTGCCGGCCCCCCTGCCCTGAGGGTACGGTCACAGATTTCGGTCATTTCCAGCACCGGATCCACCGGCATGCTGATCCGCTTCAGCTCGCCGCGCGCTTCCAGTATCTTGATGAAGTCACGCAGGTCCTTGTATTTGGGTGTCGACATGAAAAGGTTCGTTCCAGCTTGGCCGTACAACGGCGGTAAACAGAGCAGCGACGGCATGCGCAGAATGCCGTTTTCTGCATACAAAAAAGGGTAAGACATAGCTTACCCTTTTTTGCTCGGTTCGGTTCACACCAGCGTGTGCGCTCCGATTACTTGCGTTTCATGGAGAGGAAGAACTCGTCGTTGGTCTTGAAGTCCTTCAGCTTGTCGATGACAAACTCGGTAGCGGCCGCATCTTCCATCGGGTCCAGCAGCTTGCGCAGGATCCACATGCGCTGCAGCTCTTCCTCGGAGGTCAGCAGATCCTCACGACGAGTGCCGGAGCGACGGATATTGATCGCCGGGAACACGCGCTTCTCGGCCACCTTACGATCCAAATGCACCTCAGAGTTACCGGTACCCTTGAACTCTTCGAAGATCACCTCATCCATCTTGGAGCCGGTATCAACCAGCGCCGTTGCGATGATGGTCAGGCTGCCGCCCTCTTCGATATTACGCGCGGCACCGAAGAAACGCTTCGGGCGCTCCAGGGCGTGGGCATCGACACCACCGGTCAGCACCTTGCCGGATGACGGGATCACGGTGTTGTAGGCACGCGCCAGACGGGTAATGGAGTCGAGCAGGATCACCACGTCCTTCTTGTGCTCGGTCAGACGCTTGGCCTTCTCCAGCACCATTTCGGCAACCTGAACGTGACGTGACGGCGGCTCGTCAAAGGTAGATGCCACTACTTCGCCGCGCACGGTGCGCTGCATTTCGGTCACTTCCTCGGGACGCTCGTCGATCAGCAGAACAATCAGATAGCATTCCGGGTTGTTGCGCGTGATACTGTTGGCAATGTTCTGCAGCATCAGGGTCTTACCGGCCTTGGGCGGCGATACGATCAGAGCGCGCTGGCCCTTGCCCATCGGGCATACCAGATCGATTACACGTGCCGTCAGGTCTTCGGTACTGCCATTACCGATTTCCATGCGCAGGCGCTGCTGTGCGAACAGCGGCGTCAGGTTTTCGAACAGAATCTTGTTCTTCGCGTTTTCCGGACGGTCATAGTTGATCTCGTTGACCTTCAGCAGCGCGAAGTAACGCTCGCCATCCTTCGGCGGACGAATCTTACCGGCAATGGTGTCACCGGTACGCAGGTTGAAGCGGCGGATCTGGCTCGGCGATACATAGATGTCGTCGGGGCCGGCCAGATAGGAAGAATCGGCGGAACGCAGAAAGCCGAAGCCATCCTGCAAAATTTCCAGTACGCCGTTGCCGTAAATATCTTCACCGCTTTTGGCATGTCGTTTCAGAATTGCAAAAATGACATCCTGTTTGCGGGAGCGGGCCATATTTTCGAGGCCCATTTCGGTCGCGATTTCCAGAAGTTCCGGAACGCTTTTCAGTTTGAGTTCGGTAAGATTCATAGTTTTCAGGAAGCAGCCACAACTGGCTGGTTACGGATGGTAACCGGGCGGTTAGTCGGAAGAATGTAAGGTTAAGGTACCGCTATTGAAGCCCCGACAATGGCACGCCGGAACGATAAGTGGATTCACTATAAAAGGTAAAAACGGTGCTGTCCAGCGCAACAACGAAAAACGCAGCCTGGCGGCTGCGTTTTCGCTTGACGGCACCGTTTACAGGTTAGCGTCGATAAAAGCGGCCAGCTGAGACTTGGACAGCGCACCCACTTTGGTTGCCTCGACGTTACCGCCCTTGAACAGCATCAGAGTCGGAATACCACGAATACCGAATTTCGGCGGAGTTTCATTATTCTCGTCGATGTTCAGCTTGCAGACTTTCAACTTGCCGTCATATTCCTTGGCAATTTCTTCCAGTACCGGGGCAATCATCTTGCAGGGTCCGCACCATTCGGCCCAGTAGTCTACCAGCACAGCGCCATCGGCCTTGAGCACATCGTCCTCAAAGGAGGCGTCAGTTACGTTGACGATATTTTCACTCATGAATAGATTCTCCAGTGCACCGGGTGCGTTAGAAACAATGGTTTCGATGATAACACCTGCCACGAATGACTGCCAGATTCGACCCTGGCCCCATTCGGCATGACACTTGTCATGAAAAAAGGTAGCGCCGGCCCCTCCATTGCCGGTATTTTGGAGGGTCCTACTGCATTTGCCATATGAGGATACCGCTTGATGCATGCTCAGGACTCGTCCATCTCGCCCGCTTCCGAAACCTCCCTGCTTGCCGCGATCGACCTGGGATCGAACAGCTTTCATATCATCGTGTCTCAGCTGTTTGCCGGTGAGCTGAAAACCCTCGACGTATTATCTGAAAAGGTACAGCTGGCGGCCGGACTGGACGAGGGTGACTGTCTGACCGAAGAAGCCATGCAGCGAGGGCTGGAATGCCTGAGCCGCTTTGCCCAGCGGGTGCAGGACCTGCCACGCCAATCGGTTCGGATCGTCGGCACCAATGCCTTGCGTCAGGCCAGCAACCGTGATGCCTTTATCGATCAGGCCGAAGCCATTCTGGGCACCCGGATCGAAGTCATTGCCGGACGTGAAGAAGCACGACTGATCTATCTGGGGGTCGCGCATACCCAGGCCGACGATACCGGTCGCCGCCTGGTGGTCGATATCGGCGGCGGCAGTACCGAATGCATCATCGGTGAACGCTTCGAGCCCAAGGTGTGTGAAAGCCTGCACATGGGTTGCGTCAGCTACACCGATCTGTTTTTTGCCGATGGCCGCATTACGGCGGAGGCGATGCAGGCAGCCCGCACGGCAGCACTGCGAGAGCTGCTGTCGATTCGACGTGACTACCGCCGCTTGGGCTGGAACAGCAGCGTTGGCGCATCCGGCACCGTCAAGGCCGCGCGCCAGGCCTGCCTGTCGCTGGGCTTCAGCAGCGAGCTGATCACCCGCGAAGCGCTGGATCAACTGTGCCGCTACCTGATCGAACAGGAGCAGGTTGACCAGATCGAAATCGAGGGCGTCAAGCCGGAGCGCTGCGCCGTACTGCCGGCCGGGGTCGCCATCCTCAGCGCCATCTTCGAATCGCTGGACGTGGAAGCGATGAGTTTTTCCGACGGCGCCCTGCGCGAAGGCGTACTCTATGACATGGCCGGTCGCCTGCGCCATGAAGACGTGCGCGAGCGCACCATCAACGCCCTGGCTCGCCGCTACCATGTGGATCGCAAGCAGGCCTCCCGCGTGGAAGCGACCGCACTGATTGCTCTGGCGCAGGTCAAGGACGACTGGGGGCTACAGAACAGCAGCTGCCACGAAATGCTGAGCTGGGCGGCACGCAGTCACGAGATCGGTCTGGCGGTCGCGCACAGCCAGTTCCACAAGCACAGCGCCTACCTGCTGCAGCATTCCGATCTGCCGGGCTTTACCCAGCTGGAGCAGCACCTGCTGGCCTTTCTGGTACGCGGTCATCGCCGCAAGTTCCCCAAGGAAGAGTTCCGCCAGCTGCCACCGGCACTGCGCCAGGCCTACCGTCACCTGTGCCTGCTGCTGCGCCTGGCCGTCATCATGCATCGCAGCCGCAGCAAGGCCCGCCTGCCGGCCTTTACACTGAAGGTGGAGGATAACCGCATGGAACTTAGCTTCCCCCCCGGCTGGCTGGTGCACCACCCACTGACCCGGGCCGACCTGGAGCAGGAAGCCATTTACCTGCGCAATATCGACTTCAAGCTGAAGATCCAGTAATGCTGGCCGCCCTGCGCACCGCCTGCGGCGAAATACTGGTCGACAGCGGGAAGGTCATCAGCACCCTGTTTCGCATCATGATTCCGGCCATTCTGGTGGTCAAGATCCTGACCGAGCTGGGTGC
>Ga0193959_1000922_pt1 | contig 11939 bp, 8 predicted proteins | sample FB_2_MG_FD_140333 | JGI IMG/M metagenome (GOLD analysis project Ga0193959, IMG submission 140333) | Microbial mat bacterial communities from the Broadkill River, Lewes, Delaware, United States - FB_2_MG | ecosystem: Environmental > Aquatic > Freshwater > River > Microbial mats | place: USA... | reverse complement strand
TTTTACCAGCAACAAAAGCAATGCCAAAAGAGATGTTACCCGTTTTAACAAAACCATTAATTCAATATGGTGTTGAAGAAGCAATGGATGCTGGATGTGATGTTATGTCTATAATTACAGGACGTGGTAAAAGAGCTATAACAGATCATTTTGATATCTCTTATGAACTAGAACATCAAATACAAGGTTCATCAAAGGAAGAGATGTTAGTTGATATTAGAAATATCATAGAGAAGTGTACATTTACCTATACAAGACAAAATGAGATGAAAGGTTTAGGTGATGCTATTTATAAAGGGAAAGTACTCGTAGGGGATAGGGATCCTTTTGCAGTTATTTTGGCAGATGACTTATGTGTAAATCCAGATGGTGAAGGTATCTTGACACAAATGGTAAAGTTATATAATAAATATAAATGCTGTATTGTTGCATGTATGGAAGTTCCAAATGAAGATGTACACAAATATGGTGTAATTGAAGGAAGTAAAATTGAAGATGATGTATTTATGGTATCAAATATGGTAGAAAAACCAGACAATGATAAAGCCCCTTCAAATTTAGCTGTAATAGGGAGATATATCTTAACTCCAGATATTTTTGATATTATAGAACATACAAAACCTGGTAAAAACGGTGAGTTACAAATTACAGATGCTTTATGTGAACAAGCAAAAAAAGGGATGGTTATAGCATATAAATTTAAAGGTACACGATTTGATTGTGGGTCAGTAGATGGTTTTGTTGAGGCTACAAACTATTTTTATGAGTTAGAAAAGACAAAGAGTTAATTATGACTTCTAAGTTCAAAGTATGTGATTTTATCTTATTTGGTGGACATGGTGATTTGGCATTTAGAAAACTTATGCCTGCTTTATATCATCTTTCTTTAGATGAGTATTTAAGTGATGAGAGTCGAATCATCACAGTAGCTAGAAAAGATATGACACATAATGAACATATAGAATTAGTAAAGAATAAACTAAAAGAGTTTTTAGAAGATAGTTTTAACGAAGAAGAATTTTCCAAATTTCAAAAACTTTTACATATAGTCACTGTAGATTTTTCAGATAACAATACTTATAAAAAACTTCAAGAGTTATTAGAAATGTATAAAGATAGAGAAAGAGTAAACTATCTTTCTACATCGCCTAGTTTTTTTGGTAGTATTTGTCAATCTTTACATAGTTGGGATTTAATAACAGAATTTTCAAGAGTAGTTTTGGAAAAACCTTTAGGTAAAGACCTTGAGAGTTCTCGAGCTATTAATAAAAAAGTATTAGAGTATTTTGAAGAAGATCAAATTTATAGAATAGACCATTATTTAGGAAAAGATACTGTTCAAAATATCATGGCTTTACGATTTGCAAATAGGTTATTTGTGCCATTATGGAACTCTAATCATATTGATCATGTACAAATCACAGTTGCAGAAAGTGTTGGTGTAGAAAACAGATGGGGATATTATAATGAATATGGAGCGATGCGAGATATGGTACAAAACCATCTTATGCAGCTTGTATGTCTAATAGCAATGGAACCACCTTGTTCCTTAGATGCGAATAGTGTTAGAGATGAAAAAGTAAAAGTTTTACGATCGTTTAGATCTATGAGTGATGAAGATATTAAGACAAATACAGTAAGAGGTCAGTATATTTCTGGTTCTTCTGAGGGTGAGTCTGTTCCTGGATATTTAGAAGGAGATGATAAAACTAGTCAAACAGAAACATTTGTAGCAATAAAAGTTGATGTTGATAACTGGAGATGGAATGGCGTTCCTTTTTATATTAGAAGTGGAAAAAGAATGCAAAAAAGAAACTCTGAGATAGTTATCCAATTTAAGACAATACCTCATTCTATTTTTGGAAAAAATGAAGATGCAATCAATGCAAATCAATTAGTAATAACACTACAACCAAATGAAAGTATAGAACTTAAATTGATGAACAAAATACCTGGTTTAAGTGATGAGATGAAACTGCAAGAGGTAGATTTGGAGTTAAATACTCCATATAATAAGAGTCGAAAACCAGATGCTTACGAGAGATTGATACTTGATGTAATCTTAGCAAATCCTACACTTTTCATGCGTCTAGATGAGGTTGAAGCTGCTTGGAAATGGGCTGATAAAATTATAGAGGGATGGCAAAAAAATATATCACCTATGAAAAATTATACAGCCGGTAGTTATGGACCTAGCGCTTCTATACAACTCATAGCAAAAGATGGAAGAAGTTGGAATGATGAATAATGCTTATAAAAACTTCACTAGTAAAGAAGAACTAGCAAATGCATTTGCTATAGAAGTTGAAACAATACTGTCAAAAAGTATAAAACTTAATAATAAAGCAACGTTACTTTTATCAGGCGGAAATACTCCAAAGTTATTTTTAAACACACTTTCAACAAAAAAATTAGATTGGGAGAAAGTAACTATAGGTCTTGTAGATGAAAGGTGCGTGGAGACTTCAAATAAAGATAGTAATGAATATTTAATTAAAAATGAACTTTGCATTAACGATGCAAAAAAAGCAAACTTTATAGGGATGTTTAAGAGTAGTAGTTTAAAACTAGAAGAGCAAGTAAAAGAGTGTTCAACCGTATATCGAAATTTTTTCCAAAATGCGGATGTGTTAGTTTTAGGTATGGGAAATGATGGACACACTGCATCGTTATTTCCTTTTAATGAAAAATTAGAGTTAGCATATAATTTAGAAAATCCAACTTTTTGTATCTCTATCAAACCAGATACTGCGCCATATGAAAGAATTAGTTTAACATTAGACTCTATACTCAAAGCAAAAAATATTTTTTTGCATATTGAAGGGAAGGAAAAAATAGAAGTTTATAATGAAGTAATCAAAAGTGATGATACTCTAAAATATCCAATTTTAAAAGTATTCAATAGTACTAACTCAATAAAGGTTTACGCACATGAATAATACAATCGACGAAGTAACCAATAATATCATCAAAAGATCACAAAAAAGTAGAAATATATATTTAGACAGAATCTTCAAAGCAAAAAGAGAATTTGTAAGTAGAAAATTTGTAGATTGTAGTAATTTAGCACACGCAGTAGCATCAATGAACACTGAAGATAAAGAATCACTTCTTAGTATGAATTCTTATAATATGGGGATAATTACAGCATATAATGATATGTTATCTGCACATCAACCCTATCATAAATATCCTCAAATATTAAAAGATACACTTCATAAATATAACTCAACAGCACAGGTATCAAGTGGAGTTCCTGCTATGTGTGATGGTATAACGCAAGGTCAAGTAGGTATGGAACTATCATTATTTAGTAGGGATACTATTGCAATGGCTAGTGCTGTTGGACTCAGTCACGATGTATATGATGGTGCTTTCTATCTAGGTATTTGTGACAAAATAGTTCCTGGACTTTTTATAGCAGCATCAAGTTTTGGACACTTACCTACTATTTTTGTTCCATCAGGACCTATGCCATCAGGAATCTCAAATAAAGAAAAAGCAAAAGTGAGAGAGGAATATGCACAAGGAAAAGTTGGTGAAACTAAACTTTTAGAAGTAGAATCAGCATCATATCACTCTTGTGGAACATGTACCTTTTATGGAACAGCAAACTCAAATCAAATGCTTTTGGAGATGATGGGATTACAATTACCAAATAGCTCTTTTGTTAATACAAATACACCATTAAGAGATGCTTTAACAAAAAAATCAGCACAATTATTAGTAGATATGACAAAAGAAAAAATATCGATGAGTGATATTATAAATGAAAAAAGTTTTGTAAATGCAATAGTTGGACTTATGGCAACTGGTGGTTCTTCAAATCATACAATTCATCTCATATCAATGGCAAAATCATGTGGAATCATTTTAACTTGGGAAGATTTTGATGCTATATCTAAAGTCGTTCCACTGTTGTGTAAAATGTATCCAAATGGGAGTGCTGATGTAAATCATTTCCGAGATGCAGGAGGAATGGGTGTTGTTATCAATGAACTTTTAAAAGCAGAACTAGTTCATAATGATGTTCAAACAGTAGTTGGTTTTGGATTAGAAAACTATGTAGTAGAACCACAATTAGAAAATGCACGTTTAAATTTCTTCTCTTCTAATATGATATCACGGAATGAAGAGGTAATATCAAATATTGAAAATCCTTATTCCAAAGAGGGTGGAATAAAACTTTTAAATGGAGTTTTAGGGCAAAGTATTATTAAAACTTCTGCTTTAAAAAAAGAGCAGTTATATATAAAAGCACCAGCTATTATTTTTCATTCTCAAGAGGAGTTGCAAGAAGCATTTATCAATGGTAAATTGGAAAAAGATTTTATAGCTGTTGTTTCTTTTCAAGGTCCCAAATCAAATGGTATGCCAGAACTTCACAAACTCATGCCACCATTGGGTGTATTACAAGAAAAAGGTTTTAAAGTTGCAATTATCACAGATGGTCGTATGTCTGGGGCGTCTGGAAAAGTGCCATCAGCAATTCATTTATCACCAGAAGCAATAGATGGTGGTTTAATAGCAAAAATTCAAGATGACGATTTAATAGAGTTTGATGTAGAAAATGGAATAATAAATATCCTTTTAGATAAAGATGTTTTAGAAAAAAGAAAGATAGTAAAACCACGTTTAGACCATAATCGATATGGTTTAGGAAGAGAACTTTTTGTCAATGTACGAGCAAATGTATGTAGTGCAAAAGAGGGAGCTACGATTTTTAAATTAGTAGGGGAGGAAGATTCATGAATGCAAAAGAGATAATGGAAATATCACCAATAGTACCAGTAATAGCTATAGATGATGTAGAACAAGCCTTGCCTTTAGCAAAAGCTTTAAGTGAAGGTGGTATTAATATAATGGAGATAACTTTACGTACAGAAGCTGCGCTTGCAGCTATAGAGATTATCTCAAAAGAATTTCCATCAATGTATGTAGGTGCAGGTACAGTTTGTAATGAAGAAGATGTTATTAAGTCTAAAAAATCAGGTGCAAAATTTGTTTTCTCTCCAGGTATAAGTACCGAGTTAATAGATTCTGCAAAAAAAAATCAGATAACTTTAATTCCTGGAGTATCAACTGCAACAGAAGTTATGCTCGCTCAAAATAATGAACTATTTTATTGTAAACTTTTTCCTGCATTAGTAGTAGGTGGAGTAGATATTTTAAAAGCGTTTCAAGGACCTTTTTCAAAAATAAATTTTTGTCCTACCGGGGGAGTAAGTCTTCATAATCTTAATCAATTTTTATCACTAAAAAATGTTTTATGTGTAGGAGGGACTTGGATTGTACCTAAAGATGAGATAAATAAAGGAAATTATTATAAAATTACAGAGTTGTGTAAAGAAGCACTAGAAAGTATAAAAGGATAAACTATGAATTATAATGCAAATTTTAGCCCAAGAGTTTCGGACAATGAAATATTTGAAGCTATCAAAAAAGAGAAACAAGATATAGGGTATTATAATTTACCATTTCAAAATACTGAAAAAATAAAAGAGTATGCTAAAACAGTTAAACAAAAAAATATCGCAGTTATTGGGATTGGTGGAAGTACTTTAGGTACATATGCTATCTATAGTTTTTTAACAAGAACACATAATTTAGAGAAAGAACTTTTTTTCTTTGAGTCTACAGATCCAATTGATATCAACAGCAGAATAGAAAAATTTGATTTAGAAGATACTTTATTTATTGTAATTAGTAAGTCAGGAACTACTATAGAAACTATAAGTGTATTTAAATATTTGTGTTCAAAAGTTACCATTGATAAAAACAACTGTTTAGTGATTACAGAAACAGATAGTAAACTTAATGATTTTGCAATAGCAAATAAGATGAAAACTTTTGAAGTGCCTAAAAATGTAGGTGGTAGATTTTCTGTTTTTTCAAATGTTGGACTTGTTCCGTTAGCAATTGTTGGAATAGATATAGATAAGTTACTTGACGGTTGTAAAAAAGCATATTCTGAATATTTCGAACAAGATGTTTTATATCAAAGAATTATGACAAAAGCCAGATTTATGGCAGAATATAAACATAAATTTAATAATAATGTTGTTTTTTCATATGCCTCAGAATTAGACGGATTTAATAAATGGTATGTTCAGTTATGGGGAGAGAGTTTGGGTAAAATAGATAATGACAATACTCATCAAGGATTAACTCCTATAGGACTATTAGGTCCAGTTGATCAACACAGTTTTTTACAGCTTATTATTCAAGGGAAACGAGATAAAACAGTTACTTTCATAAAAGTGGAAGATTTTACAGATGAATCAAGAATTCCAGATATTAAACTAAAAGGTTTAGAGGAACTTGATTATATAAATAATTTGCGATTTGAAGAGCTTATTAACCATCAAGCTGATGCCACAATTAAAGCTGTACAAGATTTAAAAGATATACCATGTGATACCATAACCATAGAAAAAGTAGATGAATTTAACTTATCTAAACTTATGTATATCTATGAATTATTAACATCAGTTGTTGGTAAGTTCTTATATATTAATGCGTATGATCAACCAGGTGTTGAAAGTGGTAAAATCATATTAAAAGATAAACTGAAAAATAAAAAATAAAAAAGGCTCTTGAATTATTCAAGAACCTTTTTTTTATAGCAATAAATTAAAATTAATCCATAGTTCCTGCTGGAACATAAACATAACCTTCCATAATAATTCTAGCACTTCTACTCATAGTTGCTTTATCAACTATAAATTTACCATCGTTATTTTGAATAACAGCACCAACTTTTAGTGTTCCCGAAGGGTGTCCAAATTCAACAGCAGTTTTTTCACCACCACCAGAAGCAATATTTACTAAAGTTCCTTCTATACAAGCAGCAACTCCAATAGCAACAGAAGCTGTTCCCATCATAGCATGGTGTAGTTTTTGCATAGATAAAGCACGTACATGTAAATCAATCTCATCTGCCTTAACCTCTTTACCACTTGAAGTAGTAAAATCACTAGGTGGTGCAACAAAAGCGATTTTTGGAGTGTGTTGTCTAGTTTCAGCTTCTTTCAAGTCAGAAATTAGACCCATTTTTAATGCAGCATAAGATCTGATTGTTTCAAATCTAGCTAAAGCTTCAGCATCAGAGTTAATATCAGCTTGAAGTTCAGTTCCTTTATATCCAATATCACTAGCATTTACAAAACATGTAGGGATACCTGCTGTTATCATTGTAGCTTTAAATGTACCAATGCCTGGAACTTCTAAATCATCTACTAAATTTCCAGTAGGAAATAATTCTTCACTAGGATCAACTGGTTCTGCAAATTCTAATACAATCTCTTCAGCAGGAAATGCAACACCATCAATATAATAATCACCAATCTCTTTAACAATACCATTTTCCATAGTAACATAACAAAGAATTGTTTTTTTGATATTTGCTTGCCAAATTTTTACACAACATACACCATTTTGGGGTACATTTTCAACTAATCCTTCTTTTATAGCAAAAGGACCAACTGCTGAAGATAAATTTCCACAGTTTCCACTCATATCTACAAAATCTTTATCGATGGCAACTTGACAGAAATAGTAATCTACATCATGCCCATCAACATCTGATTTACCTACTAAAATAGCTTTAGATGTAGAAGAAGTAGCTCCTCCCATACCATCCATTTGTTGTTTATAAATATCAGGACTTCCTACAATTCTTTGTAGAAGTTTATCTCTTTTTGTTGGATCTTCTTGTGCTTCTTTTGGAAGATCTGCGATATTGAAAAATGTTCCTTTAGAAGTTCCACCTCTCATATATGTTGCTTTTACTTTAAATTGTGGTTGATATGCCATTTTATTTTCCTTGAGTTGATTTTTGAAATGTTTAAAAGTATTTAGAAAAAATTATACAATCTCTTCTAAATACTTTTAGGGGCATTGCCCTAAAAGTTTTTTGTTACTCTTTTCTAATTATTTTGAAGCGATAACGTCTTTAGCGAATTTTTGTAAAATACCACCATTTTTGTAAACATCAACTTCTGCTGAAGTATCAAGTCTACATAATACTGTGAATTTAACAACTTCACCATTTGCTCTAGTCATAACTACTGTTAAGTTAGTTCTTGGTGTGATTTCACCTTCTATATCGAATGTCTCTGAACCATCAATAGAGTACGTGTGTCTTGTATCTCCAGCTTGGAATTGTAATGGTAATACACCCATTCCAACTAAGTTAGTTCTGTGAATTCTTTCAATTGACTCTGCAATTAAAACTTCAACACCAGCTAAACGTACACCTTTTGCTGCCCAGTCTCTTGAAGATCCTTGCCCATAGTTAGTACCTGCAATGATAATAAGTGGTTGTTTTCTCTCAGTATAAGTCTCAATAGCTTCCCACATTCTAGACTCAGTACCTTCTGGCATGATTTTAGTTAACGAACCTTGTTTAACAGTTCCATCTTCATTTTTAACCATTTCGTTAAATAATTTTGGATTTGCTAATGTTGCTCTAGAAGCTGTATGATGATCACCTCTATGTGTTGCATAAGAGTTTAAATCTTCAGCTGGAAGACCTTTTGATAAACAATACTCACCAGAAGCTGATGTAGGTAAAATAGCATTTGATGGAGATAAGTGATCTGTAGTGATATTATCAGGGAATACACCTAATGGTCTCATACCTTTTAAAGCAGGCATTTGCATATATTCAGCTTCCCAGTATGGAGGCTTATTGATATAAGTTGATTGAGTATTCCAGTTATAAAATGGAGATATTTCAATACCACTTAATGCACTTTTTGCAAACATAGGATCATAGATTGCACCAAACATCTCTGGTCTAACTGAAGCTTTTTCAACTGCATTAATTTCAGCATCTGTTGGCCATAAATCTTTTAATGTAATAGGGTTACCATTTTTATCTGTTCCTAAAGAATCTTTTTCGATATCAAATCTAATAGAACCTGCTAATGCATAAGCTACTACCAATGGAGGAGATGCTAAAAATGCTTCTTTTACATATGGATGGATTCTACCATCAAAGTTTCTGTTTCCAGATAATACAGCAGTTGTATAGATATCATTATCTACTGCTTCTTTTTGGATAGCTGGATCAAGTGCACCTGACATACCGTTACAAGTTGTACATGCAAAACCAACAACACCAAATCCTAATTTTTCTAATTCAGGAAGTAAGTTAGAGTCTTTTAAATATGCTTCAACGATTTTAGATCCTGGTGCTAAAGAAGATTTAACCCAAGGTTTTCTTGTAAGTCCAAGCTCATTTGCTTTTTTAGCAACTAAACCAGCAGCGATAACATTTCTAGGGTTTGAAGTATTTGTACATGATGTAATAGCAGCAATTAAAATTGCTCCATCAGGCATATCAGTATCACCTATTTCAACACTACTGTCAGTAATTCCTTCAGCTTTTAGAGTTGAAGTTGGTACTAATTTATGAGGTTTAGATGGTCCTGCCATTGATCTTGTAACTGCTGTTAAATCAAATGTTAATTCTCTAGCATATGTTGCTTTTGTTAAATCAGTTGCCCATAAACCATTTGCTTTAGCATATGCTTCTACAAGTTTAACTTGCTCAGATTCTCTACCTGTAAGTGTTAAGTAATCTAAAGTTTGCTCATCAATACTAAACATACCAGCACTTGCACCATATTCAGGAGTCATGTTTGCAATAGTTGCTCTATCTCCTAAGTTTAAGTATTTCATACCTTCACCGAAGAACTCTAAATATGCAGAGATTACATTGTTTTCTCTTAAAAATGAAGTCATAGAAAGTGCAATATCAGTTGCAGTAATACCTTCAGCTCTTACACCTATAATATTAACACCAATAATCTCAGGAACTCTCATATAAGATGGGTTTCCAAGCATTACATTTTCAGCTTCTAATCCACCAACACCAATAGCTAAAACACCAAGTGCATCAACATGAGGAGTATGAGAATCTGTTCCAACTAATGTGTCAGGAGAAGCAATACCATCGATGTTATGAATAACAGGAGACATTTTTTCAAGATTGATTTGATGCATGATACCATTTCCTGGAGGGATAACATCTACATTATCAAATGCTTCTTTAGTCCAGTTAATAAAGTGAAATCTATCTGCATTTCTTCTATCTTCGATATCTCTATTTTTTTGGAAAGCGTCTGGATCAAATCCACCACACTCTACTGCTAAAGAGTGGTCAACGATAAGTTGAGTAGGAACAACAGGATTAACTTTTTTAGGGTCTCCACCTTCAGCTGCTACAGCTTCTCTTAATCCAGCTAAATCAACTAAAGCTGTAAGCCCAAGAATATCATGAGTAACAACTCTTGATGGAAACCAAGGAAAATCCTTATCAGTTTTTTTCTCTATAAGTTGAACAAGTGAATCTTTTAAATCTTCACTAGGACATTTTCGTAGTAAGTTTTCTGCTAATACTCTTGAAGTATAGTTAAGTTTTTCAAAAGAACCAGGAGTGATATCTTCTACAGCTGCTTTTACATCATAAAAGCTCGTATCGAAACCTTCTAGTTTTTTAAGATATTTTGTATTTGTCATATTGTGTATATCCATTTAGTTTAAATTGAAAAGGATGAGTTAAAACTCACCCCTTTAGTGTTTGCCAAAGTGGCACTTGATTGAATATTTGAAAGTGTTTAAATTATTTTCTATCTGCTAAAGGAACGAATTTTAAACCTTCTGGTCCTGTATATGTAGCAGAAGGTCTAATGATTTTACCATCTTCTCTTTGCTCAATAACATGTGCACCCCATCCTGTAACTCTAGAGATAATGAAAATAGGTGTAAACATATCTGTTGGGATACCCATTTGATTATAAGAAACAGCAGAGAACCAGTCAAGATTTGGGAACATTTTTTTAGCATCCCACATGATTGTTTCAATTCTTTCCGCAACGTCATACATTAACATGTCGTTGTTTTCTTCAGATAAGTCTTTTGCAACTTTTTTGATAACTACATTTCTTGGATCACTTGTAGTATAAACAGGGTGTCCAAATCCGATAATAATCTCTTTTTTAGCCATTCTTTCTAAAATATCTTTTTCTGCTTCGTCAGCTGAAGAGTATCTTTCTTGAATTCTAAACGCAACTTCATTAGCACCACCATGTTTAGGACCTCTTAAAGCTCCAATAGAACCAGTGATACATGAGAACATATCTGAATTTGTTCCAGCAATTACTCTTGAAGTAAATGTAGAAGCATTAAATTCATGCTCTGCATAAAGGATTAAAGACACATGCATAGCTTTAACCCAAGACTCTCTTGGTTTTTCACCATGTAATAGGTGTAAGAAATGACCACCAACTGTATCATCATCAGTTACAACATCAATTCTTTTACCATTATATGCATAGTGGTACCAGTATAATAAAATAGAAGAAAATGATCCCATTAATCTATCAATGATATCTTGAGCTTCATTTTTAGGATGTTCCTCTTTTTCTTGATCAATTGCTCCAAGAACTGAACAACCAGTTCTCATAACATCCATTGGATGACAAGTTTTTGGTAGTTGTTCTAAAGCAACTTTAACACCATTTGGAATATCTCTATAAGATCGTAGTTTTTCTTTATATGCATCTAACTCTGCTTGATTAGGTAATTTTTCATGTACGATAAGATATGCAATCTCTTCGAATTCAGCTTTATCAGCAAATTCTAAGATATCATATCCTCTATAGTGTAAGTCATTTCCAGACTTCCCAACTGAACAAAGAGCTGTATTTCCAGCTGAAGTTCCAGATAGCGCAACTGATTTTTTTGGTTTAAATCCTGTGTTAGTAGTACTCATAAATTTTTCCTTTTATTAATGTTGTTATTTCTTTATTTTTGAAAGCTAATTACTTAGCTTTCCCCGCGTTGAATAATGCATCCATTTTTTCTTCATAATCATGGTAACCTAACATATCGTAAAGTTCCATTCTTGTTTGCATAGTATCTAAAGTACC
>Ga0193959_1000921_pt1 | contig 11941 bp, 1 predicted proteins | sample FB_2_MG_FD_140333 | JGI IMG/M metagenome (GOLD analysis project Ga0193959, IMG submission 140333) | Microbial mat bacterial communities from the Broadkill River, Lewes, Delaware, United States - FB_2_MG | ecosystem: Environmental > Aquatic > Freshwater > River > Microbial mats | place: USA... | reverse complement strand
TATTTAAATAGTTTGGCCCCCATGTGCTGTATTCATAATCTGTTAATTTATTACTTGAATAGCTTGTGTTTTCATCACCGAATGTCCAGACATAATCCCAAATTCCCTGACTTGTGTTGTTCTGGAAAGTGAAAATATTATCGGGGAAGATTTTGTAATACGACTCTGCATCGAACTCGGCTAATGGCATAGCATATACTTCAATACCTTTAGTAATAGAGTCTGTACAATTGTATTCACTTAAAACTTTTAGACTTACATTATATATAATATCATTTGATTCAAAGGAATTAAATCTGTGATCAGGTTCAAATTTCGAAGAGGAGACTCCGTCATCAAAATTCCATAGAAAGCTAGATGCAACTTCATTTGAGTTATTCTCGAATGAGGCATATACAGGATTACAACCGCCTCCAATTATATTAAAATTGGCTATTGGTTTTGGATAAACAAATACACTGTTAATAACTGTGTCTCTACATCCATGAATAGATTCGGTGATTAATTCAATGTCAAATTGTTTTGTTTGAGTTGTTGTGTTTTCTAGTGTGAAATCAATGTCACTAGTTGATTTTGTCTCTTTTGTTATGCCATTCTTAAAATCCCAATAGAATGTTAAGTCAACACCTTGTGAGTTGTTTGTAACCGATGACGTAAACGGAGCGCAATCCATTAATTTAGGTAATTCTATGTCTGCTATAGGTTTTGGATGAACAGTAAGATTCTTTAATAATGAGTCAATACAACCATATTTTGATGTAGCAATCATTTTAACCGAAAAATTATGATCATCATAAATTGAATTGTTGATAAATAATTTTGAAGGTGTTTTTATATAGCTCGTCGATCCGTCACTAAAAATCCATTTATAAGAAGTGTTATCATCTTCAATTGTACTGTTTATAATTGACGCATTAAATGGATGACAACCTTCGTTAATATAGTTGAAAGAAGGATTTAACCTTGGGTAAATAGTCACATCTCGAGTAGTCGAATCTTTACATCCGTGTGAATTTAGAACAACTAGTTTTATTTCATTATTGTCAACTATAGATGGTGCGTTGTTGTTTTGGTATTCAATATTACTTGGCGTAGCATCAGTTGATGTTCTTCCATCTCCAAACGACCAATAGTTTGAGATGTTATTTCTTGAATTATTAGTTATTGAAATATTAACGGGAGTACAACCAATGTTATTATCAATAGTGAAATCAGCCAATAGATATGGATATACTGTTATATCTTTTGTTATATTTTTGAAGCATCCTTCACTATTTATGGTTTTTAAATTTACGGTGAATTTCTTATCAGAACTAGTATAGTTTAGGAATTTGTGAATAGGATTAATATCTGTTGAAGATGATAAGTCGCCAAAATCCCATAATATTTCACCTAGGCCTGTTGAGTTGTTTGTAAATGTAACATCTATAGGATTACATCCTTCTGATTTATCTACAGTAAAGTTGGGAACTAATATAGGGTATATTGTTATTGGTGCTGAGTAAAAGTCAGAACATCCTGTAGAAAGATCCGTGGCTGTTAACTGAACTGTGTAATTTTCGATATCGTTTATTTTTGTATTGTCAAAAGTATGACTTATAAGTCCTTTATCAGTTCTTGTTATATTAGGAGAACCATCTCCAAAATCCCATATAAATTGAGAGCCATTTAATGTGGAGTTAGTGAATTCAGTGTTAATTGGAGTGCAGATGTTTAGTTTTTTCATAGCAAAGCTTGCATCTACTTCTGGTTCTACATCTATAGGAATAAATACAGTGCTTGTACATCCTATTGGATTTGTAACTGTTAATGATGAATTGTATGTTATCCTAGAGCTAGTTCTATTTGAGAATGTGTGATTGCTATCTCCCAATCCAAATGTTGCAGATTCGCCATCGTCATAATCCCAATTATATGATAAGCTACCTCCTGTACTTGCATTTGTATAAGTAACTTCAACAGGTGAGCAATTGCTGTTTAAAGTTGCAGTAACAATTGATTTTACAAGTGGATATACTTGAACTTTTCTTATTTTTTCGTCTAAACATCTTCCTGAATTTGATACAGATAATTTTATGTTGTGTTCTTCAATATTGTTTAAATCTGTATTTGTAAAGAGGTGTGTAACATCATCAGCGATAGTTGAATTATAATTTGGTGTTCCATCGTCAAATTCCCATGTAAATAGGTTGCCACCTATAGTGCCATTTTTTAAGATAGCGCTAAAAGGTGTGCAGTTTCCTGTTTTTTCGATTGTGAAATCTGCCGACACGTAAGGGTATACTTCTATGTTTATAGCTTTACTATCTGTACACCCAGAAATAATTGATCTTGCTAGTAATGACGCAGAGTATATTGCTGAGTTTGCAATATCTTTATTATTGTATAGATGCACTGGTGTTGTTAATGATGACGATCCTCCATCGCCAAAATTCCATTCATAACTCATATCAAAACCCGATGAGTTATTAGTGAAGTTTATTATTGTTGAGTCGCAGATTTGGGTATTGTCTACACTGAAATCAGCTATTACTTCTGGGTATACAGTAATCTGCTTGGTATTAACATCTGTACATCCGCTACTATTTTCCGCTGTTACCTGTAAGTTAAAAATCAATGGCGTAGCAGTCAGGTTACTATAAGAATGAGAAAAAGTAGAACTAGTTGTATTAGAAATAGGAGATCCATCGTCAAAATCCCACTCTAAGCTATTTATATCGCCACTGCTTGTATTGTTTATATTTAAGATGAAAGGCGAACATCCTATTAAATTATCGGTTGTGAAATTGGCGTCTATATATGAGAATACTTTAACTGTTTTTTCTAAGCTGTCTAGACATTTATAGGGTGATTCAACAATTAATTTTACATTAAATATAGAATCATTTTTAGATAGATTGCTATAAGTATGGGTTGGATTTAAATCAAATGAAAATGAACCATCTCCAAAAATCCAACTATATTTATCAGGATCGGTATCGCCTGAGGAGTTATCTGTAAAATTCACCTCAACAGGATTACATCCTTCAGTAATATCTTGGTCAAAATCGGCAGTAATTATAGGATAAACTAATACTTGCTGTGTGTATGAATCGGGACACCCTTTTGCACTTATAGTTGTTAAGGTAACAGTATACTGAATTGGAGTAATTGTGCTGTTTAAATAGTTGTAGTTTACTGTTGCATTATTATCTATTATTAGGTTTCCATCATCTTTAAAATCCCATCTGTTTTGTGTAGAATATAACGATTTATTAGTAAAAGTAATTTCGTTATCGTGGCAAACAACGTTTGTGTTTACATCGAATTTAGCATAACTCTGTTGCAATACATTTATTGTTAAATGAACAGTTGTGTCTGCCAAACAGTTTCGTTTTACCAAACAATGATAATAGTAACTTCCCTCGAATGGTAAATTGGCGATAGGGTTTCTTATATCAGTGGCCGAAAGATATGCTAAATGAGCAGGGTCAGTTGCTGTCCATTGATAGCTTCTTCCTCCAGATACTATTAATGTTATTGGATCCATATCGCACATGTACATGTCGTTACCAAAGTCTTTGATTGCAACATCACCTTGTACATCTGTTGGTTTAAAATCGGAGAAGTAACCGTATTTACATCCATTCCCTTTGTTTCCATTTATAATACCTAGATGAAAAACGTCTGCGCTATTTTTTATATTTACTCGTTGACCAATAGGAATTCCTCCGGCTTTACTATTAGCAAATTGCTTTTTGTCTTTTTTAAGAACAAACCAATCTGTTCCAATTATTGGTTCGAAATAATTTTGTGGTATGGCAAAGAAGGTTCCATCGGCATATTCAATAATAAAAGATTTATGTCCATTATTTACACCTCTAACCATTATGTTTAGAAAGAAAGGATCGGTAGGGTGAGTTCTAGTAAAACTAACAAATGAAGAACCTGTACAGCCATCAATAGTTGGTAAAATTGCACCTCCCATTTCGCATCCAAAGCCTGTTACGTGCAGTACATATATTGGCTTATCGGCAGAAATTAAGGTTGTGCTGTATTTAATAGGATAGCTCTGATTGTCTGAAATGTCTAAGTTGTAAATGTGGTCACCATCACCATCGGTTACAGTAACTGTTGTGGTGTTTTCAATAGGTGTTATAAAGATAAATTCGTCGGTAATAGTATTTTCGGCTAGTGGTTGAAGATCGTAGCTGCCCAAGAAACCACGCATTACAATGTATTCCTTACCAACAATATTTGTAGGTACAATTTGATCTCCCAACATATCCCTACAACCACCAATATTTGATGCCATTGAATCGTCGTATATAGTAATAGTGATTGGTTTGTCGCTAGTTACTAGCGATCCTCCTAAATGGAATTGTTTAAATCGACTTTGTGCCTCGGCAGTATATATTTGGCCTTCGTCTAAAGAAACAGTATAGGTTACTCCAGCCAAGTGACCACCTTTTACTTCAGCTGTTGGAGTGATAGAAATTGTTGTACCATCTTCAGTTGCTACAACACAAAATCCAGAATAAGGTCGTGGCCAATAAGTATCTGGATTATTATATTCGTTATTACCAGGAATAACAAATGATGTTCCTATACCATTAGATCCTTTTAATGAGAAAATATCTCTATTCCAGTTACCATCAATCTCGTAATAGGCTGTAATATCATTTTCCGATTCAATATGAATTCCTTTATTAGATATACCAAAACCACTTTCAATATTTGCCTTTCCAAATATTGCTATTAAATCGAGAACTCGATACTCATCGGCAGCTAGTAAAACCTCGTATGGCGTTATAGCAGGATTAGCTGGAAACGATATTGTAACCTTAGTAGGGGCACCACACGAAGTAAGATTAAGTTTAATGGGGTCGTCATCGTGCCCAACAGTGATATCTGGTGAGCCAAACCAAAACTCTGTATCTGTTTGTGCATACGAATTTAACGTGGCAAAACACATCAGGAAAAATGCTAAATATTTGATAAACCATTTCATAATTCACATAAAATAACTTATTCCATCTACAACCATCTGTCGTTTTTTTACGTAGAAGGTGTTGAAATAGATACGTTTTATTACAAATATTTACTGTAAAAGCTAAGTAAGGTGTTGCTAAAAACTAACATACAGATAATTATGATGGGTAAAATATTTGCTTTACTTGTTATTTTAATTATTAGTTCTGAATGTTTATTATCTCAACCTCCTGGTGTAACAGCTATTTATTTATCAGAAAATTTCGAGTCAGGAGTTACTCCTCAATTTTGGCATAACGAATTTGTCTCCAATACTATTGAGTGGAAATATAGAGATGGTGGATATCAGTTAGGTGGATTAGATGTTCCTAATGCCAACAATCCTCCATCTGCTTTTCAGGGAGATTATAATGCAGTGTTTTTTTATAGTTCAAGCAACCCATACATAACCAAACTTGTATCGCCAGAAATAGAACTTAATTATGCCCAACATGCAGAAATTCATTTTTGGCATGCTCAGGTTAGAAACTTAGTCACCTTGGGTGTTGATGGTTTAAAAGTGTATTATAAGAAAGATGATTTAAGTCCATGGGTTTTTCTTAAAGAGTATTCTGGCGAGTATCCAAATTGGCAAAAAGAGGTTATTGTTTTGCCTTCCGATCAATTAAGCGATACTTACAGAATTGCTTTTGAGGGAATTAATAATCGAGGAATGGGTGCATGTATCGACTCGGTTTTGGTTGTCGAATTAATAGAAATTCCACGTGAAATTGTAGACGTTAGCATTTCGCAAATAAATGATAATAGTGTCAGAACAGAATCTCTTAATAATCCAATATCTAAAGTATCTATTAATGTAATAGGTAATGAAGGTGATATTTCAATTAGTAATCTGTCTTTTACAAGTAGTTGTGATAATAATTCAAACATAAATACCAATGGGGTTTGGTTATATTATTCACCTACTAATGATTTTGCAAATGCAAATAAAATAGCAACACCTTCGTCTATTGTTGATAATAAAGTTGTTTTTAATGGTGTCAATATTGATTTAGAAACAGGTGTTAATTATTTGTGGATTGCTGCCGATATAGCCAGCGATGCTGAGCATGGTAATAAGGTGGGTTTTTATTTAGAAGCAAACAGTATATTAACGTCGGATGCAATAACATACCCTGTTTCAAACGAAAGTTATTCTGTTACAAAAACTATTAATAAATCTATTTTGTTTGACGATTTTGAGACAGATAAAGGCTGGGTTCTTTCTGGTGAATGGGAAAGAGGAGCTCCTTTAGGATTAGGAGGGATGTTTGGTAACCCCGATCCTAATTATGCTATTAGTGGGAATAATATTATGGGGGTCGATTTGTCTGGTTTAAATCTTAATTCGGGTGATTACGAGGCTGGCCTTTCAAACGATGCATATTTAGCTGTTTCGCCAACAATAGATGCGAAATTTTATATCGATGTACATATAAATTTTTTTAAACAGCTTAATATCGATCAAAAAGATACTACAACAATTCAACTTAGTACAGATAATGGTGTTACATGGAGAACGGTATGGACAAGTTCTGATTTAGACTTCGATAAGGGGTGGAAATATTTTGATATTGATATTTCAGAATTTGCCGATAGGCAAGAGTTTTTAAAAGTGCGATTTAATCTTGGTCCATCAGATGGATCTCAGGAATATTCAGGTTGGAATATTGATGATTTTGCAGTAACGGGAATCTTTTTAACCAAAGACCTGGGGGTTGAAGAGATTATTAAACCATTATCTGGATGCGGTCATACCGCTACCGATACTATTAGAGTTAAAATTAAGAATTACGCTTATTATCCTTCTCCTTCTAATGCTACGGTTAAGTTTTGGATCGATAATTCAACTTTTATTGAAGAGATTATTCCTTTATCTATACCATCTTTGGGAACTTTAGAGTACACTTTTGTTAACACTGTTGATCTTTCTAGTATTATGAGTTATCCCAACTCTAAGATAGAAGTGATTTTAGATGGTGATTTAGATAGTGCGAACGATCAGCTAAATACTCCTTTTTATACTGTACCAACTTTTTCATTACCATATTTTACCTCTTTCGAAGAGTATAATACTTTTTGGTATACAAAAGAAGATAACCCGCTTTGGGAAATTGGTATTCCGCAGGGATACACCATAAACAAGGCTTTTGAGGGAGAAAGGGCTTGCGTCACAAATTTATCTGGAGCATACTCCGATAATCAGACGGAATATATTGAATCGCCTTGCTTTTCATTTGTCGACTCTTACTATCCTATTATTGAGTTTAATCTTTGGAAGCACTCCGAGATAGATGTAGATGGACTTAATATTGAGTATTCTGTCGATAATGGTACTACTTGGAATGTTTTAGACAACGATGAACTTTACGACGATTACTGGAATTGGTATACAGATGATTATATACCGACTTTGCTTGCCGACGGCTTTAGTGGCGAAACCACCGATTATATAACTGTTCGACATTTTATTCCCGATGTTTTAAAAACAGAACCTTGTGTTAAGTTTAGGCTGGTATTTAAAAGTAATGGTAGCGACTGTGTTCGTGAAGGGTTTGCTATAGATAATTTTAAGGTTTACGAAGCTCCTGCTGCTGTTAAATTAATGTCTATTACAGAACCTAGCTCTAACTGTTACTTAACCGATAACGAAAGTGTAACTGCTGAGTTTAAAAATAGCTGGTTTACTGCAATTCCTACTGGCGACTCAATTGTATTGGCATTGTCTGTAAATTCTATAGTTCAGGCGCAAGACACTATAGTAATGCAATCTGATTTAGCTGTAGACGATTTGATGACACATACTTTTGTAGATAAGGTTGATTTTTCGGCCGATGGTGAATATGATTTAATTGCATATTCTGTAAATAATCCTCCTTATGGATTTTATCAAATAGAGAGTCTCGATTCAACACAAAAAGCTTTGTCAATTTATAATCCTGTTGTTGATTTAGGCCCCGATATTTACACTGCTCGACCCGATACCATTATACTAGACGCTTTCAATATAAACACTGTTTCGTACAAATGGAACGATAATGCTGGAGATAATTTACCTACCTATAGTTTATCGTCGGCAGGTACAAATTTTGTTGAAGTATCTAGAAATGGATGTTTAAAGACCGATACTATAGTAACAATAAAACTGATACGTGATGTTGGAATGGTTCAGGTTATTTCTCCAATTTCTGATTGTAGTTTCAGTGCAACAGAGTCTGCAACTATTCAGATAAAAAATTATGGTACAGATACCATAAAGGCTGGTCAAAAGCTTAAGATATCATATCGATTACTTCCTTCTTCAGGTTATGTAGATTCCGAACTATTACTTGACAGTGACTTTGTTCCCGAACAAATTATTGATTACACTCTTCCTCAAACATTTGATCTGTCCGACATGTCGCCTGACAAATATTTAGGGTTTAAAGCTATAGCTCTGGTTGGCGACGAAGTTTCTGCAAACGATGCTTTTGAATATAATTTTCAGGCTTTTGGGTATCCTAATTACAGTTATTCGGTTGATACATTAACAATAGTTGGTACTGAGGCAACGCTCGATGCTGGTGCTGGATGGAACACGTACTTATGGAACACTGGCGAGACACAGCAAATTATTAATACAGATATTTATGGTTGGCATAAGGTCACTATCTCCGACGAGCATAGTTGTCATTCCAGCGATTCTGTATTTTTAAATCTTCGTTATGCCGATATAATGCCTGATAGTATTACTGCACCTATTCCTAAATGCGAATTTGATGATCCTGAAAATATCACATTCCAAATTGTTAATAATGGATCAGATACTATTTGGGTGGGCGATAAAATTCAGATTTTTTATAAAATTGATGGGCTAGAAGTAGGTTCAGACGAAATAACTTTAACAGAAAATTTTTATAGTAATCAGCGAATTAATCATACTTCCGAAGATGCCTTTATTATACAGAACATACCTGCAACTATTTCGGTTGAGACTAAACTTGTTGGTAAAACCGACGATCATTCAGAAAATAATATTAAAACTATGCAACTTAACTCATTGAAGATAGGCTTGCTAGATTTAGGAACTAAGATATCAACTACTAATTATCCTTTTATTCTTGATGCAGGTAGTTTTAAAACTTATTTGTGGAATACAGGTTCTACAGAACAGACAATTGAGATTGTTAATAGCGGAATATATTCGGCTACAGTGGTTGACGATAATAATTGTGTAAGTAATGATACTGTCGAGATAGAGATATTAACAGTTGATTTATCACCCGAAATTATTAGTCCTGTTACCGGATGTGCTGAGGAAAATAATCGGGTTATTGTTGTTAAAATTACTAACAGCGGTAATCTAGACTTAACTTCTGGAACCATTATACCCATTAAAATAACTATCGACGGAACTTCTTTTACCGAAAATATTACTACAGAAAATGATATTGCCACAGGTCAATCAGCTGAGTTTACGCTTGTTTCTACTTTAGATTTATCCCAGATTAAAACCTACTCTCTACAAATAGAGACTATGCTTGCTACAGATTATAATTCAGCGAATAATTTGAGTTCGGCAAGTATTGTTATTTACCCTTTACCTGTAGTTGATTTGGGTGACGATAAACTTATTAATGGTAACGAAATAGTGCTTGATGCTGGAAGTTTCGATAATTATTTATGGTCTACAGGTGCTACTACTCAAACCATCACTGTTAATAGCGCTGGTATTTATTCGGTTATTGCTACCGATACAAACAACTGTTCGGCAACCGACTCAATTACAATTAATCAGGTTACAATAGATTTGGCTATTAGCGAAATTAAATTCCCTGTCGATGGATGTAATAAAACTAGTAACGAATTTTTAGTAATTAAGGTAGAAAACCAAGGTTTAGAACCTATATATGCGGGAACAACCCTCTATTTTTCGGCGTATGTTAATAACTCTTTAGTAATAGATAATGTGCCTTATATCTTTTTTAACAACTTCGAGCCTTCTAAAAGCTTCTTGTTTCAGTTTGGTAATACTATCGATTTGTCGAACATAGGTAATCATAAAATTAGTACTGTTGTTAATTATTCGTTCGACCAAAATGCTAGTAACGACACTCTAACAAAAGTAATAACAAATGGAAATATTCCAGTTTTTTCGTTAGGCGATGATATAGTAGCATATAGTAATGTTATTTTAGATGCAGGTTCGTGGTCAAGCTATTGGTGGAGCACTGGGTCTACCGATCAGCAAATAGAGGTGAGCCAAACAGGCACATATTATGTTACTGTAACCAATCAGCTTGGTTGTTCTGTTACCGACGACATTTATATTCAATTTAAAGTATTAGAGTTAGAGATTGTTGATATAGCTTCGCCAAGTGGTGTATTATGTTTGAATAGTTTGGATGAGGGCCAGAAACTTGCCGTTGAAGTTAAAAATATTGGCGAAGTAGATTTTGTTAAGAACGATATTGTTGTACTAAGTCAGAAAGTGAACGAAAATAATGCAGTTGTTGAATCTGTCTATATTCCAGAAAATATTAAAGTTGGCGAAACTTCAATATTGTCGTTTCAAACTCCTCTTTTTGCTGAAAAAGAAGGGCAGAACATAATTACGCTATCTTGTAATGCAACTAAAAAGGCCGAAAGTAGTAAGGTTTTTACTCTTTATGTTCATCAAAACCCATTATTTTCTTTCGATCAAGATTCTATCGAAGTAAAACTTCCTTATCGACTTACCTCGCCTATTGAAGCTGAAAAATACTTTTGGCAACCTACCGATTCAACTTCAAAAAGCTTATATGTTTTCGACGAAGGATACTACAAATTAATTGTTACTGAAGAGAATGGTTGTATGGCTTCCGATTCTGTTTATATAAAAGACATTGGTGTAAGTTTGTCTGATATTGTTATCTGGCCTAATCCTACTGTAAATAATATTACTGTTTTTACCCCCTCTGATAATGTTAGCGATGTTTTAATTATTAATAATTTAGGAAAAGTATATAAACCCAATTTCAGTCAAAACAAGCGACTGTTGTATATCGAAACATCTAATCTTCCTCAAGGTCACTATAATCTTTTATTATTCTCCGACACCAAAAGAGTTAACGTAGGGTTTGTGAAATTGTAATTTCCGATATTATATGCAGTTTTTAAGAAGCTGTATGAAGTTCTCTTTTTATCAATTCGTACACCTGTTGCCTAATATTAGAAACAAGAAAATAGAGAAGAGTAATTAAAAGCAACAATTCTGTTGCTTTATTTTTATAATGTTTAATCAAGCCATATTATATGTTAATGTTAAAATATAGGGTATTGATGATTTATATCATTTAATTCGCCAAAATCAATATCTATATTTTGCCCACCAAAAATCAAAAAAAACATTTAATTATGGAAAAAATAATAGCCCATCCTATTCTCGATATTCCAAAGGAGGATATGGTTTCATTTTCGTTCAACGGAAAAGAGATTAAGGGACAACGTGGATTAACCATTGCCGCAGCTCTTCATCAGGCGGGTCATCCTATTCATAGTCATAGTTTGCAAAAGCGCGAGCGCAGTTTAGAGTGCGGTATTGGTAAGTGCGGTGCATGCGAAATGCTTGTCGACGGTAAAATTCGTCGAATTTGTATTACTAAGGTCGACGATGTTAAAACCGTTCTTGAAGTTCCTGCCGAGTACACTCCTAATGTCGAGGATAAAAACGATAACCCTTTTAAAGTTTACAAAACTACAGTGGCAATTATTGGAGCAGGACCAGCTGGTTTGGCTGCTCGCGAAGAGCTACTAAAAAAGAATATCGATACAATTGTTATCGACTCAAACGATAAAATTGGTGGTCAGTTTAATATGCAAACACACCAGTTTTTCTTTTTCGAGAAAGAGAAAAAGTATGGTGGTATGCGCGGCTTCGATATTTCGTCGACTCTTGCTGGCGACGACCATT
>Ga0193959_1000917_pt1 | contig 11952 bp, 9 predicted proteins | sample FB_2_MG_FD_140333 | JGI IMG/M metagenome (GOLD analysis project Ga0193959, IMG submission 140333) | Microbial mat bacterial communities from the Broadkill River, Lewes, Delaware, United States - FB_2_MG | ecosystem: Environmental > Aquatic > Freshwater > River > Microbial mats | place: USA... | reverse complement strand
GCTTCATGATCCTCTTGTGTTTCCCCTGGATGACCTGCAATAAATGTAGTTCTTACAAAAGAGTTTGGTTTTGATTTCATGTGATCCATTAATTCAATTAACTTCTCAACACCTTTTCCTCTTTTCATGATTTTAAGCATAGAAGGAGTGATATGTTGTAAAGGCATATCAAAGTAGTTTTGGAAGATTTTAGAATCAGCAATTTTATCAACTAAATCAAGTGTAGTTGTTGATGGGTAAAGGTATAAAATTCTAGCTGTTTTAATTCCTTCTATTTTATCAACTTCACTAATTAATTGCTCTAAGCCATCATTATGTCCTAAATCTCTTAAGAATGATGAAGAATCTTGAGATACAAAAGAGAAATCTGTAAAACCTTTTGATACTAAAGATTGAACTTCTTTTACAAGGGATTGAAGTGTTCTTGAATGCAATTTACCCTTGAAACTAGGAATTGCACAGAATGAACAGGCTTGGTTACATCCTTCACTTAATTTTACATAAGCATGGTAATTTGAACCTGTAATAACTCTATCATTTGTATCTGTTGCTAAGAATACTTCATTTGTAAAATTTGATCTTTTTTCATTTACTAATTCGTCAATTTTGTCATAATCACCAACTCCAGTGAATACATCAATTTCTGGTAACTCTTTTTGTAATTCTTCTTTATATCTTTCTGATAAACAACCAGCCATAACTAAAACTGATTCTTCTTTTCTTTCATCATGAAGATTTAAAATAGTGTTAATACTTTCTTCTTTTGCTGAATCAATAAATCCACATGTATTTACAATAATTACATCAGCATTAGCAGAATCATCTGTCATAGTATAATCACTAAGTTTTCCAAGCATCACTTCTGAGTCAACTAAGTTTTTTGTACACCCTAAAGAGACTAAATGTAAAGACTTTTGAGGGTTTTGCGTTGAAAATTTCATATATTTATTTGTACCTTAATTTTTTCGCAATTCTAACATAAAAGATATAAGAGCTTATGTAAACCTCTTAGTTGGCTTTTTTAAGCGATTTGTGAAGATTATAGATTGCTATTTGTTTATCAATATTTAGAATATTTATATCAAGTTTGCTAGAATTTAATCTATTTTCAATAGTTTCTAAATCTTGTTTTGTTTTAATTAGTCCTTCATATAAGTCTTTTGTTAAAGCATGAATATCTTCATATTTTTTTATGCTGTGAGCACTATTTATGATTTTTTTGTCAATACTTTTTATGTTTTTTAAGATACTTTCATATTGATTTTTTTCATCATCAAATTTTAGTTTATATGAAACTTTTGATAATAAATAGTTTACTTTTGCAATCTCTTTATTTTTATTCATATTATAATCAAGGGGAATAGAAAACTTAAGTCCATAGTTATAATAATCTCCATCTTCTTGTATAGAAGAATTATCCTCATATCCTATTTGTGAAAATAAAGATACTTTTGGAAGATAATTACTTTTAGTAATATCTTTGTCTATTTTAGAGATATTTGAGTTTAGTTTTTGAATGATTAAATTTTGATTGTTTTCTAAGTATTCATCTACGTCCACAAGTTCTAGTTTCACAGGTTTTATTTTTGAATATTTATATGAACTTAATTTTTTTAGATCTTTTTCTAAATTATCTTTTGAAATTTTTAAATCTTCTATTTGATTTAGTAAGTCATTTTTTTCAATTATAGCTGTGTCAAGCTCTTCAATATCAATAGTTGAATTAAGATATTGTTCTTGTTTCTTTTCAACTTCTAGAGTTTTGTTTTGGATTAAAAAGTCTTGCTTTTTTATTTGTAAATCAATTTTTTTGATTTGTAAAACTAAACTATTTATATCTATATTTAAACTTGTGATTTCATTGTTATAAACTTCATTTGCCAATAGTTCTTGTTGTTTTCCTTTTCTAATAGTGTATAAAATTCCACCAGATCTAAAAATATCTTGATTAAAATTTAAATAGACTTTTTTTGAAGAACTTTTATTTGAATCTACATTTTTATTTTTTGTGTAATCAGCACTTAAATCAAGGGCATTTATCCAAGAGTCTTTTTGAAGTTTACTCTCTAAGATACTTTTTTCTTTCTGTTTTTGAATATCTTCTAATTTATCATCTTTTATATTTTGTGCATTTAGTATTAAAGTACTAATACTAAGAGCTAAGATTATCTTTTTCATTTAATTTCAACCTTTACAACTGTATCGAAGAAATAGTTTTCTTTATTGGTATTATCTTTTATGAATTCAACTTTATATCTTGAAACTTTTTGTTCATCTTTTATTTTGTTAATTTTTTCAACTTTAAAAGTAGTTTTTTTATCATCTACAAAAAGAGTTTTATTTTTAATATTCTCTATTTCATTTTTTGATAAATATAAAGTGATTTTTAGTTTTGAAATATCATACATATTAAAAAGTTTATCCCCTATATTTACATACTCACCTTTTTTTACGTCAATTGAACTTATATATCTATTTTGAATGTCAAATCTCTTTTTTGATATATCATTTTGAAGTTTACTAATAGTTTTTTGTGTATTTATAAGTTCTTTTTTTGCTTCTAAAAAAGAAAGCTTTTCATTGTTTTTATCATATTGACTTAGCTGTTTTATTCTATTTTTTGCAAGATAGTTTTTTTCTTTTATTCGTACAATTTCTTTTTGTGCAATTAAAGAGTTTTTTTGACCTTTTAATTCAATATTTTCATCTTTTGAATCAATTTTTATAAGTAAGTTTTTCTTTGAAACATATGATGCTTCAAGTTTTTTATTTACAAAATCAACAACTCCTGAGGCTTGTGATTTTATTTCATACATTTCATATGCTTTTATTTGTGCCATATACTCTTTTGCAAAAAGTGTAGTAAAAGAAAGTAGGGCAAAAGTTAATATTTTTTTCATAAATTATCCTTTAATTTTTTTGTTTAGCATTGCAAATAGTGCAGGTAGGAAAAGTAAAGTTAAAACCGTTCCCCAAAGTAATCCAAAACCTAAAGAAATAGCTAAAGGCTGTAGGATTTTAGATTGTCCAGTTGCAAAAAAGATTAATGTTGAAAGACCTAAGAATGTTGTAATTGAAGTAATTACAATAGGTCGAAGTCTAAGTGTAGCTCTTCTTATTAAATCATCTTCTGTAGTTGTATGTTTAACAAAATCGAGCATTACAATTGCATTATTTATAACAACTCCAGCAAGACCTAGAATACCAATAATAGAAGTTAATGTAAGATTCATTCCTAATAAAAGATGTCCTAATATTGCCCCTGTTACTGAAAATGGAATTACAGATAAAACAAGTAATGTGTATTTAAAAGAATCAAACATTGTTAATAGTGTAATAAATATTAAGAAAATGGCAATAAAAAATGCAAAGCTTAACTCTTTTGCCATTTGTTTATTTTGTTCATCTTCCCCTTGAAGTATAATTTTTACCCCTTTTTCTTCAAGTTCTTCAAGTTTTTCTTGAATTAATTCTATTGTTTCTGTTGAAGTTATAATTTTATTGTTTACATTGGCTACTACAGATTTTATACTTAAACCATTTTGTTTATATAGTGAGTCATAATTTGTAAAGTATTTGAAGTTCGTAATTTCACTTAGTGTAATTTGTTTATTAGTATTTGGAATTTGTATTTCAAAGTCTTCAAGTTTTTCAAAATCATTTTTATTTATATCGTAAGTTATAAATTCAATAACACCTTTTTCATCTAAACCTTTTGTTTGAGTAGCTTTTAAATATGATGAAGATAAAACAGAAGATACTCCAGCTTCTGTAAAACCTAAAGATTGGCCATATTCATTTATTTCGATTTTTAGCTCTTTAATACCTTTTTTTGCAGTATCATCAACAAAGATAATTCCATCTATATTTGATAGCTCATCTTTTAATTCTTTTATAGAACTTTCTAATAGTTTTTCATTATCTGTTGATAATAAAATCTCTATGTCATTTGCTGTAATTCCTGCACCTTCTTTTTTTATAGCAAATTCTATTAAGCCTTGGGGTTTATAATCTTTAAATAGTTTTGTTAAATGTACTACTATTTCATCAAGACTTTTTTCTCTACTTCTATCCTCTTCTTCTGTAGTAAAAGAAAATATTGGTGTTATATATTCATCTACAAAGTTTTGAGGAACTCTCTCTTTTACTTCTATATTAAATTGGAATACAGAAGATTTAATTTCAACATTTTCTTGGTTGTCAGTTCTTAATCCTACAGTATAAGAAATAGATTTTAATCCTAATTCGTCTTTTATCTTAAGTAGTTTTTTCTCAATAGAAGCTGTTTTTGCATGTACTTCTTCAACAGTATGATTAATATGGAACTTTCCTCTTACAAAGAATCTATCTCCATCAAAATCAGGGAACATTTGATATCTCATACTTGATATTAAAAAAACAGTAAGAAGAGTAATACTAATAGCAAAACCAAAAACAAAGTTTTTTTTATATTTTAAAATACCTTCTAAGCATTTTCTATATAAGTTATTAGCCTTACTCCAATCTAACTCTTTATCATCTTTATTTAAAAGGTGAAGACCGTGAATTGGTAAGAATATAAAACTCTCTACTATAGAAGCAATAATAAGAACAATAACAGCAATAGGAATCATCTTTAAAAACTCCCCTAATTCTCCTGATAACATTAGCATGGGAATAAATGCAAAAACAGTTGTTAAAGAAGAAGCTAATACAGGAGTGATTACTTCTTTTGTTCCTTCAATTGCACTTTGAAGTTTATCTTCACCTTTTGCAATATGACGTTGTATATTCTCAGCAATAATAACAGCATCATCTACTAAAATACCAATTATAAGCAAGGCTCCAATTAGGGTAATCATATTAATACTATAAGAAGTAAAGGATAAGAAAACTACACCCATTAAAATAGCTGTAGGAATTCCTAGAACTACAATAAACGCAACTCTTTTATTAATAAGAATATATATAGCAATACTAACAAGAAGTAAACCAAACATGATTCCAGAAATTACAGTGTTTAGTCTTTTTTTGATTAGAATTGAAGTGTCATAAAAAGTATTTATAGAGATATCTTCATATTTTGTATTAGCTTTCTCAACTGCTTTTTTTACTTTTTTAACTAAGCTTATAGCATTGGCTTTTTCATTTTTAAATAAACTAAGCTCTACGTTTTTAGAGCCATTTAAAAAAGATAAAACATCTGTTTGTTGATACTTTCTTTTTGCACTTGCAAAGTCTCCTATATAAATAGTTTTATCATTTATTTTAAGCATAGTACTTAACAACTCTTCTACACTTTTAGCTCCATTTTTAGAAGATAAAAACAAGTGACCTTTTTTGTCTTCAATTTTTCCTAAGGGAAAGATGTATGAGATATTTCTAATTTGTTGTTGAAGGATATTTTTGTCAAGTTTATATAAATCAATTTTTTGATTATCCAAAATTAATTCATAAACTCTTGTAGTACTTTCATATAATTCAACTTTTGAAATATTTTCAATAGAAGAGAGTGAAGTCTTTAAGTTATCGGCAATCTCTATTAGTTCATCTTGAGTTTTAGAATTAGATGCAACAGTAACATTGATTAGAGGGAAAGACCAATCAACTATTGAAGCTCTTGGTTCATCCATATCTTCTGGTAAATCCCCTTTATTATCTGAGATAATATCTTTTACCTTATTTAAAATACTATATTTATCTAAACCTTTTTCTAAAGTAAGTATTATAGAAAACTCACCACTTTTAATAAATGCTTCTACTTTTTTAACACCATTTAAAGATTTAACATCTTTTTCTAGTTTTGTAACAGCCATTTTATTCAAAGTATTAATACTTGCCCCTGCATAACCACCACTAAGGGCAATTTTATCTATTTTAATAGGGGGAAATACATCTTTAGGAATGGTTTGATATGAAATAACTCCAAGTATCACTAAGAAGATAAACGCAGTATAATTTAATCTAGTTTTAGTAAGAAAAAATTTAATTAATTTTTCCATTTTATTCCTTTACATTTTTGCTTGAATGTTACTATAGAAGAAATATATGTGGAAAAGAGGGGAAAACTCATAATTTCCCCATTTTTTTTAATATGATAAAATATAAATTTAACAGAATTAACTAAAAGAAGCATAGATGGATAAATTAAAAGATTTAAAGATTTTATATATTGATGATGAAGATTTTATTCGCTCAAATGCAGTTGAGTATTTAAACTTTTATTGTGAAAATGTTTATGAAGCAAAAGATGGTGTTGATGGTTTAGAAAAGTATAAACAATATAAACCAGATATTATTATCACTGATATAAAAATGCCAAAATTAAATGGTCTAGATATGGTAAAAGTAATTAGACAAAAAGATATAAAAACTAAGATTATTGTAGCTACTGCTTTTTTAGAAACCTCATATTTACTTCAAGCAGTTGAATTAGGCTTAATAAAGTATTTAATTAAGCCAATTACAGAAGATAAATTATTACCAGTTTTAAAAGCTTGTATTATTGATGTGCATGATAATAAAAGTATTTTTAACTTAGGAAATGATTTTGTTTTTGATATTTTAAATAAAAGTCTATTTCATAATAAAGAACAAATTTCACTAACAAAAAAAGAGCTATTATTTTTAGAACTATTAATAAAAAACAATAAAAGAGCTGTAAAGTATGAAGAGTTTAATTCATATATTTGGGAAGGTCATATGAGTGAAGATGCTCTTCGTTCTATAGTAAAAGAAGTTAGAAAAAAAATGTCAAGACATAATATAAAAAATATTTCAGGTATTGGATATCAAATTAATATATTGGAAGATGATGAGTAAACTTATTATTGTATTTTTATTTTTTTACTCTTTCTTAAATGCTTCATATATTAAAAAAGTAGAAATATTAACTGTTGAAGATAAAAATCTAAGTATAAATAGTATAAAAGATTCTAAAAAATTTAAAAGAACAAAATTCCCTATTATAAGACATGGTAAAAATGATTTTTTCTTAAGGCTTACTTTTGATAAAAGTAAGTTGGATGATACTCCTAAAGTTATAGAATTAGATAATGGTTTTAATTACATTACTTTAGAAGATAATATCTCTATAAGTAAAGTATATGAGAACAAAACCTTAGAGCTCTCAAAAGATAAATTTATTGAGACTTTGTATATAAAGATCACTAATGAAGATGGTTATGTTAATACTCATGTTAAAGTATATGAAAAAGATGAATATATAAAAACACAGATCATGATCACAAGATTATATGGAATTGCCTATGGTATTCTAATTGCTGCTGTTTTATATTATTTTGCTTTATATTTATTTAATAGGGAAAGTTCTTATATTTTCTACTCTTTAACTCAAATATCAATGCTGGCTATTTTAATGACTGCTGGAAGTAGAGAGTTTGCTGGAGATAGAGAAATAATGGATATTATCTTCTTTTTCTTTTTTATATTTTCTAACTTCTTTACCAAGAGTTTTTTAAATACAAAAGTAAATGCTCCAAGAATGCATCTTTTATTAAATCTTACTATTGCTATTTATTTTATGGATATCTTAAGTGGATACATCTTTGGTTATTACTTCTTTGAAGAGAACCTTCCTTTATCTACTCTTTTAATTGTTTATTTGATTTCTGCTGTAATTATCTATTTAAAAGGTTACAAGCCTGCATTGTTTTATTTAATTGGTTGGAGTTTAGTTATCTTATCTTTTTTATTTATAGAAATACAGTTTTATTTTACTGAAGAACAACTTCTTATTAGACCAATATATTTAATGCATATAGTTACACCAATGGAGTCACTAGTCTTAGCCTTTGCTCTTGCATATAAAATGAAAGTACTAGAAGAAGAAAAACTAGAGCAACAACAGTTTTTAGCACACCAGAGTAAACTGGCTTCCATGGGTGAAATGATAGGAAATATTGCCCATCAATGGAGACAGCCTTTAACTCATCTTTCTTATATTATGATGAATTTGAAAACAGCATTTTTAAAAGAGAAATTAAGTGAAGAATACTTCAATAAAAAAACAAAAGAAGCAAATATACAATTAGAATTTATGTCTAATACAATAGATGATTTTAGAGAGTTTTTCAATGTGACAAAACAAAAAGAAGAGTTTAGTTTAAATTCCTCAATTGATGAGGTTATAAATCTATTAAGTGCAAGCTTTAGTGCTCATAATATAAAAGTAGAGTTTTCAGAATATAAAAATATTAATATTAATATTAATATTAAAAGTTTAAAAGGTGAATTTATGCATGTTTTATTTAATATTTTAAATAATGCAAAAGATGAATTTATCAGTAAGAATATAGAAAATCCAAAAGTGAAGATTTGTATGAAGGAAGAAAAAAATCATATTAAAATAGATATTTCTGATAATGCTGGCGGAATATCTACAAAAGTCATAGATAAAATATTTGAGCCATATTTCACTACTAAAGATAAAGGTTTAGGTATTGGGCTTTATATGTCTAAGATGATTATGGATAAGAGCTTAAATGGTAAATTAGAAGTTTCAAATATTGAAAATGGTGCTATGTTTACAATAAAAGTATAAAGAAATTTATACTTTTATTTTATTTGGGTTATTTCTTATAAATATATTTACTGAGATAATAAGTGTGATAAATTCACTAAGTGCTAAAGCCATAAAAATACCTTTGCTCCCAAAAATAAGAGGTAAAATACTTATAAATAAAATAGGTAGTACTAAACTTCTCAATATGGCGATAAAAGCTGAATACATAGGTTTTTGTATAGATGTTAAATATGATGTGATTAAAATATTTATTCCTAATAATAAAAATGCTGGCCAAGCATAGCTAATAAATTCAATAGTGATATTTTTGGTATTACTTTCACTTTCATCTAGAAATATACCTATTAAAAGTTCAGGCATGGTAAGAATCACTAATGTAATTAATGTTTCTATTACTAAAATAGAAGCAAATCCAAGTTTTAAAAAGCTTTTGATTCTATTGAAATATAATGCTCCATAATTTTTAGAAATAATAGGCTGCAATGAGTCTGAAATAGCAAAGCTAATCATAATAAAGTAGCCAATTATTGTATATGAAGCAACACCTTCTGCACCAAAATTTTTAAGCATAATATAGTTAAATATCATAACTGTAATACCCGCAGAAGATTCATTTATAAACTCAGAAGCACCATTTTTAGCTGCTGTTAAAATACTTAACCAACTTCCTGTTGGTTTTACTAATTTTAATGTAGCTTTTTTAGTGAAGAAATGTGGTATTAATAAAACAATAATAAATGCTTGTGAAATTCCAGTTGCATATGCGGCCCCTTCTATTCCCCAATCATATTTTACAATGAAAATATAATCCAATACTATATTTACAATAGAGCTTAAAAATAGAGCTAAAAAAGATAAGTTCGGGTTTTCATCTACTCTTACAAAATAATCTAAAACAATAGCAGTCATTAGTGAGGGTAAAAATGTTAATAAAATAGGTAAGTATAAAAGAGTTTTTTCTTTTAATTCACCTGTTACATTTAACGCTCCTAAAATATTTCCAAGATTCAAATATAATAAAAGACACATAAGTATGCTTATTAAAGTAACTGAAATAATAGCTTTTGAAAAAATATTTGAAGCTTCTTTTATATTTTTTTCACCCATTAATTTTCCAACAATAACTGAGCTACCAACTGCAAACATTAGAGCAAGGCCAAATAATATTGTAGTTATAGGATAAGATATATTTATAGCTGCAAGTCCTGTTGAACCTACATAGTTTCCTATAAAGTATCCATCAATAATACTAGCTGATGAAATGGCAAGTAATCCTAAAATAGAAGGGATTGCATATTTTAAAAATAGAATAAAGGGTTTTGTTTCTAGCATATAATATCTTTTTAATTAGTTAGTAAAAAGATAGCATAAAATTATGTGAATAAGGTGTGATTTAAATAGAAGTTATTTTAAGAGCTAAAGCTCTTAAAATTTATATCCAAATGTAGCTACTGCAAAAGTATCTTCTTTATCATAGAAATCTACATTTGCATCTTCTTTTTCATAACCTGCTTTTAGTGTTACGTATGTATTTTTATATGAAAATGGTTTGTCATATTTTAATATAGCTTTTACTCCATAAATTGAAGCATCAACAGTTTTGTTAAAGATTGGGTTTACTGAATCATAATCTTTTTTCCCACCATTAATCATAGTAGTTAAATTTAAATTACTACTAAGATCTGTAGAAATACCTAGTTCTAAATCATATCTATTATAAGTACTTGCTTTTCCATCTGCTTTGTACATTTCGTAGTTTAAGTTTGTTAATAGTGCTGTTTTATTGTTGAAAGCTTGAGTAAAGAACATATTTTCTAAAGATATAATATGTCTATTACCTTCTCTTTTTAACTCATTTGCAACTGTCTCTTTATCATAAGTTTTGTTTGAGTACTCATATTTAATCATTGCTTCATGATTTTGGGCAAAAGATAATCCATAACCAATATACGCACCAACTTCTTTTGTATCTGTTTCTTTTCTATTTGTACCTGTTAAAAATGGATTTTCCCATTCTTCACCCATTAGATCTGCTTTTAATCCAATATCAAAAAATCCAATACCTGTTTCAATTTCAGAACCTAATCTAAGACCTTCAACACCTGCATTTAAATAAATATTACTCATATTATTTAATTTATATGCATAGTATAAATCAAAATACGGAATTGTTTGGCTTTCTTCTTCCGCATTTGCTAAAGTAGAAATATTTTTATTTTGTTCTGTTGAGAAATTGTCTTTTGATTTTAAGAAACCAAAACCTAGTTCGATGAAGTTATCATTTGCAAAAAGTGAAGCTGCAAGAGTAGAAGCTAATAGTATTTTTTTCATTATTCTGTCCTTTTTTATTATGAAAAAAGTATAAATGAAAAAAATGTGGGAATAGTGTGATTTAGAAAATAGAATAATCTATTTTCTAAATTAGTAGTTATTTTGCTTTGATACCTTCAATTTCGATATCAAGTTTTACAGTATCACCCACTGCAACTCCACCAGCTTCTAATACTTTATTGTATGTAACCCCATAAGCTTTTCTACTGATTTTACCAGATAATGCAAATCCAGCTCTTTCATTTCCCCATGGATCTTTAATAGTCCCACCATTTTCAAAGTCAAGTTTTATATTTTTTGTTACACCTTTTAGTGTAAAGTCACCATAAACTTCTTCCCCTTCGATTTTAGTAATTACAAATGTAATTTTTGGAAACTCTTTTGCCCCTAACATATCATCTGCTCTTAAATGTTTATCTCTTTTTTGATTATCTGTATTTATAGAAGCTACTTCTATCTCACCTTTTAGTGACTTTAGAGTTGATGTTTTTTCATCATATACAAATGAACCATTAAATTTTCCAAATGAACCCTTTACATTTGAAATCATCATATGTTTTACTTTAAAAGATACACTTGAATGTGCAACATCAACATTATAGTTTCCTGCGAAAAGTGAAGAAACTAATAAAGTACTTGCTAAAGCTAATTTTTTTAAATTCATGTTAATCCTTATTGATATTAATTATTAAATTGTACATTATAAAACTTAAATTTTAATCATTAAACGTGTTATTTATTATAATTTTTGTAAGATATTTCTTTTTTAAAAATAAAATAAATAATAATATGGAGATAAAATGGAAAATGAGAACTATGAACCAATAGGTGTAGGTAACTGGTTATTAACTTTTATAATAACGGCAATACCAGTGTTAAATATAATAGTAATTTTATATTGGGCAATAAGTAGTAATACACATCCAAGTAAGCAAAACTATGCACGAGCTGTGATTTTATTATTTATAATAGGGATTGTTTTATATTTTATTTTTGGGATAACTTTATTAAGTCAAATGTCTCAGGTTGGATATTAGAAGTTTAGTCTTCTAATATCTTATAACCAAATATTATCAAGTAATCTAGTATTACCAAAT
>Ga0193959_1000915_pt1 | contig 11958 bp, 10 predicted proteins | sample FB_2_MG_FD_140333 | JGI IMG/M metagenome (GOLD analysis project Ga0193959, IMG submission 140333) | Microbial mat bacterial communities from the Broadkill River, Lewes, Delaware, United States - FB_2_MG | ecosystem: Environmental > Aquatic > Freshwater > River > Microbial mats | place: USA... | reverse complement strand
ATACAGGCACGTACCGGCCAGCGCGCCAGTACCTCTTCCAGTGCCGCCATGTCCATGCCGGTATCCGGCGAGGTCGGCACCTCAACCACCTGCAATTCCAGTTGCTCCAGCAACTGCAGCACGCCATAGAAGCCGGGAGATTCCACCGCCACTACATCGCCTCGCTTGCAACAGGCCTGCAGCGCCAGAAACAGGGCATGCTGGCAACCGGACGTGATGCACAGCTGCTCCGGTAAGGCTGCCCAGCCACGCCGTGCCAGATGCAGTGACAGCTGCTCACGCAACCCGGCGTCCCCGGCCGGCTCGTCGTAATAGAGATAATCTTCGCCACGCTGGCGTCTCAGCGCCCGCCCGATGGAGCGGTTCAGGGCCAGAATGCCTGCGGGCAGATCCCCCGCGCGAAATTCAGGAATCAGATCAAAGGCGGCACTGCGGCGCATGATGTCCAGCAGCAACTCGCTGACATTGACCGGGCGTGGCGCTTCGATGCTCACCCGACTTTGCGGCTGACGTACGGTACGCGGCTGCAAGGATACGAAATAGCCTGCCTTGGGCCGTGCTTCCAGTAGCCCCTGTGCTTCCAGCCGCTGCAGGGCATGCTGCACCGTCGCCTTCGACAGGCCGTGCTCCTTGCACAACGCTCGAATCGACGGCAGTCGTTCACCCAATCGCCAGCGCTGCTCCTCTATTCCACGCAGCAACCACTGCTCCAGTTGTTGATACCGATATTCCGAACTCAAACTACGCCCCTGACCAATCTGTACCTATTATTTATTACTTTTTTATACCTGAACCTATCGTTTGTACAGGCGTAATCTGCCCCTCACTCAGCGCTGGCCTCAGCTTCCTGGACAACCGCCGTTCCAGTAACAGGCATTTTCCGTCTGGCCGGGGCCCTGTTGCCGGCGCGATGAGTCCGTTTCCTGAAACACTGACGTCATCCCGAGGTGTCCCATGTATGACACGGCCCTGATGCTGGCCCGGATACAGTTTGGCTTTACTGTCTCCTTCCACATCATCTTTCCCGCGATCACCATCGGCCTGGCCAGCTATCTGGCCGTTCTGGAGGGCTGCTGGCTGCGCAGTCGCAACCCTGTCTTCAAGCAGCTGTACGAATTCTGGAGTCGCATTTTTGCCCTCAACTTTGGCATGGGCGTCGTCTCCGGCGTTGTCATGGCCTATGAGTTCGGCACCAACTGGCCGGAATTTTCCCGCTTTGCCGGCAGCATCACCGGCCCGTTGCTGACCTATGAAGTGTTGACCGCGTTCTTCCTCGAAGCCGGCTTTCTGGGTGTCATGCTGTTCGGCTGGAACCGGGTTGGTGACCGCCTGCACTTTTTTGCCACCGTTATGGTGGCACTGGGCACGCTGGTGTCAGCCACCTGGATTCTGGCATCAAACAGCTGGATGCAAACACCTGCCGGCTACGAAATTGTGGATAACCGCGTCATACCCACCGACTGGATGGCGATCATCTTCAACCCTTCGTTTCCCTATCGCCTGGTGCATATGGTACTGGCGGCCTTTCTCAGCACCGCTCTGATGGTTGCGGCCAGCGCCGCCTGGCATTTGCTCAAGGGCAACGACACCGCTGCCATTCGCAAGATGCTGACCATGGCCATCGGCATGCTGATGGTCACCGCTCCGCTGCAAATGCTGGCCGGAGATGTTCATGGTCTGAATACACTGGAGCACCAACCGGCCAAGGTCGCCGCCATGGAAGGACACTGGCGTAACGATGAACCGGGTGCCGGCGTCCCCTTGCTGCTGTTTGGCTGGCCGGACAACGACGCCGAAACCACCCACTTTGCGGTGGGCATTCCCCGTTTGGCCAGCCTGATCCTGACCCACAGCTGGGACGGCACCTTTCCCGGCCTGTCGGAATTCCCGCCTGACGAACGTCCCAATGCCGCTGCCGTTTTCTGGTCATTCCGGGTGATGGTCGGGTTGGGTCTGTTGATGTTTGTACTGGGTATCTGGGGCATCTGGGCCTGGTGCAGAGGGCAATTGTTTCATAACCGAACCCTGCTGCGTTTTGCTCTGCTGATGGGGCCTTCCGGACTGATTGCACTGCTGGCCGGCTGGTTCACCACCGAGCTGGGACGCCAGCCCTGGGTGATCTACGGCCTGATGAAAACCGCCGATGCCGGCAGTAACCACAGCACCTCGACCCTGGTCTTTTCCCTGGTGTTGCTGGTGGTCGTATACGGACTGATCTTTGGTACCGGCATCCGCTATCTGCTGCGCCTGATCAGCCAGGGACCCGATCAGGACATTGAAACAACCCTTTCCACTATCCGTCCGACCTCCCCGTCGGATACACATTCGGGAGACTGACATGGGTATCGATACCGCATTGATCTGGGCCGTCATCATCCTGTTTGGCGTGTTGCTTTACGTAATGGCGGATGGCTTCGATTTAGGTGTCGGGCTGCTGTTTCCGCTGGTACCCGACAAGGACAACCGCGATCGCATGATGGCCAGTATCGCGCCGATCTGGGACGGCAACGAAACCTGGCTGATCCTCGGGGGTGCCGGGCTGATGGCCGCCTTTCCGCTGGCCTACGCCGTTATCCTGAGCGCGCTGTATATTCCGGTGCTGATGATGCTGATCGGGCTGATTCTGCGCGGTGTCGCCTTTGAAGCCCGCGCCAAGGCCAGCGCACGCAGCCGACACCTGTGGGACAAGGCCTTTTTCGTTGGCTCGCTGCTCGCCACCTTTTTCCAGGGTGTGATACTGGGCGCCTACATGTCCGGGTTGCCGGTAGAAAACAACACCTTCAGTGGCCACGCCCTGAGCTGGATCAGTCCTTTTGCGCTGTTCTGCGGCATATCGCTGATTGCCGCCTATGCTCTGCTGGGTGGTACCTGGCTGATCATGAAGACCGAGGGCAAGCTGCAGCAGCAGATGCGCCGCCTGAGCAAGCCGCTGGTCTGGCTGCTGATGGCATTCATTCTACTGGTGTCCATCTGGACACCACTGGCTCATGAGGCCATTGCCGAACGCTGGTTCAGCCTGCCCAACCTGTACTGGCTGGCCCCGCTACCTGTTTTCACCGCACTGGCGTGTCTGTGGCTGCTGAAAATAGTTGACCGGGGAGAAGCCGGGCCGTTCGTGATGACGCTGATCGTCATGGCACTGGGCTTTCTGGGACTGGGCATCAGCCTCTGGCCCAATGTGATCCCACCCTCGATCAGCATCTGGGACGCTTCGGCCCCTGTCGCCAGCCAAGGCTTCGCGCTGGTAGGGGCGTTGTTAATCATTCCGGTGATCCTGACCTATTCGGCCTGGTCTTACTATGTTTTCCGGGGCAAGGTCGATATGGAAGACGGCTACCATTGATCTCAATACAGGCAGTCTTGCTCAACGAGGCTGCCTGTTTGCACTGTCGGCTTCCCGCGCCACCCACAAAAACTGTACCTATTAATATTTATTTTTTTAGACCTGAACCGATAGTGGCCACAGGCGTAATCTGCCGTCATCAAAAATCAGCAGACACCTTCAGTGGAAAACAACACCATGGAAAAAATACCTGTCGCCCAGCTACCTGATGAGCCCTCTGCGGTTGTGGAGGAGTACATTCCCTTTGCCCGTGAAGGCAAGTTTCACGTTCGCTTGACCACCGGTCTGTTTCAAAACCTGAGACGCCTGACCACCTGGCCCCTGATCGCCCTGTTTTTCGGCCTGGTCTGGGTACAGGTCGATGGCCAGCCCTGGTTGCTGTTCTCCTTCTCCCAGCGCAGCATTTTTCTGTTTGGCCACACCCTGTCCTGGCATGACCTGCCGCTGCTGGCCGGCTTGATGATCGCCGGTGCCTGTCTGCTGTTCTTCATGGCGGTGGCCTGGGGCCGGGTCTGGTGCGGGTTTGCCTGCCCGCAGAGTATCTGGACCTGGCTGTTTATCCGCATTGAAGACCTGACCGAAGGCCGCGCCAGTCTACGTGCCCGTCAGGAAGGCCAGGCTCTGCGTGGCCTGCCACTGATGCGACGGGTACTCAAGCACTTGCTGTGGATTCTGCTGGCGACGCTGACCGCGCTCACCTTTACCGGCTATTTCATCCCGATTCGCGACATGCTGACGGATGCCGTTCAGCTGCAGTTGTCCACCGGTATCGCGGGCTGGATCGTCATCATGGCTGCCCTCACCTACGCCAACGCCGGGCTGGTGCGCGAAAAAATCTGCCTGCACGCCTGTCCCTATTCCCGCTTTCAGGGCGTGATGTTTGACCGCGATACACTCACCGTCAGCTATGACAAGGCCCGTGGCGAACCTCGTGCCAATCGACGTAACGCCGATGCCAACAGTGGCGACTGTGTGGACTGTGGCCTCTGCGTCCAGGTCTGCCCCACCGGCATCGATATTCGCGATGGCCTGCAGGCGGCTTGCATTGACTGTGGTGCCTGTATTGATGCCTGTGACGAGGTAATGAAAAAACTGAATCGGGACACGGGACTGATCCGCTTTGCCTCCGAGGCCCAGCTGCAGAAACAGCCTTCACGCCTGCTGCGTCCTCGTTTGGCGGGCTATGCGGCCGTAATGGCCTGTGCCTTCGGCGCGGTGCTGTTTGGTTTTACCCGGACCACCGACCTGCTGGTGGAGATTCGTCGTGACCGTGGTGCTTTATTCGTGCAGCTGGACGAGAAGACCTACTGCAACAACTACCGGGTCAAGGTGGAAGGCTTTGCCGATGCACAGCGTCTGGTTCGCGTATCGGTATCCGGACTGGCGGAGTACCAATTGTTTGGCCCCGAGCAGCTGGACCTGATTGAGCACAACTCCACCTGGTTGCCCTACCGCGTTTGCACTCAGGAGCCTACCCAGTCTCGGGCGGAACTGATGTTCCATTTTGACGCCGAGGACATCAGCACCGCGAAACAGACCACGTTCCTGAGCCAGCTGATCTGATCGCCTGATTCATATGAGCAATAAGCGCCTGCTCTCTACCGCTTGCGCGGGCTGTTTGAGAGCAGGCGCTTTGTCAGGACAATACCGGCTCAGTACTGTTCTGACTGACGCTCGATATTGGCATACACTTCGTAGCTGCCATCCTGCTGCATCAGCAGAACCTGATAGGGGTCAAAGCGGCTGCCCATCTCCATGCCCGGGCTACCCATCGGCATCCCCGGAGCCGTTAGGCCCAGCGCACCTTCGGGCGGATTGGCCAGAAACTGCTTGACCAGTCTGGCTGGCACATGCCCTTCAAACACGTAACCGGACTCGGATACGGCCGTGTGGCAGGACTGGAAATGCCGCTGAATGCCCATTTCGAGCTTCATCTGATCCAGATTACGCGGATGAAAGGCCTGCGTTTCAAAGCCGTTTTCCTCGGCATGCTCAATCCAGTCGACACAACAGCCACAGGTCGGGCTTTTGTAAACGTTCAGATGTTCGGTCTTGGCCGCCGCCAGCAGGGCTTCAGCACCTGCAGGCTCAGCAGCCAGCACGGCGCCCCTGCCGCCCAGCAGCATCAGACCGGCCAAAGCGGACAGCATCATTTTTTTACGCAATACGAACATGAGATCTCTCCCGTCGAGGGTCACTGCCGTTGCATTCAGGCAGCACCGATGAATTCACAACATTAAGGATTAGCGTCGATCATGCATTACCCGGCAGCCTTGGCGGCTGGTAGGGCAGGTCCGGGAGATAATCGGGCAACTGTTGCTGTACGGGAGGCGGCAACGCTCTGACAACCGCCAGCGCTACCAGCACGGGGGGACCACCCATCCAGGCGCTTCCCTGTGCACACTTGAGCACACAATCATCCACATCCTCACAGCAGTCTGCTGCCGCTGCGGTATGACAGTGTTGTTCCGAATCGAGACAGGGCGTGGCATGGGCCATATGGCTCACTTGCACCGGCTGGGCATGTACCAGGGTCGACAGTTGGGCCGTCAGCAACAACAGGCTCAACAGCATCAGACACAGGGCCTGATACATCGTAGAGCGGCTGAATATATGGCGGAGGGTCGACACGGGCACTGAGAATCCGTCTGGCTGGTCAATCGAATTAAGGAGACGCAACTTACTGCTCCAGCGACTGAATGACAAGCAGCGCTGATGAAGGGTATGAACATGGTTGAGGCTGATGGTTCCCGGCCTGTGTAACAGACAGCTCAAAGCAGATACTGCTCGCGTATTGGAATACGTCTAGCCAGACAAGACATGGGTTGATTGGTATCGGCGGGGAACGGGGTTTCGAGATGAATAACGACCGGCCAATGGCCGGTCAAACTCTCATCGGGAAGCACGCACAAGGCGGCCATTCTCCAGAATAGCCGTACGCACATCGCCACTGTCGTCATTGTCGTAACGCCAGCGCTCCCGCTTTTTGCCATTGAACTCCGACTGCTTCACACTGCTGGGTTCACCCCAGGCACGCTGGACTTCATCAGGTGTCATACCCGCCAGTAGTTCGCCCTTGTCAATGGCGCGTTCGGCAGCGGCCCTGCGCTTCTGCTCGGCTTCCCTGGCACGGCGTTCAGCGTCGGCCTTGGCATCCGCCCTGCGCTGCTTTACCTTCTGCCAGTAGCTTTGCTCCGCATCCTGCCGGGCCTGTGCCAGCCCTTCGCCCGGTTGAGGGTTCAACCGTGTGGGATCATCCCCAGGCGCGCAGGGGGTGCTTTGATAGGCCAAACGATCGTTCAGCACACATTTATATACCTCTGCTTCAGCCGCCAGGCTGGCAGCCATCAGGGCAAAGGCGCTTAAAGTCCGTTTCATAGCGACTTCTCCAGCTTTACCATCCCTAGTATATTGACGGGTCCAGACTAGCTCCGGGCCCTGCAAGATGCCAGCCCGCAAACGGCAACAGAATGGCGTTTTTGCGCCTTTTTACAGGGGAATCAGGTGATTTGCGCTCAATAAAATTTTAACCTTGGGTCGTTGTCCTTTGCTCTGTGCTAAATTGACAACAATTGGCACCGGGTGCCACACCTGAGTTCCCGCTCAGCCGGGATGCGTTTGTACAGGGATATATTGAAATGCCTTTAACAGGAAGCAGCGATGCGCTGATACAGGCGCACAAGGCTCTTATGGTGCTCAGCCATAATGCCGACTTTGTTTCTCTGCCGAGATCTCGCAAGCTGGCGCTGCTGGTGGATTTCTGCATCGAGAAGATAGGTGTGGGCAGAGTCAGTATCTGGAACTTCACCGCCAGTGAAAACAGCATAAGCTGCGAGCTTTTGCACGATACCGCCATGGCCACCGCCTCAATCAGCCAACAGGACTCTCTGCAGCTGAGTGCCAGTGACCACCCAGTCTACTTTGACGCTATTCGGCAGGAACGTGTACTGGCGGCCAACGATGCTCGCCAAGACCCCAGAACAGTCTCTTTCGCCCACGATTACCTGTCACAGCATGGTGTGCAGTCTCTGCTGGACGCCCCCATTTTTGATGGCGACCGACTGGCTGGCATTATCTGCCTCGAGAGCCGACGCATCCGGGAATGGACGCTACTGGAAATATCACTGGTCGTTGCGATCGCCAACACCATCAGCCTGATCAATACCCATGATGCCTGGCTGCGCTCCAAACGCGCGCTGGACTTCGTCACTCATTATGATCCCCTGACCAGTCTGGCCAACCTGACCTCTTTGAAAAGCCGTATCCAGTCATTAAGCGACCCATCAAACCAACCGAAAAACCAGGCGTTTTCATTAATCTGGATCGATATCGACCGCATCAAGACGGTTAACGATGGACTGGGTACTCAAGCCGGCGACCAGGTGATTGTGGAGATCGGGCAACGACTTGACCGGCTTCATATCAGCGGCAAGGACCTGCTGGGGCGCGTGGGCGGTGACGAGTTTGCCCTGATCATCCGCCACCAGCCAAGCGTTGATGCCCTGGCCCTGATCGCCGCAACCCTGCGCGAACTGATTGCCGAACCTCTGCTGGTCGACCAGCAGCCCCTGTCGGTTACGGCCAGCATCGGCATCTGCTGCTACCCCGAGAATTTTACCGATACAGAAGAGCTGATGCGTGGTGCCGAAACCGCCATGTACACGGCCAAACAGGCCGGCACTTCACAGTTCGCGCTGTTCAACCCTGATCACCAGAGCTCTGCCCGCTCACGCTTCCGGCTGGAAAGTTCACTGCGAACCGCTATCGAGCAAAACGCACTGGATGTGTTTTACCAGCCCATCTTCAACCGCGCCGAAAACAGCCTCGATGGTATGGAAGCACTGGTGCGCTGGAACCACCCGGAACACGGCTGGATGTCGCCGATTGAGTTTCTCGATGTCGCCCGCGCCGCAGGGTTGATGTATGCCCTGGGCGCCTGTGTGCTGCGCCGCGTATGCCGCGACTGGCGCGACAGCCGGAACCTTGAACAATGGCTGCCGGTACTGTCGGTCAACCTGTCGGCTGAACAGGTCCTGACCCCTGAGTTTCCAGCGCTGGTGCGCAGCATCTGTGCTGAATATCAAATGCCCGTCAGCGCACTGCAGTTCGAAGTCACCGAAGATGCCATTCAAGGCGATATGGAGTGCGTTCACCGTGTACTGCAGGATCTGGTGGACCAGGGTGCTCGCCTGGCCATTGATGACTTTGGTACCGGCTACTCATCACTTTCGCGTTTGAAAAACCTGCCGGTGTCTCGCATTAAAATCGACCGCTCCTTCGTCAATGGCTTACCGAATGATGCCGATGACTGCGCCATTACCCTGTCCATTATCGGATTGGCACGAGGACTGGGACTGTCCGTGGTCGCCGAAGGCGTTGAAACCGAAGCACATGAGCACTGGCTGCTGGAGCAGGGTTGCCACTATTTTCAGGGCTATCTCTACAGCAAACCGCTGCCCTTACAGGCCTGCAGGGAAACATTTCTGAACAACTTGACCGCCATCCCAGAACAACCCAATTGACCCTTCCGCCGGCCCCCTGAAACGGTAACAAGCGCCCCCCTTGTTACACGCCTGATTTCCTATCCATTGCGATACATTAGCAGCCCCTTCAACGAACTATTTTGATTCAGCGCCATCTCCAATTGAAAACGCCCATGCATGTTCCGCAACAATGCTGTCAAATAGCCGCATAATCCATGTATTTTTTTGCTTAACGCTTTGAACAAACAGATAAATTTGATTTTTGTCACCAAGATGAACCATAGTAATGCGATGGAATTGGAGGGTGTCACGTCAGATACCGACACCAATTGAACGCTTTTTGGCGACGCAAAACACCGCGTCACCCTGATGGAAAGGAGTGATCGATGAAGATCAAATGGCTCAAGACACTTGGCATGGGACTGGCCCTGTCCGCCGCTACCGCCACCGCCCAGGCAGACACGCTCAGAGTCGTAACCGACCCCAGCTTCGTCCCCTTCGAAATGATGGACCAGGAAACCGGCAAGATGATCGGCTTCGACATGGATATCCTGGCAGAGATTTCCAAGCGGGCTGGCTTCGAATACGAGCTCAATACGATGGACTTCAACGGCATCATTCCGGCTCTACAGACCGGTAATGTGGATATGGCTCTGGCCGGCATTACCATCACGGAAGCACGCGAGAAGATCGTTGATTTTTCCGACCCCTACTATGACTCAGGTCTGCGCATTCTGGTACGCGCCAATAATGACAAGGTCAACGAAATATCCGACCTTGAAGGCGCCAAGATCGGCACCAAGATTGGCAGCACAAGCTACAACTTTCTGATGGAACAACTGGAGCAGGATGGCAATGTAACGCCTTACCCCGGCAGCTCCGACATGTATATGGCTCTGATGTCCGGCGCCGTGGATGCGGTCTTTTACGACGCCCCCAATGTGGGGTATTTCTCCAGCACCCGAGGCCAGGGCCGCACCAAAGCCGTCGGCCCACTGTATGAAGGCCAGCAGTATGGCATTGCCCTGAAGGACGGCAGCCCCTGGGTAGATGACGTCAATGCCGCATTGGCTGAAATCAAGGCCGATGGCACCTACAAGGCCATCTATGAGAAGTGGTTCGGCAAAATGCCGGACAGCCAGTAAGTTTTGAGCCGGAGCCGGTCACGACCGGCTTTCTTCTGTTCACTACGGAGCATTCATTAGTGGAATTCCAGTTTCAATTCGACTGGCAAGCAGCAATCAACGCCTTTCCCTTTCTGCTGAAAGGGCTTCCCTATACCCTGATGATCTCGTTCGGCGGCCTGATTATAGGCTTCCTGCTTGGCATCCTGTTCGGGCTGCTCAGCATCAACCGCCGCTGGTATCTGCGCTGGCCCGCAACAGCCTATATCGAGATTTTCCGCGGCACCCCTATTCTGGTGCAGGTACTGTTCATTTTTTACGGCCTTCCCGATCTGGTGGGTTCGCCCATTGAGCCGGTCACCGCCGCCATTGCCGCCATCGCGTTCAACTCCGGTGCCTATATTTCCGAAGTGGTACGAGGCGGTGTGCAATCCATTGCCAAAGGGCAGCGTGAGGCAGGCCTGTCACTCGGGCTGTCACGTACCCAGACGTTCTGGTCAATCATCTGGCCCCAGGCATTCCGGCGCATGATTCCGCCACTGGGCAACCAGGCCATTGTCAGCATCAAGGATACCTCCCTGTTTTCCGTCATCGGGGTTGGAGAGCTGGTACGACAAGGTCAGGTATACATTGCCAACACCTTCACCGCGTTCGAAGTCTACTTCGCAGTGGCCATTATCTACCTGGTTATCACCCTGTCACTGTCGTTCCTGCTGCGCCTGATTGAGCGCCGCGGTATGACGGCTGCTTGAGGAAGGGCGTAATGTCAAACAACATTGTTGAAATCAATCAGCTGAACAAGTATTTCGGCCAGCACCATGTCCTCAAGGATATTGACCTGCAGGTGGACACCGGTGAGGTTGTCGTTATTATCGGCGCCAGCGGTTCCGGCAAGTCGACCCTGATCCGCTGCATTAACGGTCTGGAGGAATACGATTCCGGCGAGCTGGTGGTAGACGAGCAGGCTCTGGCACCCAACGGGGGCAACCAGAAGGTGCTGAATAGCATCCGCAAGGAAGTCGGTATGGTGTTCCAGCAGTTCAACCTGTTCCCGCATCTGAGTGTGCGCCGCAACATCATGCTGGCCCCCATGAAGGTCAAGAAACAGGGCAAGGCTGCCGCTGCTGATACGGCCGATCGCCTGTTGGAGCGCGTCGGTATCGGCAATCAGGCGGAAAAATTTCCGGGGCAGCTATCCGGTGGTCAGCAACAGCGCGTTGCGATCGCCCGCGCACTGGCGATGGAACCTCGCCTGATGCTGTTCGATGAGCCAACTTCTGCGCTGGACCCGGAGATGGTCGGCGAGGTACTGGATGTCATGCGTGAGCTGGCGCGGGAAGGGATGACCATGATGGTTGTCACCCACGAGATGGGATTCGCCAGAGAAGTGGCTGATCGTGTCATCTATATCCATGAAGGCCGCATTGTGGAGCAGGGGCCGCCCGATCAGGTATTCGACAACCCTCAAAACGAGCGGACCCAGGCATTTCTGTCTCGCGTGCTCTCACACTGAGACTGTCACCAGAGGCACACTGACCCAGATCGGGGTCAGTGCTGCCCCCTCAGTTCATGCCGCACCAGCACTTTCCAGGCTTCAATCTTGTCCCCGGCCAGATCACATTGAACCCTAACAGGCATATCGCTTCTGCGCCGCCCCAGGCCTGAACGGCCATTCCGAGAAAATCGACGCCGTTTGTCAAAATCCGAGCGCCGATCATGGATCGAGCAACGCCGCTCATCTCCTCTATGGGTCGTAAACAGAAAGGTTTTCCACCACTCTTCCGCATCCTGCAAGGTTGCCAGCCTGGGACTCAGCTGCATCCCGATATCCGTCGCCCAATAAAAGCAGATCCGCCCGTCGATAAAATCCCGAAACAGTTTCATGCACGCCCCCTGACCATTCACAGCCACTGAGCAGTGGCTGACATCATATGGGGGCCAACACTTTACAGCACCTGGGTGCTGCCAAAATACGGCACAACTGACCAGAGTATAGACATTACTGACT
>Ga0193959_1000913_pt1 | contig 11966 bp, 9 predicted proteins | sample FB_2_MG_FD_140333 | JGI IMG/M metagenome (GOLD analysis project Ga0193959, IMG submission 140333) | Microbial mat bacterial communities from the Broadkill River, Lewes, Delaware, United States - FB_2_MG | ecosystem: Environmental > Aquatic > Freshwater > River > Microbial mats | place: USA... | reverse complement strand
TAAACCAGTCTTATTATCAACACCTAACCATGAAGATTTGTTACCAGAAACACGACGACCACCACCTGATCCAACAGATGCATATACAGATGTAGTCAACAATGTTTCCTCATCCATATTCCAATAGTGATTTAATTGTGCTTGAGGTTTGTGATAGTAATTGTAACCATATCCACCACCATAAACTTTTCCTTCACGAATACCATAGTCTGAATTGTATTTAAATTCATCCTTGTTGTTACGGTACTGCTCAATAGTATGCTTATTTCCTCTTTGGTTGTGCCACTGTGGAGCTCCAGTTATCATGAATGATACTGTGTGTTTCTCATTAATCTTTTTAGATACATTTGCATAGTATGACCATGCATCAAAATCAGTTCCTTTAACGTAACCATTACCATAAGTATGAGAACCCAATAAAGTTACAGCCCAACCGTTATCCATCATTCCTGTAGAAACAGCAAATAATTGTTTACGGTATCCATCGTTACCAATACCAGCTTTAACAACACCACCTTTTTTAGCGTCAGTTGACTTAGTTAAGATATTGATTGTACCACCAACTGATGATAAACCTAACTTAGAAGCACCTAAACCTCTTTGAACCTGCATTGTTCTAGAAACATCAGAAAGTCCAGCCCAGTTTGACCAATAAACTTTCCCATTTTCCATATCATTAACAGGAATACCGTTAATTAATACACCAACATTGTTAGAGTCAAAACCACGAACATAAACCGTAGCATCACCAAATCCACCACCTTCTTTCGAAGTATAGATAGATGGAGTAGATTTCAAAATCTCAGGATATTCTTGAGATCCTAATTTGTTTTCGATAAGCTCAGCGCTAATAGTTGATACAGAAACAGGAGTTTGACGATCAGTTACAACCGAAGCCAAAACACTTACTTCTTTCAAACCAACAGCGTCAGATTCCAACTTAATGTTTCCTAAATCCTGAGCTCCTGATAAAGCGATCTCTTTTTCTAGAAATCCCACAAAACTTACAACAATTTTTGATGCTCCTTGAGGTAATTGCAACGCAAATGAACCATCAAAACCTGATACTGTACCTGAAGTTGTTCCCGGTACTACAATCGAAGCTCCTGGTAAACTTTCACCAGAATCTCCGTCTACCACCACACCCTTTACGGTGGTTTGAGCAATAGCTGCAATGGACAACATCATAACCGCTGCCATTGTCAAAATACTTCTCATAGCATTTTTCATAAAACGAATTGTTAGGTTAGTAATAATGCAACATTATTGCCGCAAAATCATCTTTCATTTCCCTTGAAGAAAAGGATTACAAAAATGGTTTGTTTAAAACTTATTAACAAATAATCAACAATGAATTATTTGCCATTCATCTTTAATTTTTAATGGTTTATCGAAAAAATGATTCGCATCAAAAAAATCGGGACAAAATTTTCGATTTTCATTTAAAAAATCAAGATTTTTTTAAAGTTTTTACTTTCAAAAATTAGGATTCGGAAGATAACAAATTTTTATTCAATATCCATAATATAACTCCTCCCAAACATTTAGTTATAAAAGCATTCCAACACTGTTCTTAAGTGGCGCAATATAGAAATCATCATTATATGGGTGATGTATCAAATTATTCTATTTCCCTTACCCTTACTTATTTTTATTCTAAATTATCACTCCTTTATTAATTATACCTCAAAGCTAAAATAATAAGCAAAGTAATCTGTTAAGTTAATTTTAATTAAGTGCTAAGAAATAAGAATCAGTTTATTCCTATAAATTATTCCTAATAAAAAGATTTTTTCACAAAAATAAACCGTACTTTTGCAGCCGCATTTTCAGCAGCGCAATCGATTCTGTTACAATAAATTCATATTTCGGAATGTAATGATTGCCTTTGATAAAAAAAGCTCGTAATATACAGTTTCGAGTTTTGTGAAGAAGTTGACTAATTTATAGGACACTGAGTCCGAAAAAGGTAGATACAAGATGAAGAAATTAAGAAACATTGCCATTATTGCTCACGTTGACCATGGTAAAACTACTTTGGTTGATAAAATGATAATGCACAGCAACATTTTTAGAAAGAATGAGAATCCTGGAGATTTAATCCTGGATAACAACGACTTGGAGAGAGAGCGTGGAATTACCATCTTGTCAAAGAACGTTTCTCTTGAGTACAAGGATGTAAAAATCAACATTATTGATACTCCTGGTCACTCGGACTTTGGTGGTGAGGTTGAGCGTGTATTAAATATGGCTGATGGTGTATTGCTTTTGGTAGATGCATTTGAAGGAACCATGCCTCAAACTCGATTCGTATTATCAAAGGCATTAGCTTTAGGTCTTAAACCTGTTGTTGTAGTAAATAAGGTTGATAAGCCAAATTGTCGTCCGGAAGAAGTACAGGAACAAGTTTTTGAGTTGATGTTCAATTTGGAAGCAACTGAAGAACAGTTGGATTTCCCAACTATTTACGGTTCTGCTAAACAAGGATGGATGTCGAAAGATTGGAAGAAACCAACCACTGACATTACAGCAATTCTTGATGCTGTTATTGAGTTTATTCCTGAGCCAAAAACAATTGAAGGTACTCCTCAAATGTTAATTACATCTCTTGACTATTCAGCCTACGTTGGTCGTATTGCTGTAGGGCGTGTTCACCGAGGTGAACTTCGTGAAGGTATGGATGTAAACTTGGCTAAGCCTGACGGAAGCCTTAAAAAATCCCGTATCAAAGAACTACATGTATTTACCGGTCTTGGTAAAGAAAGAGTTCAGTCGGTAAAATCTGGTGAACTTTGTGCATTAGTAGGAATTGAAGGTTTTGATATTGGAGATTCAATTTGTGATCTTGAAAACCCAGAAGCTTTAGAGCCTATTGCCATTGATGAACCAACAATGAGTATGTTATTTACCATTAACAATTCTCCATTCTACGGAAAAGATGGTAAATATGTAACTTCTCGTCACCTTATCGATCGTTTAAATAAGGAACTAGAAAAGAACTTAGCACTTAGAGTTGAAAAAACTGATTCAGCCGATTCATATATCGTATATGGTCGTGGTGTTCTTCACTTGTCTGTATTAATTGAAACAATGAGACGTGAAGGATATGAGATCCAGGTTGGACAGCCACAGGTTATCATTAAGGAAATTGGTGGTGAAAAATGTGAGCCAATTGAGGTATTATATATTGACCTACCAGAAGAGGTTTCAGGGAAAGCAATTGAAATTGTAACTCAGCGTAAAGGTGAAATGTTAACAATGGAGCGTAAGGCTGATCGTATTCACCTTGAATTCCACATTCCTTCACGTGGTATCATTGGTTTAAGAAATCAGATGTTAACCGCAACAGCAGGTGAAGCAGTAATTTCTCACCGATTCTTAGAATACCAACCACATAAAGGTGTAATTCCCGGACGTATTAATGGTTCATTAATTGCTATGGAAACTGGACTTACATTTGCTTATGCATTGGGTAAACTACAGGATAGAGGTAGCTTCTTTGTTGCTCCAACTACTGAAATTTACGAAGGACAGGTAATTGGTGAAAATAACCGTGCTGGTGATTTGGTATTGAATGTTACCAAAACTAAAAAACTAACCAACATGCGTACCTCAGGTACTGATGACAAAATTAGATTAGCTCCTCCAATTATTCACTCACTTGAAGAAGCTTTGGAGTACATTCAAGGTGATGAATATGTTGAGGTTACTCCTAACAATATTCGTTTAAGAAAAATTTTCTTGAAAGAAACAGATCGTAAAAGAGCTGCAAAATAATAGAATATTGATTTCTATCAATAGAATCTAAAATATAAAAGAGCGACATCCAAAATTGGTGTCGCTCTTTTTGTATATTATAAAGTAATATATTTTACTTCACTGGCACTTCCATCCCAAAATAGAAAAACATGCAACTTCAATTGCTAAAGGAATAGCCAAGTAGAAATTAGTAAATTTGGGTAATAGGTTATAAACTCTATACTATTTTAATACAATTTGTAGGACACAATTGAGCTACTCTCTCATTCTTATCCAATTCATCTTCGAAAATTTCCAACACAAAATCTTTCTTTATTTTTTTGGAACCAATCAAATCGCATTTCCCATTCTCAACATTCATTTTCCAAAATTCAGGAGCTATTTCTACACAATAGCTACACCCAATACACTTCTCTTTACGGTGAATAATTTTCTTCATTTTAAATAAAATCATTCTCAATTAATAGTATTTCTTAATAGATTTCAAATATAGTGTAAATATTTTTAGAAATTTTATTTCTGATTCTCAGGAAATTAGATCTATTTTAAAAATAAATATGGTACTATGTATTGCATATTACCTTTTTTTGTACGTATATTTGTATAACAAGATTGTATGTTACGACCAGTATTATAAAAATTACAAAATGAAAAATTCAAAAACAGACAAACTACTGAAAATCATTCTAATGATTACAATTATGATGTCAATGTCTTTTGAATCGAAAGCACAGGTGTGGAATATCAATAACAATGTAAACCGAATTCTTTCACCTATTGTGAATTTCACAACACAAACATTCACTAGTGATAATTCACTTACTTCAGAATCAAATTCTGAAAGTGGATATTTTGATCAAGGATTTTTATTGCTTAAAGAAAACATTGCAGTTTGCAAGGATATTCTAAGCTGCACACTAGATAGTGTAGAAAATGAACCTTCAAATATCATTGAGGAAACAAAACCGAAATGTGAATTTTGCCAAGACAGTACAAATACTAAAAAAAATACGTCGACAATTATAACACAAAAGAAAAGACCTAAAACATTCCGAAATAATCCGGGAAACATTAGATCTAGAATTTAATAAATATTCCAACTATGAAGATAGAAAACACTAAAGCCCAAATGCGAAAAGGAGTGCTGGAATATTGTATTCTTTCCATTCTTTCAAAAAGCGATGCATATGCATCGGATATCATTAAGGAGTTAAAAGAAGCCAAGATGATTGTGGTGGAAGGAACACTTTACCCTTTACTTACCAGGCTAAAAAATGCCGGTTTATTGAGTTACCGTTGGGAGGAATCAACTCAAGGACCTCCACGAAAATATTATACCAGCACCGAAGTCGGCAACGATTTCTTAAAAGAACTCGACAATTCCTGGCAAGAATTGGTAGATGCTGTAACAACCATTAAAAAGTAAGACTCAAAACCTTATACAGATGAAAAAGACATTAACGATAAATATAAGCGGAAGTATATTTCACATTGATGAAGATGCTTTTGATAAACTACAAAGCTATCTGCGCACTCTGAACCAACACTATGGTTCCGGAGAAGAAGGCAGAGAAATTATAACAGATATTGAAGCAAGGATTGCTGAAATCTTCCAAGAGAAATTAAGCTCTAAAGGTCAGGTGGTAAATGTTGAAATGGTTGAAGAAGTAATTTCTATTATGGGTAATCCAGAGGAAATTTTCGCAACCGATGATGAAAGTAGCGAACAAGAAACTACTTCAACAACCAGCGCGCAACCAAACGGAAAGAAAAAGAGACGTTTGTATAGAGATCCTGATCACAGAGTTTTAGGTGGTGTATCCAGCGGATTAGCAGCATATTTTGGAATCGACGTTGTTTTTATTCGATTGCTTTTTGCACTATTTTTCATAGTCGGATATGGATTCTCATTCATTTTATACATTATACTTTGGATTGTTGTACCCAAAGCCATTACAACAACTCAAAAGCTGGAGATGAAGGGCAAAAAGGTCAACATTTCCAATATCGAAGAGTCAATTAAAGATGAATACAAAGATGTAAAAGAAAACTTCGATAAAATGCGAGAGAAAAACGGACCACAAGTAAAGGATGGCTTCGATCGTGCGATAGACTTCCTAGGATCTGCTCTTCGTTTGCTGCTTAAAGTGGTAATTATACTATTAGGTGTAGGATTTATTTTTGCAGGATTTGTATCATTAATTAGCTTTATTGGCTCAATGATTTTCGCACATAGCTTCTTTGGACCTTTTGCTGATTTTCATTTTCCTGGAGCAATGTTTCCTAAACTATTCCTCGACGGAACCAGTATCACGCTATTTACAATTGGCATAATAACTGTAATTGCCATTCCTTTAATGTTGTTGATTTTTGCAGGAATCAAATTACTTTTCAACTTTAAAACCAACAATAAAATTATTGGTTTTACAGCCTTGGCAGTTTGGCTTACAGGAATCATCTTATTAATCAGTCTTAGCTTTTCTCAAGTAAAAGGCTACATGCATAGCAGCACTCGGTATGCCGAAACTCATGATGTAAAAGCTATAACAAGTGATACGCTTTACCTAAAAACAACCAATAATATTGGCGACGATTGGTTCGAAGGACACATCGACTTTGATCAGGTTAAAGTTTATATTAATGGCGAAGAAGAAATGATTGTTGGTGAGCCAACTCTTGATATCGAAAGAAGTTACTCGGATAACTTTGAGATTAAACTCAGAAAAAAAGCCAGAGGAAGTTCAAGATCAAGTGCATTAGACAATGCAAAAGGAATAGATTACAAATGGATACAAAACGACTCTTTAATCGTTTTCGACAGATTTTTCACATTAGGAGAAGAAAATAAGTGGAGAAATCAAAGGCTTCATATCACAGTTAAAGTTCCTGAAGGAAAAGTAGTTTACTTTGATGATTCAATGGGCAAAATTATCCATGATATCGATAACGTAACAAACACCTGGGATTTTGACATGTTAGATCAAAAGTGGATCATGGAAGAAGAAGGTTTAAGTCCATTATATTAAGAAATAATTCCATCCATGTTTTACACCGATACCTTTTCAACACACACATTTTTTTCGGTGTAAACATGGTTAATTTAAAATAACCCCCAATGAAAAAAATTGCAATAATATTACTAGCCATTGCATTACCAATGTTAATGCAAGCACAAACCAAAGGTGAAAAATTACACGCTAAATATTCAAACCTCGACGATTTTAACAGCTTTAGCTTTTCGGGAAGTTTCCTAAAAAATCTTGATTTTGAAGTTGACGAAGATGAATTGGAAAAGAATGTTACCGGCGATTGTAAGAACATTAAGTTTTTGACTTACAAGCATAATAACGGAGATGAAACTAAATTTAAAAAAATTGTAATCTCTCAACTCTCTAAAGGTAACTCTTACAAAGAAGTACTTACCGAAGATCGTGATGAAAATTCTGACGAAGTTCATTTTTATGCAAAAGGAAGAGGAAAAAAGTTCAGCGAATTCCATATCCTGCATTACAATGACAATAGAACATCACTAGTTTCCTTTTTTGGAGATTTTCATGTTGACGAATTGGAGACTTTATCGCACATGAGTTTTGATGACGAGGATGACAACTAAAAATTTTGCTTATGAAACGTTTACTAAGATCAAAAGATAAGAAAATAGCTGGTGTTTGCGGAGGTATCTCCCACTACATCAATCCAGAATTAGATCCTGTACTTATTCGAGCAGGCTACTTAATTCTAACATTATTCAACCCATTAATGTTATTGGTATATTTTATTCTGGCTGTTGTTTTGCCAGATTCAATTTATGAAACAGTATAGTCTGATTTGAGTGCAATCTTCATCCTAATTTGGTGAAGAAGGTTTCGTCTTTTTCATCTATTCTTTACCAAAGGCATTCAAAAAGATTAAGGTTTCCTCCCTTTCGGGAAGAAACCTTTTCTTATTTAAACAGTTTTGCAACTACTCTATTTTAGTAATTAAATACTTCTTCAAGACTCAATTCATGAACGTTTCCTAATTTACTAAGAACTTTCATATCCAAATCTTTCTTATTACCCACAACCAAATAACAATGCTTTTTGTTTGCAATATGAGCATCGAAAAATTTCTTCAGATCATTAATATCCTGAGTTTTCACCTTTTCATATACGTTCTTTCTGATATCGTAATCAATCCCTCTTCTTTGATTGCTTAAATACGTCCAGAAAACTCTTTCTTTAGTAATTCTTTCCGATTCAATCTTCTTCAACATGTTGGTTTTTGCCTCGTCGAATTGTTTTTGCTCATATGGCATTTCGTTCAACAATTCTAGTAAAGCATCAGTAGCATCTTTTACCTTATCAGCACTTGTAGCAACATAAGAGAAAGAATAATGCGATTCATCTTTCTTTGAAGGCACAAAGTAAGCTGAGTATGCAGAATAAGCCAAAGCTCTTGACTCTCTAATTTCCTGGAAAATAATAGAAGCCATACTTCCTCCATAGTACTCGTTAAACAAACGAATTTCAGGTAGCATTTCAATATTCAACTTCTCATCTTTTGCAAGCATGATTAAATTTGCCTGAACCATATCGTAATCAACAAAGAAAATTTCATTGTTTGCGTAATCCATTTCTGGATATTCAGTCGCTGCAGGAATTTCTTTTAATTGATCTGCAACTTTATGATTTAATTTCAATTGTTCCGCAATAGCATCCTTTTCATTTGTCCCGTAATAGAATACTCTATGCTTGTAATCCTTCAATTGAGCCAATAAACCTGTTAAGGATTCTGGGTTAATTTTACGCAATTCATCTTCAGTTAAAATATCTGTATAAGCCGATTTTTTACCATATTTTGCATAATTAGTTAAAGCACCTCTAAGAATTTCATCCTTATTTAATTTTCTATCCGAACGCTTTTTAATGATACCGTCTACATACTTATTATATGCTTCAACATCAGGTTTTGCATTTGCTAAAATGTGTTCGATCAATTCAACACCTTTATCGAATGATTTTTCTAAACCAGAGATAAACACGTAACTTCTGTCGTTATTTGTGTTTACACCAATCGACAAACCGTATTTAAACATTTCCTTTTGAAGCTCGGCTGGAGAGTATTTATCGGTTCCTAAAAATGGAAGGTAATTTACAGCAATAGGCAATTCTTTGTTATGATTTTTACCCATTTCGTAGATATAAATCAACTTGAACAATTCTGTAGATTTGTTCTCCAGGTAATCCAAATTTACACCTGGCTTCAATTCTGAACTTTGAATTTCTTTTTCGAAATCCACCCATAAAGGCTTTAATGCTGGCGTTTCTTTCGACGTTAATTCTTTATAGAATTCCGATTGTGATTTACGATCAATTTTAATTGGAGTGATAACTGGCTTTTCAACCTTTACTACTTTATCATCCTTACCTCTACGCTTGTAAACAACAACATAGTTATCCTTGTAATGCTCGTTAGCAAACTGTACCAATTCTTCCTTGGTAATTTTCTCTAATTCATCAATAAACTTCAATTTGTCAGTCCAGGAAACATTGTTTGCAAAAGCTTCTGCAAATTCATGAGCTCTCCAATTCGATTCCGAACCTCTAATTGCATTCAAACGGTGATCATTAATTACAGCTTCGATCATCCAATCTTCGAATTCTCCTTTTTTGATTTTCTTAATTTCTCCAAGAATCAAATCCTTCACTTCCTCCATTTTCTGACCTTGACGAGGCATGCCATAAAATCCATGAACTCCGTAATTGATCATGAAACTAGGATAACAACCGGCACGCAACACTTTTTGTTGCTGATTTAGGTTCAAATCCATTAATCCTGCCTTTGAATTGTTCAAAATACCATCGATTAATGTCACCATCTTCTCATCCTTAGAACCAATTCCATCAAAACGAAAAGCCATTGACATTCTCTCCGCATCAGGACCAAAAACTTCCTTAACCACTGGTGCTGTAATAGGCTCTTCAACAGGAGCTTTAAATTCAGGTACCGGTCTTGACTTCAACTTTCCAAAGGTCTTATCAACCAATTGAATGGTTTCTTCAAAATCCAAATCACCAGCCATAGCAATAGCCATATTATTTGGCACATAATAAGTGTCAAAATAGTTGTGAATATTAACCATTGATGGATTTTTCAAGTGCTCTGCTCTACCTAAAGTCGTTTGAGTTCCGTAAGGATGGTTCTTAAATAAACCCGACATTAATGCATAGCTCAATTTTCTTGAATCTCTATCCTGAGACATATTGAATTCCTCGTAAACAGTTTCCAACTCTGTATGGAATAATCTTAATACAAGTTCACCAAATCTCTCTTCTTCAATGTTCAACCATTTTTCAAGCTCATTTGAAGGAATATCATTCATATAAACTGTGCGTTCATATGTAGTATATGCGTTGGTACCTTTTGCTCCGACAGAAGCCACTAACTTATCATACTCGTTAGCTACAGAATATTTGGCTGCAATAGTCGAAACACTATCAATTTTTGCATAAATAGCCGCTTTCTTTTTTGAATCAGTCTCAGCCTTATGTGCTTCATATAAATCAGAAATTTCAACAATTAATGCATTTTCTTTTTCCCAATTAACGGTTCCAATTTCATCGGTCCCTTTAAACATCATATGCTCTAAGTAATGAGCTAGTCCAGTAGTTTCAGCAGGATCGTAAGTCGAACCAGCCTTTACTGGAATAAAAGTTTTGATTCTTGGTTCATCGCGGTTTACTGACAAATAGACCTTTAATCCATTGTCGAGAGTATAGATACGAACTCCCATTGGGTCATTTGTTACCGTTTCATAAGAATACCCATTCTTATCAGTCTCTTTAACAACACGGTATTTTTCTTTGGGCGAGCATGCAAAAAACATTGCAGCAATCAGCAGAAAAAAAAGTACGTTTACCTTTTTCATAAATTTGGTTTTAATTTATTGCGTAAACCACAAAAATCTCAACCCCACTTACGCAAAGGCTACAGAATCCCTTGCGATTCACACAATCTGTTTGAATTAGTTTTGAAAATCCAAAATTGGATTACAGTATATTTACAAACTGTTAAATTACACAATAATGAATTATTAACATATCAATTTTACATTTTTTAACTAACTCTTTCATTATTTAAAATTTTTATAGATTATTAACAAAATCAAAATGTTTATAATTGTATTTTTGCAGCTATTAAACAGATATCTATGAAAAAATTACACACACTTGTATTACTGCTATCGCTATTAACAGTAACAAACTATCTATCTGCACAAACATTATCTCCTTACAAACATTTTAAAAAATTTGATGTTCAGGATAGCAGTAAGCTATTTTTTCGTTTCGAAAATTTGAACTTTGTTAAAAATAACGAATACGGTGGCGATTATCTAAAAGGAACAACCTGGGTTGGATATCTAGCTACTCCTAAATTAATATATTCTCCAAATAAAAATTTCAGAATTGAAGCTGGTGTAAGACTTCAAAAATATTCAGGTAGAGAAAACTTTACTGAATCAGAGCCTATTTTTTCAGCAATATATAAACCATCCGAAAAAATTAATTTCATTATTGGTAGTTTAAACCAGGATAACAACCACAACTTATCGGAACCGCTGTTTGAACCGGAACGATATTTTACCGAAACTGGTGAGAATGGATTCCAATTGCAATACCAATCCGAAAGATTACAATTTGATACTTGGATCAACTGGGAGCAGTTTATTTTAGAGAATGATCCGTTTCAGGAAAAATTCACTTTTGGAATAACTGGAGATTATAAGTTAAACCCTGTGTCGTCCAATAACATACTTTCCATTCCGGTAGAAATAATGTTTACTCATCGTGGCGGTGAAATTGATAGCTCGGACGAATCTGTACAAACAATTGGTAACTTTGCTTCTGGATTAAAGTTTGAACGTAAAATTGTAAATGCAAGAATAAAATCCTGGAATATTAAAGCAATGGGCTACTATTTCTCAGATAATTCTTCAGAAAAAGAATTTACCTACGATAAAGGACACGCCATTTATCCTCAAATTGGTATTAAAACAAAAAAATCAAGTTTGAGTTTAGGATATTGGAATGCCTACAAATATACATCATCAAGAGGATCCGAATTATTTAAAACAAGAGTAATTGCTGAGGATAACTATATTGAAACAAGAAAGGAATTGGCAACTCTTAACTATTATTACGAACACAAAATTTCTAAAGGAATTC
>Ga0193959_1000912_pt1 | contig 11971 bp, 12 predicted proteins | sample FB_2_MG_FD_140333 | JGI IMG/M metagenome (GOLD analysis project Ga0193959, IMG submission 140333) | Microbial mat bacterial communities from the Broadkill River, Lewes, Delaware, United States - FB_2_MG | ecosystem: Environmental > Aquatic > Freshwater > River > Microbial mats | place: USA... | reverse complement strand
CTAATGAACTCACATTTGTATTAATTCTCATAATTTATCCTTTAAATTTATGACACATTGTGATAGTTATCACTACGTAAAACCTTCCTGTCAAGTAACACTTTTCAAGCATAGGGACTTTCACCCTTCGGTATAAATCTATACCTATATTATTATAATTAGCAATCTAAAAATTCTTAAATCAGATTTTCTTATCTTTTTCTAATTGTTGAATAATTTCTATAGTCTTTATGTTACTATTAACTCTTTTTTGCATCGCATGTCTTTTGATATGTTTTGCAAGAATTTTTTTATATTTTTTATAGTTTCTTGAGCCTATTTCATATTCACACATTTTCTTTTGAATTTTTAAAATATCGCTAGGGATAGAGCTTACTACTTTCATCTCTTCCTCCTATATATAAAATTATTACATAACAATTCTTAAAATTAGATTAAATTTAAAATAGATATAAAAAAACCTAAGTCTTTAAACCTAGGTTTTTTTTACTTATATTTTTTTCTATCTTATTGCAACAATCTCATAACATTTTGTTGTACATTATTTGCTTGACTTATTGCATAAGTTCCTGCTTGTGAAATAATGTTTTGTTTGTTAAATGTTGCTGATTCTTCTGCATAATTCACATCTCTAATTACCGACTCAGCGGCTTTCGTATTAGTAACTTGTGTCATTAAGTTTCTTATGCTTGATTCTAATTGAGTTTGAGTAGAACCGAAGTCTGCTCTCCATCCATTTAATTCTGTAAGAGCATCATCTACATTATCTAATAAAGATCTTGCAGCACTTTGCATATTTCCTGCACTTGCTGCTGCAGTCCATTGTAGTACCTCTTGTTTCGCTGAGAATAAACCATCTAATCCTGTGATGTTCGCAAGAACACCTTTTTCTGTTTTAATTGTATCTTCTTGGAATGTACCCATTTGGAATGTTAATGCTCTAGAAGAATCAAGTGCTGCTACATTCGCAGTATTTAGATTACTTGCTGCTGTTTTAACCAAAGCAGCAGCAGTTGTTGCTGAGGCTATTGTTCCAGTATTTCTCAAGTTTGTAACAGCTGTATCTAGTGCTGATTGAGCATTAGATACTGCTGTTTCTTGAGCAGATGTAGCATTTGGTTGACCTTTAAGAAGAGAAAGACCATTATAAGTTGTTTGACTAGTAATATTATCAATTTGATCCATCAATTTAGTGATATCTTTAGCAATAGCTTCAATACCATCTGAAGATGTTGTTGCTGTACTTGCTTGTATTAATTTTTGTTTAATAATATCTAAAATATTAGATTGTTCAGCCATAGCTTTATCTGCAATTTGTAACAATGTTACAGCACTATTACCATTTGCTACTGCTTGGTTAAGTCCATTTGCTTGTGTTCTTAATTTATCTGCAATTGATAATCCTGATGCATCATCACTAGCTTTATTTATTCTTAATCCTGTTGATAACTTTTCTAATGAGTTAGAAAGTGATGCATTTGTCTGAGTATTTGCTTCAAGTGCTGTTAATGAAGAAACATTTGTATTTATTCTCATAGGTCTAGTTTCCCTTCTGGTATTTTGTATATGTTATATTGATGTATTATAAGTGAACAAATCTTAATATGAGCTTAAAATTTAAGATTTGGAAGGTAATATTCCCTTTGTTTATGGGATATTCTATACATTTCTTAAAGTAAGATTATCATCAATCTTACTTTAAGAAATGTTGAGTAAAGAGGGTTAATTGTTATACAAAATACACTTTTATATTTTTGTATAACAATATTTATTTATTCTTCTATACGAATCATCGCTGGAGTAGTTTTGACTACACCAGAATTTTTTAATTCTAGAAGAGCATTTTTAATGTCAATCTCTTTACATTCATGAGTTGAAAGTAATAAATTTACAGTATTTGATTTTGAAGCTTTTTGTACCATTGTTTTTATTGAGATATCTCTATCTCCTAAAATTGTTGCTACTTTTGCTAAAACACCTTTTTTATCTTCGACATCTAATCTTAAATAATATTTTGTAACCATATTATCTATATTTGCCAATTCAAGTCCTGTTTCTAATGGCTTATTAAATCCAAGCATTGGTGCTCTTTTTCCACTTCTTGCAATATCAACAATATTTGCTATAACTGCACTCGCTGTTGCATCACCACCAGCACCTGGTCCATAATACATAGTTTCACCAACTTTATCTCCAATTACAGAAATTCCGTTCATTACACCATCTACTTTTGAAATCATTTCACTATTTGGAATAAGTACAGGATGTACTCTTAGCTCCACTTCATCGTCAGTTTTTTTTGCAATTGCTAAAAGCTTTAGAGAATAATCAAACTCTTTTGCAAACTCTATATCATCACTATTTATGTTTTGTATCCCTTCAATTAGTATATCTTCAGGTTTGGCATCAATACCATAAGCAATACTTGCTAAAATTAAAAGTTTATGAGCAGCATCAAAACCACCGACATCAAAAGTAGGATCTGCTTCTGCATATCCCAACTCTTGTGCTTCTTTTAATATTACATCATACTCGACACCATCATTAATCATACGTGTAAGCATATAGTTACAAGTACCATTCATAATACCTCGTATAGATTCAATATGATTAGCACTTAAACCTTCTCTTAAAGCATTAATAATAGGAATACCGCCAGCAACTGCAGCCTCAAACTCAAAAGCAGTGTCTCCTGCAAAGTCTTGCAGATCATATCTGTGATATGCCAATAATGCTTTATTTGCTGTAACTACAGCTTTTCCTTTTTCTAAAGCTTTTTTAACTACATCATAAGCTTCATCAATTCCACCCATAAGTTCTACTACTATATCAATTGATTCATCTTCTAAAATATCATCAACATTATCTGTAAGTTTTATAGAAACATCTCTTTTTTTAGCCAAATTATGTACTACACCACTTACTGGTCTGATCTCTATACCTGCTCGCGCTGTTATAATATCTTTGTTACATTCTAATATTTGACAAACACTAGTTCCTACAGTACCAACTCCGATAATTCCTACTCTTAACATCTATTCTCCCTTTGAATCTACACCATTAGTCTCTTCAAACTGTTTTAAAAAGCTTTTAATATTTCTTGCTGCTTGTCTGATTCTTTTATCATTTTCTATTAATGCAATTCTTACATAGTTTTCACCTGTTGGTCCAAAACCAATACCAGGTGCCACTGCAACCCCTGCTTCTACAAGTAATCTTTTTGAAAACTCAAATGAACCTAAATGCTCTACACATTTAGGTAGTTTAGCCCATACAAACATACTCGCTTTATTTCTTCTTATTTTCCAACCTGCATTTGCAAATGCATCTAATAAAACATCTTGTCTATGATCATACTTATCTATGATGTCTTGTACACATTTTTGATCTCCATTTAATGCAATCGTTGCTGCAACTTGAATCGGTGTAAACATACCATAATCTAACCAAGATTTAATTTTTTGTAACGCGCCTATTAGTCGGGTATTCCCTACAAAGAAACCTACTCTCCAACCTGCCATATTATATGATTTACTTAAAGTGAAACTTTCAACTGCTACATCTAAAGCCCCAGGTGCTGACATAATTGAAGGAGTAGTGTATCCATCAAATGTTATATCACCATAAGCAATATCAGAGATTACGTAAAATCTCTCTTTTTTTGCCATATTTACAAGTCTTACATAAAATTCTGGTGTAACTGTAGCTGTAGATGGATTATGAGGAAAATTAACTAAAACAAATTTTGGACGTTTACCCTCTGGTGCTGTATCAAAGATCTCTTGTAAATCATTAAAAAACTTATCTTCATCAATATTATAATCTTCATCAAACACTATCCCAAAATTTTTAACCTCACCACCTGCTAAAATAAAAGCATAGTTATGAATAGGATAAGTTGGGTCTGGTACAACTGCAACGTCACCTGGGTTTGTGATAGCATACGCTAAATGTGCATATCCTTCCTTACTTCCCATAGTAGCAACACATTGTGTTTGAGGATCTAAAATTACATCGTATCTTCTCTTATACCAATCAGCAATCGCAGAGAGTAATTTAGGGATACCTTTAGAAGATGAATAACCATGTGTTTTTGTTTTTTTTGCAGACTCAACAAGTTTTTCTCTAATGTGATTTGGAGTATCACCATCTGGATTACCCATACTAAAATCAATAACATCATGACCAGCTCGTCTCTCAGCCATTTTTAAATCATTTACCTCTGCAAAAACGTACTTCGGTAATAACTCAACTCTATTAAATTTCATTTCATCAAACATTTTTAACCCTTTTACCTTACTATAATAGAAAGTCCTCTTTTAATATTAATCAAATTATACATATCTGTAATTTTTACATATTTTGTATTATTTGGTATTTTCACTTTTAACCCTTTATATACTCTATCTCTTTTGATAATTTTTAATACTTTTAAATCTTCATCAAAAAAAACAATATTAGGGAACCAATTATTTAAATTTCTACTAATCACCTGCAAACTCTCTGCATCTTCAATATTGATCATGTAAGCTCTTAATGGCTTTTGAAATTTTACTCTTTCGTTTTTATCAATTTTTATCGTATTTGATAGTCGTGCATTTTGACAATCTACCGCATATGACCATTTATTTAAAGCGATATTTTCTACTTTTAATATTTGACAGTTGTTTTGACGTAACTCACTTAATAATACAACAGGATCAAGCATATACTCAGCTTTAAATCCAATTTTCCAAATAAGATTTTTTTGATCATCAATTTGCATAGATTTTGTAAAAAAGTATCTGTATCCAATTACTTGCATAGTATCATTTAATATTTTGTATGATTTGAAATGCTTTTTTAAACTTGTAAATTCTATCTCTATCTCACTAGGTTTATTTAAATGTAAATTCAGTAAACCATTTTCTTGTAAAGCTTTAAAAAACTTGTAATACCTTATTTGTCCTCTAGATATATACTTAGATTCATCTTTAAATATTAATTCAATCAAACTTTGATGAAGTTTATAATCTTTTGTACCAATTATATTTTCAACTTTTTCTGTAAGCACAGAGGCGTTTAAAAATACTGATAAAAATATATTTAATAAAAAAACTACAAAAATTTTATTCATGATTATTTTAACTCATAAATTAATATACCAGCAGCAACTGATACATTTAAACTATCAAAGTTATTTGCCATCCCTATTGATACTTTTAAATCCAATTTCTTCTTTAATTTATTTGACAATCCGTCACCTTCATTACCTAAAAATAATGCTGTTTTTTGATTTGCTTCTCTTTGTATATCTTTTACCTCATAACCATCCATATCAGCACCAACTAAACTAAAACCAACTTGTTTTAACTCATTAGCTAAATCATAACTATTATATGAGATGGCTATTGGCATATCCAACATAGCACCACTACTTGTACGCACAATAGGTGCTGCATAAAAATTCTTTAAACCACAAATTACGATAGCATCGACACCCATAGCATAACAGCTTCTTACAATCGCGCCAATGTTTCCAACATCACTTAAGCCATCTAAGACAACTATAAAGTCACTATTTTTTACATCTTTCATATGTGCAAATTCTAATTCATCAATATCCAGTAAAAAACCTTGATGGTTTCCACCTTTTGCTAATGCTTGCGCTTTTTTATTATCAGGACGAACAATCTTCGCACCAACATCCATAAACTTATTAAAAAGTTTTTTATCAATCTCTTTTGTTAAAAATATTTGCTTTATTAGTTTTGGGTGTTTTTCCAAAATATAAAATACTATTTGTTTTCCATATACTATCATGTTCCGATTTTATCTAAAAATAGCTTAGAAATCTAGTATATTTATAGAGATTTTATTTATCAATACAATTTTTACATTTTCCCGAAAAAACTAAGTCGCTTTTATCTATTGTAAATTCATAATCTTTTGATATTGCTCTAGTTATTTTTGCTGTATTTACCTTGATGTCTAAAACTGCACTACAATTACTACACACTAAATGTGAATGTTGTTCTTTTACAATCTCAAATACAGATTTTTGATTTGGTATTTTTACTTCTAAGAGTAACAAATTATTAACCATTGAATTTATATTTTTATAAATAGTAGCTAGAGATATCGAATTAAACTTCGCTTTAACCTCTTCATATAGTCTATCTATATTTATATGACCATATTTATCTATAGATTCAATAATCACTAACCTCTGTGGGGTAGCTTTCAAATTACATTCTCTTAATAATGTTGTATAATTTTTCATGATATATATTATACTTAAATTCTTTATTAATAAATAATAATTATCCCTTAATAATTTAAATTAATTCTCTTATAAGTTCTCTTTTCATTTTTTATTCATTAGTTTCAGATAAAATTCCTTTAATAAATTAAGGATAGTGAATGACGAGAACCAAAATACTATATGTAGATTCAGAACAAGAATATGCTTCAAAAACCTTATCAAATTTAATTAATGCTAATTATGATGTAGTTTATTCTAAAAATATAAAACAGGCTTTAATCTCTTATTCAGTAGAAAAACCAGAAATTCTTATATGTGATTCTATAATCAATGACAAGGATAGTTTTTCATTTTTAAAGAAGTTAAAAATGAAAAATAAGAGTTTATTTATCATTATATTAACAAATGAAAATAATCAAAAATTATTTTTGAATGCTATAGATTTAAAAATAGATAAATTATTATTTAAAAATAGTACATTTGAGGAATTAAATAAAATAATTAAACCTTTAACATTATCTAAAAATGAACAAAAAAATGAACTTTTTAATCTAGGAAAAGAATGCTTTTATGATAAAAATGCAAATAAAATTATTAAAAATTCTCAAAGTATTCATTTAACTACTCAAGAAAATAATTTAATTTATGAACTTATTAAATCTCAAGGAAACTTTATCTCTAATATTGCTTTGCAGTCTATAATAAGTAAAGAAGAGATCTCTTCAATTGATACTTTAAGAACAATTATTAGAAGAATTAGAAACAAAACTTATAAAGATATAATAAAAAATAAAAGTGGTATTGGTTACAAAATAAATTATCTTAATAATGAAAATAATCATAAGAAATATCACATAGACAAAATTATTAAATTAAATATAAAAATATTATTAATTAAAGGTATCAAGGAAAAAAATGACATATTAAAATTTCAATTAGAGAAATTAGGCTTCTTATGTGAAAGTTGTTACACTTTAACTGATGCTAAATTACTCACTAGTAATGAAAAATTTAATTATATTATTACTGATTTATCTTTGCCTGATGGAGATACTATTGACTTTATAAGAGAAGTAAATAACTCAAAATTCATAGTTTTATCAGAACTAGAAGATATTCACTATAAAGAATACTTATATTTTAAAGGTATCATTGACTATATTATAGACTCTAAAGATATAAACTACTTAGCTTATAATATCTATAAAACAATTTATACAATTGAAACAAATACACGATCTAACAATATTCTCATTATTGATAAATCTAAAAGAATTTGTGAACAAATTAAGGATTTATTACAACCAAGAAATTATAATATCAATTCACTCAATGATTTAACACATGCTTACGAAGTTTTAAAAACAAAACAGTTTTCCTTAGTTATTTTAGATATGAATATAGAAAATAATTTTGATTTTTTACATAAAGTAAAGTCAACTATTGATGAACTCATCTCTTTTATCATCCTTTCAGATTCAAACAAAACATATAATACTTTAAGAGAAACATATAAAAATGGGGCTACTGAAACATTGATTAAACCTATCTACGCCGAAGAATTTATTTTAAAAGTTGATCAAATTATAGAGCATTCAAAACTCGTTTCCGATCTTATGCATCAAAAAGAGTTATTACAATCTAATAAAATTATCATTGATAAAGCTGCAATAGTGTCCAAAACTAATAAAGAGGGAATTATAACTTATGTTAACGATAAGTTCTGTAAAGTTTCTGGTTATTCAAGAGAAGAGTTAATAGGTAAAAATCATAATATTGTTCGTCATCCAGGTACTCCTTTAGAACTTTTTGAAGATATGTGGAATACCATATCAAAAGAAAAAAGAATTTGGACAGGAATAATAAAAAATAAAACAAAACATAATGAAAAATATATTCTGCAAACATCGATTATGCCAATAGTTGATACAAATAATAATGTAACTGAATATATAGCACTTAGAAATAATATCACAAATATAAATAGAGAGACCGAATAATGATAGATATAAATGAAGAGGAATACATTTATGATAAAAAAGCGTTTCACGAATTTAGAAGAGTATATAAGCTGATTAATCATTCTGTGCTTTATACTACTTCTGATTTAAATGGAAATATAACATCTGTATCAAAAGCATTTGAAAGTTTATCTGGTTACCAAGAATCTGAACTTTTAGGAAGGAATCATAATTTATTTAGATATAAAGATACTCCTGATGAATTTTATAAAAAAATGTGGTCTACTCTAGAGATGAACGAAAGATTTGTAGGTGAAGTTAAAAATGTAACTAAACACAATTTAGAATACTGGCTTCGATTAATTATAGAACCAATATTTGATAAAGATCAAAATAAAATTGGTTATGCTTCATATAGAGAAAATGTAACTCATACTAAAAAATTAGAATATATAGCAACACATGATACTTTAACGGATATATTTAATAGAGAACACTTTAATAAAATGTTAGATGTACATATACAAAAAGCAAAAAGATACAATAATCAGTTTGCATTAATAATACTAGATATAGATCTGTTTAAAAATATAAACGATACATACGGACATATTTTCGGAGATACTGTACTTTTTAAAATTGCACAGTTGTTACAAAATAACATCCGAACTGATGATATCGTTTCAAGATGGGGTGGAGAAGAGTTTGCATTACTTATTAATTTTAATGAAAAAAAAGGTGCAAAAATATTAGCAGAGAAATTAAGAATTTTAATAGAGAATAAGAATTTTGATATTAAAGATAAAATCACTGCAAGTTTTGGAGTTGGGATTTATAAAAATAACGAAACGAAATCAGAATTTTTTGAGCGAACAGATACTGCACTATACACAGCAAAAAAATCTGGAAGAAACATCGTTATAGAAGCAAATTAATACTTATACGGTAACAAGTTTTTGATATTTCTTGTCTTTTTAGGTGTTTGATTGTACCATTTCTTATAAGCTCTATAAAAGGAGCTTACCTCTTTGTATCCTAATAAAAAAGAGATTGTTGTATCATCTAAATTTGAGTTCTCTATATAATGATTTGAGAGTTTTTTCCTTACACTACTTAAAGCTTCTGAAAACTTTTTTGATTCACTTTTTAAATAGTTTTGTAAAGTACGAATACTAAGACCTAAATTATTTGCAACAAACTCAATAGTAATCTCAGTATTACCTATATTTTTCAATATCTCTTTTTCTACTTTACTGTACCAAGAATCATTTTTCATCTGCTGTAAAATCACATTTGCTTGTGCTTCAAAATAATGTAACATTGAGATATTTGAATTATTTACAGGGATATCTAAATATTTTTTTTCAAAAAATATAGAGTTTTCCTCTTCATTAAAAGAGATATTTTCACCAAAAATTTCTACATACCTTTCCTGTTTTTTTATATATTCTTGTGTAAAATATGTTTTTTTGGGAACAACTTTTTCTCCTAAAATTTGACTCAAAATATTTAAGATGGCTGTTAAATGTACTTCTGCATGAAAACTAGGCACTGGTATATATCTATTTTCATTTATATAAATTGTAAATTTGTAATATTCATTATCTTCAGTAAAATTAAATTTTAGATGACCACTTATAAGTTTTTGATAATAAGCAAACTTTTCTATCATCTCTTGTAGTGTTTTTGTGTTTACGAGTAAATATCCAAGTATCCCTAAAGACTGGAAAGGTATCGATTGTCCTAACTCCAAAGCTAAATATTTGTTATGTGTTTCTTCCATGCAATATCTAAAAATATTTGTAAGTTTTTGAGTATCTATTTTACTGTCGTGATCATGTAAAATATCTTTTTCTAAAGAAACTTTTTTTAACATCTCCTCTAATGGGATTTTAGTATGTATTTGTAATGCTCGTAGCACATACTGAAATGTGACACTTGATACTTCAGCCATTTATACCCTTTTATAACTCAATTTTCGTAAAATGATAGTAATTATTCATATAATAGCATAATTTATAATTCATTTTATTGCTATAATTGTATAAAATTTATTAGGATATAAAATGTGTAACTGTAAAAAAGAGATTAGAGTTGATGAAAGTTATGTTAGTTTTAAAAATATAGATTGTTTTGAAAATGCATGTTCTGTTGTAGATAATATGTTAAGAATATTAGATGAACCTAAAAATATGAATGCTTATTGGGAAAAGTTTATTCCAAAAATTCCAAAAGCATATTACACAAGAGATGCAAAAGATGACACTAAAGAGGAACTATTATATTTAGTATGTTCTAATTCATTTTATATAATCGAACTATTTGAAGAAGTTGATGATGAAGAGGCTATTTATGCTTTAGAAAAATGTGAACAAGAGTGTTGCTAATAAATAATTTTTATCCAATAGTATTTTTTATTATTTATTAAATTTATCTTAATATTACAAACTTGTTACTTTCTTTAGTTGTATTTTTAAAAAAATTCTTGTAGAATATTCCTAATTAAAAAATAAAGGAAATAAAATATGTTAGTAACAAAACAAGCTCCAGATTTTACAGCAACAACTGTATTAGCAGACGGTCAAATCGTTGAAGATTTCAAATTATCAGAAAACTATGGTGAAAAAGGTACAGTACTTTTCTTTTACCCATTAGATTTTACATTTGTTTGTCCATCTGAAATTATTGCATTCTCTAAAAGAGTAAAAGATTTTAAAGAAAGAGGTATCAATGTAATTGGTGTTTCTGTAGATTCACAATTTTCTCACTTTGCATGGAGAGAAACTCCAGTAAATGAAGGTGGTATCGGAAGAGTTGAAATGCCTTTAGTTGCAGATTTAACAAAAGATATTGCAAGAGCTTATGATGTATTACTTGATGATGCTGTAGCATTGAGAGGTTCATTTTTAATTGATGCTGATGGAACTATCAGACATGCAGTTATCAATGACTTACCACTAGGAAGAAATATTGATGAGATGATTAGAATGGTTGATACTATGTTATTTACAAACGAGTTTGGTGAAGTTTGTCCAGCTGGTTGGGTTAAAGGTGATGATGGTATGAAAGCATCAACTGAAGGTGTTGCAGAATACTTAGCTTCACATGAAGATCAATTATAATAAATAATTAAATATTAAAATATTTGTAAAAGGGAAAAGTGTTAAAACTTTTCCCTTTTTTTATCCTTTCTTTTAATCTTTACTATTTTAGTCATGTATTTAATACTCAATTAAGATTTAACTGTTATAGTAATCTTAACTAAAATACAGGAGATTAAATTATGAAATTAAAAAATATTTTATTAGCTACTACAATATTAACAAGTAGTCTATTTGCATCGGAATTTATTCCATATAAACAACTTGCAAAAGAGATAAGAGATCAAGAAAAAAAAGCTGGTAATTATGCTTCTTTACAAGAGGTAAAAGATGCATTAAAAGCAAAAGATTGGGCTGTTGTAGATGTTCGTACTATTGAAGAATGGGCAGGTGCTAGTATTGAAGGAAGTTATAGAGTAGGTCGTCAATCACCAGAAAAAGCATTAGAAAATATTGTTTTAGATGATAATGACAAATTTATAAAAGATAAATTGATCGTAATTTGTAATTCTGCTTCAAGAGCATCAATAGAAGCGCAAACATTTAGAAAAATGGGATTTAAGACTGTAAAAGTTTATGATATGTACAGTTGGATTGATGAATGTAATCCTGTAGTAACTGGTTACTCAAAGAAAAAAGATAAAAAAGGTACTAAAAATAAATTT
>Ga0193959_1000909_pt1 | contig 11984 bp, 9 predicted proteins | sample FB_2_MG_FD_140333 | JGI IMG/M metagenome (GOLD analysis project Ga0193959, IMG submission 140333) | Microbial mat bacterial communities from the Broadkill River, Lewes, Delaware, United States - FB_2_MG | ecosystem: Environmental > Aquatic > Freshwater > River > Microbial mats | place: USA... | reverse complement strand
GGGGTGCGTGCGGTGGCTCTTCTGGGGTGTTTTTGGTGTGTAAGGCGGCGGGGATATAACGTTTGGGTTCACCGATACACAGACAGCTCTCTTTGGTCAGGTTCATTGTTTTGCGGCTGTTGGTGGCTATAAAATAAAGGCTGGCTCCAAGTGCAAAGGCAATAAATGGGCTCACTAACAACGGGATTAAAAACGCACTGGCGAGCTTGTCGATATTGACTTGCGCACCCACAGCCATTAGGCCTGCGCCAACTAAGCCACCAACTAAACTGTGTGTGGTCGAAATAGGAAAGCCAAAGCGTGTGGCTAATAATACCGTGCAGCCTGCACCAAAACCAACGGCGGTTAAAAAGGTGGTCGCCCCGGCGATATCTTGCGGCACTAAGCCTTTACCTGAAAAGCTGGCAATTAACCCGTGGGATAAAAAAATTGCACAGATCGAGCCTGCAAAGGTGGCGATTGTGGCGATAGTCAGTGCACTTTTATAACCTAAGGTACCACTGCCGTAGAGTGTTGCTACACCTTTAAAATTATCGTTAGCGCCATTGAAATAGGCGAGAAACACGGTGGCTAATAGTAGCAGTACAATAAACATAGGGGGGGCCTTGGGTAGTCGTAAGTTTGGGTAAACCTGATCGCTGTTGGCTATATGTGCGGCGATATTGCTCACAGGCGCAGCAGTAGACAGCACGGATGATGTGATGTTCTTTTTTTATGACAAAAATATAACAATAATGGTGCAGGTGCTTAGCGTAAGCCTTGTGCAAAATCATTATTGCGCGGGATTGTTATATTTTGTGCCACGATTTTTTGCATCACGCTGGTATTATTGAAAAACATAAAAGATAATTTTATGCAGCTGGTGCTGGTTAAGTGATTGCGGGTAAGCGGTATTTCTGTCTATTGCACACTGGTGTTTATTACACGTCGGGGGTTATAAAAAGGGGCGCACATCAATGGCGAAGATATTGGTATCGAGTGTTGCGATAATATGGGTTTTACGGTGAATAGAAAATTTTAAATCGAGCACCACCGGGGTGATCTGCCGCGTTTTTTGTGTGTCGTAAAATACACGCACGACGGGCCTGTCGGGGGTTTCTTGGTTGGCTTGTATAATCACCCCGGCACGTTGGTTATTCAGTTGCACGAGTGTGCCTACGGGGTAGATACTGACACAGCGAATAAACGCATACACCAATTGTTTATCGAGATGAGAGACGCTCCATTGCACTAACTTTTTAAGTGCTTCGGTTGGCGGCATACCTTGGTGGTAAACACGATTAGCGGTAATGGCATCGTAGACATCGACCACGGCAGCCATGCGCCCATAAGGGCTGATAGCGTCGCCTTTTAATTGGCGCGGGTAGCCGCTGCCATCGAGCCGTTCATGGTGCTGAGCACAAATGAGCCTGCTGGTGTCTGATAGCCCTTCGGTGGCATCGAGTATTTGCTCGCCATAGGTGACGTGGCGTTGCATTTCCAGCCATTCGTGTTCGTCGAGTTTACCCGGTTTATTCAGCACGGTATCAGGCACTAGGGTTTTGCCAATATCGTGCAGCAGTGCCCCGGTGATCAGCTCTTTTTGCAGGGTTTTTTTGGAACCCAGCGAGCGGCTAAATATCCCCATCAGCACGCCTACATTAACCGAGTGCTCAAGCAGGTATTCATCTTTGTGGCGAATGCGCGATAAGCAGGCCAGGGCATTTTGGTTGCAGGTGATCGACTCAATCATGTCCTCGGCAATCTCACCAACCGCATTCACGTCAATGGCTTTGCCTTTTTGCACATCACCAATGGCATTGTTCACCATATTTTTTGCCTCAGCGGCAATATTACCCGCGCGTATGCGCTCTTTATCCAGTGATGTTGTAGGGCCGGGAAAGGGCTTATGCGATACGGCCGAGGCCGGTGGTTTTGAAGCCGGTGAGCGAGTCACAGGCGGTGGTGTTGGGGCGGCAATGGCGGTGGCTGCGGGGCTGTCGACACCTTTTTGGGTATCAATATATAGGGTGTCGATGTTTAACTGGCGTATTTTGTCAACGGTACTTTGCTTTTTGATTAAACCATACTGGCTGGGGTTTTTATCGGGGATCCACTGATTATTGGCATCAGTAATGTACATACCGACTTCGATATCTTGAGTGCTAATCTGTTTAATCACAATAAACCTGCGCTACCGACGACTATAACTGCAAATGCCCAATGCATAGCGGCTATGGTTGAGCCTATGATTGAGTATAGATAACAATAGCGGCACAGGTAGGTAAAATGTGGCTTAATTTTCGCGGCTTTTTTTGATTAAATCGTAGGCGATTTGTACATCTTTGGCACGCTCTGTGGCAACGGCGACCATATCATCGGGTAGGCCTTGGCCGACCAGCTTGTCGGGGTGGTATTGGCTCATGAGTTTGCGGTAGGCACGCTTGATCTCTTTATCGCTGTGCTCACGGCTCACACCTAATGCACTATAGGCTTCATCAAGGGCTTGCGGGCTTGTGGTATTGCCTTGGCTGCCACTGAAATGGGTTTGGTTGAGCACCATATTGAGCAGTTGGTCAAAGGCGCTGGAGCCATAGCCTAAATAACCGGCGATAAAACGCAGTAGTTTATCTTCGGCACTGTCAATACGGCCATCGGCCAGTGCCATGACAATCAGGTACACTAAGAGCATTTGGGTCAGGTTACTGGTTGTGCCACAGGTATCGAGAAAGCTCTTAAGTGTTGGCTCTATATCAAAGTCGGTGCTGGCACCTTGTTTAAATAGTGCAATGGCTTCTTGGCGGTGTTCAGCCGACATACCGGTTTGCTGCATAAATAGCTCGACATGGCTAATTTCATCTTGAGAAATATGGCCGTCGGCCTTGGCGAGTTTGCCTTTGAGGGTAAACAGGGTTTTTAGGAATATATCCTGCCGCTGGCGATGGCTCAACGGGTTAATGCCGCCAGCGCCGAGTGTTAGAAAGCGCTGTAAGACGCTGACGCAAAAATACCCAGCAATACCGCCTATAATACTGCCGGACACATACCAGCCAATAACGGCACCAATCAACTTAAACAAGCCCACACCCTCATGTTAACAAAGCGCCATTATAGAACGCGGTAGTGGTGAATGACTATAGCGACCTTGTGTGGATAAGCAGGTATTGGCCAAGTTGAGAACATGAGAGCATATTGTGGCTATGTATTGCGGCTATGTATTGCGGTGCTCAGTGAGGTGTTGGGCAGGGTATCGATACTGCTACCTACGGGTGTTGATCGCTATAGCTTGAGGGATATCACTAGTTAAGAGACATTATTAGTCAGTTTAAGAGACAGGGTTAATCAATAGATGTTGGGTTAATCAATAGGTGCTGGGCCTGTAGCAGGGCCTCTAGTCGGGTGGGTGTTTGGTGCTCCGGGACAAGCGTGGTGGTGACTTGCAAGCGGTGTAAAATATCACTAACGTGTGTATTAGCTCCAGCAGTGATAACGTGTTTACGCTGGTCTTGCAGGGTTGTAATGGTGTCTTTAATCGAAAACGCTGCACTGGTATCGATATAATTAACCGCACTTAAATCGAGAATAATAACCCTCGCACGGGTTGGTTTGCTTAATGTGTGTGTCATCACTTTAGCGGCGCCAAAGCTCATCGGCCCCTCTATCACATGAATGAGAATCTCTTTAGGGTGGGCTGTTAGTATCGCATGCTCTTGCGGTAGCAGCTCTGGCGATAGTGCACGGTGGGGGTTGTGGCGTGCAGGTGCCAGAGGCTGGCTTTTAGGGTGTAGGTGTTTGCCTTTAATTTTATAGAGGTTTTTTTTCTGTAAGTCGGCCATGTCTTTAACAAACGAAAGGCTGGCAACGGTGATACCGATTCCCACGGCCATAATTAAATCGACAAACACCGTCAGCAGCAATACCAGCAGCATGTGTAGCACACCCGTGCGCGGTGCTGTGCGTATATGTACAAGGTATTGCCAGTCGATAATATCCCAGCCGACTTTCAATAAAATGCCCGCCAGCACCGCATGGGGGATAAAACTGGCCAGCGGCCCCAGACCCAGCACTACTGCCAGTAGTACCAACGCGTGCACCATGCCCGAGAGGGTCGATCGCCCACCGGCACGCACATTGACTACTGTGCGCATAGTTGCACCCGCACCGGGAATAGCCCCACACAGCCCCGCCGCTATATTGCCTATGCCCTGACCAATAAGCTCGCGGTTAGAACGGTGCTGGGTTTGGGTCATATTATCGGCGATCAATGATGTCAGCAGGCTATCGATCGAGCCGAGCAGTGCCAATATCAGCGCTGAGCCTAGCATATGTACTAATAGTGCAGAGTCGATGTGTGGCCAGTAAAGTGTTGGTAAGCCCGTCGGGATGGCGCCGAGGGTGCTGGCATCAGGCAGCAGCAATAGCCCGAGCACAGTGCCGAGTACAAGGGCAATCAATGGTGCCGGAATAAGCCGGGTTAACGCGCTCGGTGAGAGTATCATCACTGCAAGTGCGAGGGTGCCTAGTATCAGTGCGTGGGGTTCTATTTGGGATAGGAGTGAGGGCAGTGCGCCAAATACCCCTAAAGTGCCGCCAGCAGGGATACTGTGCCCCAATAACGGGGCGAGCTGTAAGATGATAATAATACAGCCAATACCACTCATAAAGCCTGAGATAACCGTATAAGGGACCAGCTGAATTAAATTGCCAATGCGCAACTTGCCAAACACTATTTGTAAGGCCCCGCCCATCATTACTACGGTATAAGCCAGTGCGGGGGTGGCGGTATACTCCATAATGACGGCAGTCATCACTACGGTCATTGGCCCTGTGGGGCCCGATATCTGCGAGGGGGTGCCACCGAATAACGCGGCAAAAAAGCCCACTAAAATAGCCCCCCACATACCCGCTAGTGGGCCTGCACCCGAGGCAACACCAAATGCCAGCGCCAGTGGTAGAGCAACCACAGCAGCGGTAATGCCACCAAAAAGATCGCCCTTAATCGTGTGGAGGCTAAAGCCGTGAAATAACGTCATAGGATTATTCTAACGCAATCAGGCGAAAAAAGTAGCCTTGTTGGCGCGAATAGCACAATGTGTATTATATCGACTTTAGTCGAGAAATGGGGCTATACGCGTGGGTGGGTTTTCAGATAATAGCTACATTTTGCCGCTATTTAAGACCGTTCGTGTATTTTTTGCCATTTGTTTTGCTGTGTTAACAAGGGGTAGGGTTGTTTTGCTGTCACGTTATGTTACATTAACGCCCGGAGGAGAGAGCTCCATACCTACTTGTTGTTGGTATGCCTTTTGTTGTTGGTATACGTTGTTGCTGTATTAAGGAGGGGCTCACATGCGCCAGTGGTTTAGTTTAGTACTACTCAATCACAAAGTAGTCACACGGGGTAAGTTGACCGGTTTTATGGCTGTCGATGGTTACCGCGGCGATGATTACTGGTTTTAATGATATTGATACTACCGCTAAAGCCGACATCTTAGTCGGCTTTTTTATGGTGTGCGCTGCAAAAAGCGGTGCTCAATCATGTGTGCGGGTAAGGGTTTGCTAAATAAATACCCTTGGAGTTGGTCGGTATTACAATCAGCTAAAAAAGCGGCTTGATGTTCTGTTTCAATGCCTTCTGCAACAATCTCATAACCCATGCTTTTTCCTAGGCTAATGAGTGAACTCAGCAGTGCCAGAGCGTTGTCATCTTGCTCAATTTTAATCACAAATGCGCGGTCAATTTTCAATATGTTGGCCGGTATATCCAATAAGTAAGACAGTGATGAATAACCAGTTCCAAAATCATCAATTGCAATGCCAAGGCCAATATCGCGCACTTCTTGCAGTGTGTTTAATGCATCTTCTTTTTCTTCAAACATAACGCTTTCGGTGATTTCAAGCTCTACTTGCTCGGGTTTAACCAGCGGTGTTTCTGCCAGTGTACGTTCAATAAATTCGATAAACCCCGGTTGAATTAATTGGGCCGGAGAAACATTAATTGAAATAATGCCAATGCGATACCCCAGGCTTAACCATTGTTGCCACTGTTGAATACTCAAGGTAAATACCAATTTGCCGAGCTGGCCAATTAAGCCGATATCCTCTGCCATTTGTACGGCATCTAATGGCGAAATTGCACCATAAGTGGGGTGGTTCCAGCGAAACAACGCTTCAAAACCGACGATATCACGTGTTATTGCATGCACTTTGGGCTGGTAGTGAACCTCGATCTCGTTGTTGTCCAGTGCGAGTCTTAAATCGCGCTCAAGCAGTGTTCTTTTGAGTAAGCTCTCGCTCATGCCCTCTTCATAAATAGTGTAGCTATTACCGCCGTTTTTCTTTGAAAAATACATAGCGATATCGGCATAGCGAAGTGATTCTTCAAAACTTTCTCCGTGTTCAGGTGTGATGAAAACACCAATGCTCGCACCGATATGCAAGACGTGATGGGCAATGGTAAACGGCTGGTTGGCGGTGGCAATAATGTTGTCAGCGAGAGCTGTAATACGCTGGTGCAGTGAAGACTTATTATTAGCATACAGAGCAATAGCAAACTCATCGCCCCCGAGGCGGGCAATAAGCTCCCCGCGAGCCAGCAGGTTTTGCATAAGTTGTGCAAACTGTTTTAATAGTTGATCGCCAACCATATGCCCGTAGTTATCATTGACATGTTTGAACCGATCCAGATCAAGAAATAGAAACGCTACCCATCGAGGAGTTTGGCCTTCACTGGCATATGACAGGTTGCATAAGCTAATCATTTTATGTCTGTTAGGGATGCCAGTAAGTGGATCAAAATTAGCTTGGTAGCGCAAAGTGGCCTCTCTTGCTAAGGCCTGAAAAGCGACGACAATACGCTGAGAAACATTATTAATTTTAGTAATTTTTAAGCTGTTTAGCTGATTGTCAGGCAGTGTACCTAATAAAATAGAGCAGCATTTGTTTTCATCAATAATAGGGATAATACAAACATAAGGGTCTGACAAAGGCCATAATTGTTGCAGTGTTGGCAATGCAAGGCTTTGTGCCGCTACCGTGCTAACAGCCGTTTGTTTTAGCATATTGAGCTCATAGGTATTTAACAGGGTATTATTATTTGACTGTATCGATGCCTGCGGGTGAGCTTGATGGTAATAGCGAGAGAGCTTATTGTTCTGTGCGTGTTGATTGATGAGTATCAGTGTGTTGAACGGTGCAATCACATAGAGGCTAGTAAAAATAGAGGCAATAATATTGTCGTCAGCTGTTGATGCCAGTATAGCTTGGTCAACTTTAGACAGCGCTCGGTATTCGCTGGCGACACTTTTTAAACTGTGTGCCATGGTGTTAAACGAGTTGGCTAGTTCAAAAAATTCATCATTAGTATCGATGTCAATTTTACTGTCAAAATCACTGTCGATAATTTTTCGGGTGCCCGAAATCAGTTTGTTAATTACCGCTGTGTTTTTGCGTATAATTACCAGCGACAAAAATACCACTAATAGCAGTGAAAATAACATTAAAGGGAAAAATAACTGACGGTAGCTCGATAACTGGCTTTGGCCAAAATCTTCATTTTGGCTGGCAATTATTATCCAGTTTTCAATGTTGAACTCATGGTCTAAAAACAGTGACCAGTAAGTCGATGATATGCCCTGGCTATTTAATTGCCAGCGAAAGTGCCGTTGTGTGCTCGCTGTGGTTTTGTTGATTGCTTGTTTGAGTTGGTGAGTACTTAGTGCTATATCACAAAATAATTTATCAAATTGATGGTTAGTAATGCATAAATCAATATCGGGATTGGTCGTGTTGATATCCCATAAAAACTCCGAGTCTATTTTTCCGTAGATGCCTTTTTTTAAGATAATATATATGTCGTTGCGCTGATTAGTTTTAGTAATGCTGACGATATTACTATCAATAATTTTTTCTATAGAATAAACCTTGTCACTAATCTCTCCCCAAACGGGTCGATAGGCATTATCTTCTTTTTGGTGTACCGCAATGGCTGAAAAGTAATCCGATAGATGGCTTTGCGCAAGCGATATTTCATCTTCGATGAGCAATTTGTCAGCATTGTTTTCCAGCGTATCTTTCGCTAGTTTTAAACGGTAAAAAAGGCTGAGGCCATATTCTTTTGCCGTATCTTGTAACTGTTTAGCAACGCTTTCACGAATGATTTTTTGCACATGGTAGTAAGAGATACTCTCGCCCAGCAATAGCGGTAAAAATGATGCAATAATAAATAATGCAAATACTTTAGTGGCCAGCTTACCTTTAAAGAAAGTAGTTTTCATCAGTACTCGGAGGCTTTGCCAATAAACGCTCCGTTATTGGCTCGAATAATATCATCGTGGCTCTTGCGTGCGGTTAATGGGCTAACACTTTCACCATCTGGCCCTTTACTGTAGAGGTCAAAATCGGAGTTGATTGGAACTAAATTGCGGTCTTTTCTTTTTTTTCCGTTGCCTTTTGCTGTTGTTATATTCAAATACTCATAGGCATTACCCCAGGGGTCGAGATAGTTATCAAGCTTTAGTATGGCGAGATTCGCTGGGAATTTACCGTCACTATCAAGGGCAAAGGCTGTAATTTGAGCGGCTATTAACCTGATATCTCTCTCGGCGGTTGTGTAATCAATGCGCTCTAAATACCCCCGATAACTGTTAAGGCCTACGGTGGATAAGATACCTATAATAGCTAGGCCCACCAGTAGCTCTAATAACGTAATGCCACGGGATCTTTGTCGTTGTATATTTATCATAGAGGGCCTTATGGTATGGCAACTGTAACTATTGGGTGCTGCTGCCAAACGTGGCGTGTGGTGCCTATTATGCTTTTGCAGTGACGCGAGATACTGTAGGGTAAATATAGTTGCTCGTATTGTGAGGTGCAAACAGACAAGTGCTGAAAAGTCGGTAATAGGGATGAAATTAGAGTTAATACTTAGCTTAAATGGATAAAAATGGCTGTGGTACTATCACCCGTGCCGGTTAAGCGAAAGGGGGCCGATACGGGTCAAGTCGTGTTATTCATCAGTGCTACTATCAGCAGCACTTATATGTTAGTGAAACAACCATTGAGAAGGGTCTATGTACTACCGTAAATTGAATGTTATGTTGTGTCGGCGAATCAAATCGATACGCTGGATTGGGTTGGGGCTTGCGATCGCTTCATCGCCTGTGTATGCAGAGCCTGCTGCCCGGTCGATGGCCAGTGAGCAGGGCGCTGTAGCGACAGTGCACCCGTTGGCCAGTGCCGCCGCGATGCAACAACTTGAGCGTGGTGGCAATAGTATTGATGCGGCCATTGCCGCTGCCTTAACTCTAGGGGTGGTCGACAGTTATAATTCGGGTATTGGGGGTGGTTTATTTGCGTTGATTCACTGGGCTGATGGCCGTGTGCAGGCGATTGATGCTCGTGAGATGGCCCCCCTGCAAGCCCATCGCGACATGTATCTGCGCGAGGGCAGTGTTGTGCCTGCATTAAGTCGTGCAGGCGCGCTGGCCATTGGTATACCCGGCTCTGTTGCGGCGTTCGAGTATTTGGCCAAACAGGGCGGTAAACGCCCGTTGTCGTCCTTATACAAGGACGCCGCTGCTTTGGCTGAGAACGGGTTTCCGGTTTCGCAAGAGTTGGCGAATCGGCTTGCACGCTACCAAAAAAACCTGGCGGCATTTCCCGCCGCCGCGGCGATCTTTCTCGATAAGAACCAGCAGCCTTGGCCGGTTGGGCATATCTTGCAACAGCGCGATCTTGCCAGCACTTACCGTGCGTTGGCGCAGCAGGGTAAAACGTATTTTTATCGCGGTGAATTTGCGCAAAAAACAGCTCAATGGATGGCGGCTAACGGCGGTATTATCACTGAGAGCGATTTTGCCCATTATGAATTACGCCTACGCCAGCCGGTTAAAAGCCACTTTAATGGCTATGAGGTCTACGGCTTTCCGCCACCGAGCTCTGGCGGTGTACATGTCGCTGAAATATTATCGATGCTCGACTACCTCGATGTAGCATCGCTGCCCGATGCCCAGCGGCGTCACAGGCTTGGTGAGGCGATGAAACTCGCTTTTGCCGATCGTGCTCATTGGTTGGGCGACCCCGACTTTGTCAATGTGCCTAAAGGGTTGATCGACCCTGCTTATGCCCGCATGCTGGCAGCGAAGATTAACCCCGAACAGGCGACTATTGTAACTGGCCATCACCAGCCACCGCGTTGGCAAAGTGATTGGTTTGACAAGCACACCACTCATATTGCGGTGGCTGATAAACACGGCAACTGGGTCGCTATTACTACAACCCTCAATACGAGCTTTGGTAGTAAGGTGGTGGTGCCAGGTACGGGTGTGTTGATGAATAATCAGATGGATGACTTTTCAGCCCGGCCCGGTGTGCCCAATAGCTACGGTTTGGTCGGCAGCGAGGCCAATAGTATCCAGCCGCGCAAGCGCCCGCTATCGAGTATGAGCCCAACGATTGTGTTGCGTGATGGCAAACCTGTAATGAGTATCGGCGCTGCTGGTGGCCCGATGATTATTACCCAAGTGGTGCAAGGTATTATGAACCATTTACTACTAGGGGATTCACTTTATGATTCATTGGCAAAACCCCGTGTACACCAGCAGTGGAAGCCCGATATATTTTTTGTCGATAAAACCCTGCCGCTGGCGACACAAGATTATTTGCGCGCGCGCGGGCATCAACTAAAGCAGCTGCGTTTTGAGGGGTCAAGTAATGCCATCAGCGTGCGCGATGGCCAGTGGCAAGCGGTTGCTGAGCCTCGTCTGATTGAGCGCAACCAGCCTGTGCATTAATGCCCTCTAGTGCCATCACTCTGGGGGGCTGGGCGTTGGTCTCAAACAGTGCTCTAAGCACTGAGCGAATGGTCGCTATAGCGAGACATTGCGGGGGTGAGTGTCAGAGTCTGTTCCATTTGTGCCACCGCCGCAAGGTTGGTGTGTTGCTTGAGTGTATTGATAATGGTGCTGCGATCGCGGTGGCGTTTTAGTGTATCAAACAGACTCTGTGCTTGCGGGTAGTGGCGCCGTAAATATACAAGCCACTGTTTTAAACGATTGCCCAAATATTTTTTAGGGTATTGTGCTTCGGTGGCGAGAAAATAGTGTAGCAGTAGCGCACAAATAGCGGGCCAGCCCAATGGCTGGTACGCCAGAGTCTCACGCTGTGCTTTAATTTGTAAACCCAGATCCGGGCATGCCATAAGACCCCGGCCCAGCATGATATCTTCACAGCCACTGGCGGCTTTGCAGCGTTGAAAATCATCGATCGACCAAATCTCACCATTGGCAATCACAGGTATTGGTAGCTGCTCACGAATATCGCCAATAGTCTCCCAATAGGCGGGGGGTTTATAACCATCAACTTTAGAGCGGGCATGTACGACCAGTTCATTAGCGCCCGCCTCATAAATTGCTTGCGCGCGATCGAGGTAGCCGCCGCGTGCGGCAAAACCCAGTCGCATTTTGGCGGTAACCGGTGTGTGTTCTGGTACGGCTTTTCTCACTGCGCTGACAATATCATACAGCCGGTTAGGCGACTGTAAAAGGCAGGCGCCACCGTCGTTTTTATTGACGGTTTTTGCCGGGCAGCCAAAATTAATGTCGATAGCACTTGCACCTAGTTGCGCTGCTTTTTGGCCATTCGCGGCCATAGGTTCTGCCTTGCCACCGAGTAGCTGAATGCGTACAGGAGTATTGGCTGCTGTGCGTGAATTGTAGGCAAGCTCTGGGCAGTAGCGATTAAATACCTTATCGGGCAGTGTATGGTCAGTGACGCGAACAAACTCTGTTACACAGATGTCAATCCCGCCAATGGCAGTTAATAAGTGGCGTACGGTGGGGTCAACAACACCCTCCATCGGAGCGAGAAAAATGCGCATGGTCATTATTGGTTTATCGGTAACGGTAAGCAAAGGGCGAATAAAACACGCGCAGTATACCTGTTTTGCCATCAGTGTGTACAAGCTCTGCTGTAGAGGTTGCTATATCGGCGCCAACAGAGGCCTT
>Ga0193959_1000906_pt1 | contig 12000 bp, 13 predicted proteins | sample FB_2_MG_FD_140333 | JGI IMG/M metagenome (GOLD analysis project Ga0193959, IMG submission 140333) | Microbial mat bacterial communities from the Broadkill River, Lewes, Delaware, United States - FB_2_MG | ecosystem: Environmental > Aquatic > Freshwater > River > Microbial mats | place: USA... | reverse complement strand
GGCCAGCACGAGGCAGTGGCACAGCAGCTGCCAACGCGCCAGCTTTGGGCCGCCTCCACCACGGCAGGCGCCTGGCGCGAAACCGCCGAGCACCTGCATCTGGTCAGTCTGGGTGAGACCCGTGTCGGCCCCTGGTACTCAGATACGAATCAACTGCCGAGTAGCTGGACCGATCTGCCCACACCCATTATCGTCTGTGCTGATATACACCCGGTGCTTTGGCGCAAGCTGGCCATCAACTGTGCCATCAACCCGTTAACCGCCCTGCACCGCTGTCGCAATGGTGAGTTGCTGACCGACCCCGCACGTCTCAACCTGCTACGCGAAGTCTGTGCTGAAGTGGAACAGGTAGCACAGGCATTGAGCATGCCCCTGTTTGACAACCCGCTGCACCATCAAGCCGAAGCCGTGGCCCGGTCGACAGCCGAGAACCTTTCCTCCATGCTGCAGGATATCCGTCAGGGTCGAGCAACTGAAATAGAACACATAACCGGTTTTCTGTGCCGCCAGGCCGAGCGTCTGGCAATCGATACCCCGATCAATCGGGACCTGTTGCAACAGGTCCGTAATCTGAGCCAGGCGAAGGAGCCCCTGCCCAATGAGTGAGCCTCTGCCCGAGAATTACCCGTACAAGAAACGAATCAAACGCGAGCCCTACGAGGCCGAAAAACGGCTGCTGCAGATTGAGCTGCTCAAGGTGCAGCGCTGGGTCAGAGAGAGTGGTCAGAAAATCCTGATCATTTTCGAAGGCCGTGATGCTGCCGGCAAGGGCGGCACCATCAAGCGCATGATGGAGCATCTCAACCCGCGCGGCGCTCGCGTGGTCGCGCTGGAAAAGCCCACCGAACGTGAACATAGCCAGTGGTATTTCCAGCGTTACATCAAGCACCTGCCCAGCGCCGGCGAAATTATTCTGTTCGATCGTTCCTGGTACAACCGCGCCGGCGTCGAACGCGTGATGGACTTCTGCACCCCGACCGAATATCTGGAATTCATGCGTGAAGCCCCCGAGCTGGAACGCATGTTCGTGCGCAGCGGCATCCGCCTGTTCAAGCTCTGGTTCGAGGTCAGCCGTGACGAGCAGTTCCGCCGCTTCCAGTCGCGCCGGGAAGACCCGCTCAAGCACTGGAAACTGTCACCGATCGACATGGCCTCACTGGACAAGTGGGACGCCTATACCGAGGCCAAGGAGTCGATGTTCTTCCATACCGACACCGCCGATGCCCCCTGGACTCTGATCAAGTCGGATGACAAGAAACGTGCGCGCCTGAACGCGCTCAGACACGTCCTCAGCCAGCTGCCCTACCCCGATGCCAACCCGGACCTGGACCTGACCCCCGACCCGCTGATCGTGCAACCCGCCCACCTGAGCCTGGCGACACGCGGCGACAAGGAGCCTTTATGAGCAAGCGCCTGACCCGTATCTATACCCGTGGTGGCGACAAGGGCCAGACCGGCCTCGCCGACGGCAGTCGCCTGCCCAAATATCATCCGCGCATTGAAGCACTGGGCGATGTGGATGAGCTCAACTCGCTGCTGGGTTGCGCCCTGGTCGGGCGTGATGCCCAGGACCCCATGCTGTGCCTGCTGCGCCGGGTCCAGAATGACCTGTTTGACCTGGGGGGAGAACTGGCGGTCAATAGCCCGGATTACACCGTCATCACCGCAGCTGTAGTGGAATGGCTGGAACTCGAACTGGACCGGCTTAACGCCGAGCTGCCGCCGCTGGAGGAGTTCATCCTGCCGGGCGGTAAAGCTGATGCGGCTCAATTGCATCTGGCCCGTACCGTCTGCCGCCGTGCCGAACGACGACTGGTGGAGCTGGCGGATACCGAGACGGTGAACCCTCAGGCGGTCGCCTACCTGAACCGTCTGTCCGACCTGCTGTTCGTGGCCGCCCGGTACCTCAACCGGCAACAGGGCGAAACCGATATCCTCTGGCAGCCACGAACACCAATCTAAGGCGGTCTAGCGCCGCCCCTGCAGTACTTCCAGTCCCAGCCGCAACTGGACCAGGAACTGGTTGAAGATGCGAAACTCGTCATCTTCAACCGTACTGCCGGAACTGACCTTGTCAGCATAGAACAGGCCAATGATACGGTCCTTGACCACCAGTGGCGCCATCACAAACCCCTGCGGCTGCACCTGCTCGATATAGGGGTCCGGCAGCCGCTCACGCCAGCCCGGCTCGTCGGCATCGGGCACCAGCAGAGTCATGCGCTTGTTCAGAATGCGAAAGAACAGTTTGCTGTGCATGTCCTCCTGCCGCAACTGGAAGAAACGCTCCAGGGTAATGCTGTCATAACCGGCGGCGTAACGCGCTTTCAGCTCCCGCCCCTGAGCTCCCAGCAGACAGAAACAGGCCCGCTCCAGCCCGCTGCAATCCACCACCGCCTGCACCGCCACTTCGATCAGCTGTGCCGCATTGCTCTGCCCCGTGATCATGTCATTCAGCCGCTGCAGATACTGCAACTGCTGTTCCATCCACAGTGACTGCTTATCTACCCCGGCGACTACACCTTCGGCCACCGGAGCCTCCGGCTGCCGGTGTTCACGCGAGTGCACGTAATAGGCCAGCCGACGGGTCAGGTCATCCAGCGCTTCATCATCACTCAGTGTCATCTGGGGGCTGACGGCACGGTGCGGCACACCGTATTCCTCGGCCAGATCACAGAGCTGCCGGAAGGCTTCATCCATATGTGCTTCCAGCTGTTCGCCTTCCTGTCCCGTCAGCTCAGCAAGCTGCTGTATCACGCTGGCATAGTTCAGTTCACCTGCTGTATCACGCTGATAAATCAGTTCCAGCAGATCATGGCACCCGGATGCCAGCTGCTGACTGACCTGATGCCCGCCGTTCAGCGGATCACCATTCAACGCATCCATTGCCTGTACCACTGATTTGGGGAAACCCCAGCTCTGCGCCAGGTCCTGGCCGATATCACTGAAACTGCCGCCCAGGGTCTGCACCTGAATGCGCCCCCAGCTGTCACGGGCGGCAACACGCTGGCGCAGCATGTCGCGGTACACCTCCGGCAGGGCGAAGGCGACGATGATTTCTCCCAAGCCGTACAACAGGCCACAGATGTAGGCCTCCTCGATGTCACGCACATTGGCAGCCGCCGCCATTTCTCGTGCCATGGAAGCATTGAGAAAGGAGTTGATCAACAGGGGTTCGATCAGGCTGTCCGGGTGCTCGTCACGAAAGCTTTCGATCAGTTTCAACGTGACACACAGGTTCTGGATCCGCTCGAAGCCGATCAGCACCACCGCTCGAGACACCGCACTGATACGGCCACCAGTGCGATGATACGTTGGCGTATTGGCAAGCTTGAGCAACTTGGTCGAGAGGTTGACGTCCTTCATGACCGCCATGGCCAGTGCCATGGCATCACTCTGACGCGAGCTGCTGATCTGGCGGATGCGATTGACGGTAGCACTGAATACCGGCAGGTCGCCTAACCGGTCCAGACGTGCATAGATAGAATTGAGTGTTTGTTGATATTTCACGCTGTTCCCTTAACGACCGCAACTGCCGCCGATGATGTTGCCTTGCTGCGTCAGTATATCAAAACTCTCGTACAGCCCACGTTGATGCTGCCCCATTAATGCAACGGACGGCCTTCAAACAAGCCCCCTGCTCCCCTGCGTTACCACTGAAAACTGATACCTGGCAATACAATACTGTTATGGGTGCATGGGCTTGCGGGACAGTTTGCTTTAATATGACAGCATCTCCAAGAGCGACCGAGGACTGAGGCGTGGAACAAAGCAATATCTGGATTATTACCCTTGTGGCATTGGGCATTGGTGCCCTGATCGGATTTTTGCTCGGCCGTGCTGGCAGCAACAACTCCAACCGTGAGCAGGAACTGACGGAGGAGTTGGACAAGGCCCGTACCGAGCTGGACGACTACAAGCGCAAGGTCAGTACCCACTTCGAAGAAACCGCTGAGCTGGTTAACGGACTCAGCGACCAGTACCGCAAGGTGTATCACCACCTGGCCAGCAGTGCCGAATCCCTCTGCCCGGGGCTGCCTGCATCCGCCGCCCTGCAGCAGCAGGAGCAGCAGCAACTGGCACAGGATATCCCGACCGTCACCGATGTAGTCGACAATGACGAGCAGGATGAAGTACCCGAGCCGCCGCGTGATTACGCCCCCAAGAAACCGGACGAAACCGGTACCCTGTCGGAAGAATACGGCCTGAAAGAGGCGCCGAAAGCCGATGAGGAAGCCGGTGCGGCTCCTGCAGCCACCACGGACCCCACGGCCTATGCCGATGAAGCGGATGCGGACAAGCCCCGCGAAACCGAGGCCCGCAAGCCGCAGTAATCTGATCGTCCCGGCGCCCTGCTCAAAGGGCACCGGGACCCTGTGTCCGCAGCGCTGTTACACCGGGTTATCAATATCAACAAAGCGGTGCTCCAGGCCGAAATGCTCGGCCAAATGTTCCCCCAGCGCCTGCACACCATAACGCTCGGTCGCATGATGGCCGGCGCCACAGTAATGAATCCCTGCCTCTCGTGCGACATGCACGACCGGCTCTGAGATCTCACCACTCAAGTACAGATCAGCCCCCTGTGCGATTGCCAGATCAATCATGCGTTCGGCTGCGCCGGTACACCAGGCCACTCGACTGACCTCATGCGCCCCACCCGCGATGGTCTGCGGCTCGCGCTCCAGCACCTCTGCCAAACGCTGCTCGAACGCCTGCAGGCTCATCGGCTGGTCCAACACCCCTACATTGCCAATGGCCGGGCTTTCACCCGGTTTCAAGGGGCCGTCCGGCGTAATCCCCAACCGCTGCGCCAGCTGGGCGTTGTTACCCAGTACCGGATGGGCATCCAGCGGCAGATGGTATGCCATCAGATTAATGTCGGCAGCCAGCAGCGTCCGGATACGGCGGCGCTTGATACCCGTGATAGGCTCGGCTTCACCCTTCCAGAAATAACCATGATGCACCAGCACCAGATCCGCCTGCCAACGTACCGCTTCATCCAGCAACGCCTGACAGGCCGTGACGCCGGTCATCACCCGCTGTACCCGAGGGCGTCCCTCAACCTGCAGACCATTCGGGCAGTAATCCTTGAAGCGCGCCGTCTCCAGCAGCTGGTCGATATATGCCTGTACCTGCTGTATCGATGTAGGCATGTAACCTCCGCAATTGTTCAAACCGTTTCGGCAAACGTATAATTATCGCATACCGAAACGATTTACAGGTGCAAACAAGCCGATGCGACGAATCTCCTATCTGATCTGGCCTGTTGTAACCGGCGTGCTGGCCGCCCTGCTGATTCTGCAGCTCTGGCCACAGCTGCTGTCTCCACCGGTCAACCGGGTGGAAATTCGTGAAGCTGCCAGTGTCGAGACGACGAGCATCCCGACTCAGGGCGTTGTGTCCTACGCCGATGCCGTTGATCGCGCCGCACCCGCTGTAGTGAACATCTACACCCGTACACTGGTGCGCCAGCCGGCCAACCCGCTGCTGAATGACCCCTTCTTCCGCAACTTCTTCAATTCCGGCCAACTGCCGCAGCAGGAACGCATCGAATCCAGTCTGGGATCAGGCGTGATTCTGAGCCCCCAAGGCTATGTCGTGACCAACAACCACGTTATTTCAGGTGCCGACAGCATCATTGTCGCCCTGCGTGACGGGCGTGAAGCGGTGGCTGAAGTAGTGGGTGTGGACCCCGATACCGATCTGGCAGTGCTGAAAATCAAGCTGGAAGACCTGCCCAGCATCACCTTTGCCAGTGACGCGCTGCGCATCGGCAATGTAGCGCTGGCGATCGGCAACCCGTTCGGCGTCGGCCAAACCGTGACCATGGGTATTATCAGCGCCACCGGCCGCAACCGCCTCGGCCTGAGTACCTATGAGGATTTCATCCAGACCGATGCAGCCATCAACCCTGGCAACTCCGGCGGTGCGCTGGTCGATGCCTACGGTAATCTGGTGGGTATCAACACGGCAATCTTCTCCAAGTCCGGCGGCTCCCAGGGAATCGGCTTTGCCATTCCGTCCGGCCTGGCACAGCAGGTGATGCAGGATCTGATTACCCATGGCCGGGTCATTCGCGGCTGGCTGGGCATCGAGATTCAGGCACTGACACCCCGGCTGGCAGAATCCTTCAATGTGGGTGATCGCAGTGGTCTGATCATCGCCGGCATTTTCCGTAACGGCCCCGCTCACCAGGCCGGTCTGCAGCCAGGAGACGTGCTGCTGTCGATCAATGGTCAAGCGGTTCGCAGCAGCCGCCTCGAAATGAACCGTATTGCCAGCTTCAACCCCGGCGAGACTATCACCCTTGGCGTGCTGCGCAACGGACACGAAATGAGCCTGGACGCAAAAATAGGCGAGCGCCCGCCCAGCAGAAGCTGAATCCGGCCACAAAAAAAGCGCCCAAGGGCGCTTTTTTATGCAGGCTGCAACATGGAACTCAGTCCTTGATGCGGTACTCTGCTGAACGTGCGTGTGCGGTCAGGCTCTCGCCACGGGCCAGTACCGAGGCCACTTTGCCGGTTTCCGAGGCACCGTCGGCCGAAAACATGATCAGTGACGAACGCTTCTGGAAGTCATATACACCCAACGGCGACGAGAAGCGCGCCGTACCTGAGGTCGGCAATACGTGGTTTGGCCCGGCGCAGTAGTCACCCAGGGCTTCAGCGGTGTAACGGCCCATGAAGATGGCGCCCGCATGCTTGATCAGCGGCAACAGAGCTTCAGGATCAGCCACCGACAGCTCCAGGTGTTCGGGTGCAATGCGGTTACTCAGCTCTGCGGCCTGCTCCAGACTGTCCACCTTGATCAGGGCCGCACGCTCACGCAGGGAAACCTCAATGATCTCACGGCGCTCCATGGTCGGCAGCAGGTTATTGATGCTGGCTTCCACCCGATCGATGTAATCGGCATCGGGGCAGATCAGAATCGACTGGGCATCCTCATCATGCTCGGCCTGGGAGAACAGGTCCATCGCAATCCAGTCGGGATCGGTCTCGCCGTCACAGATCACCAGAATCTCGGATGGGCCCGCGATCATGTCGATCCCCACGGTGCCAAACACCGCACGCTTGGCCGTAGCAACAAAGATATTACCCGGACCGACAATCTTGTCGACCTTGGGTACGGTCTGAGTCCCGTAGGCCAGTGCCGCCACTGCCTGGGCCCCGCCCAGCGTGAACACTCGGTCCACACCGGCCAGCGCGGCCGCCGCCAGCACCAGTTCGTTCAGAGTGCCATCCGGCGTTGGCACGACCATGATGATCTCTTCAACGCCGGCCACATGTGCCGGAATCGCGTTCATCAATACGGACGACGGATATGCCGCCTTGCCGCCCGGCACATAGATGCCGACACGGTCCATCGGCGTGATTTTCTGCCCCAGCATGGTGCCGTCGGCTTCGGTGTACTGCCAGGATTCGCCTCGCTGGCGCTCATGGTAGGCACGTACACGCTGTGCAGCCACTTCCAGCGCCTGACGCTGCTCGGCCGGCAGGTCATCCAGCGCCTGCTGCAACCGTGCCTGACCCAGCTCCAGCTCCTGCATGGAGGTCGCGGAGGTGCGGTCAAAGCGGTTGGTGTATTCCACCAGCGCCGCATCACCTTCAGTACGTACGCGGGCAATCACCTCATCCACGATACCGTTGACCTTGGCGTCGGATACGCTTTCCCAGGCCAGCAGCTGATCCAGCTCCTGAGCAAAACCGGCCTGGTTCACATCCAGACGGCGGATTTCGATACTCATGCCACCTCCTCACGTCGCGCATCAATCGCGTTCTGCAGCAGATCCAGAATCGGCTGGATCACCGCGTGTTTCATCTTCATGGACGGCTGCCCCACCACCAGACGGGAACTGATGTCGGCAATATGCTGCATCGGCTCCAGGCCATTGGCTCTCAGGGTGTTGCCGGTATCGACAATATCCACGATGCGGTCGGCCAGTCCCATGATCGGTGCCAACTCCATCGCACCGTACAGCTTGATGATATCAACCTGACGCCCCTGACGGGCAAAGTATTCCCGGGTCAGGTTGACGAACTTGGTCGCCACCTTCATGCGCCCTTCCACCGGTGCGGCATCCTTCATGCCTGCCACCATCAGCCTGCATTTGGCGATCTCCAGATCGAGCGGTTCATACAGACCTGCCCCGCCATGTTCCATCAGTACATCCTTGCCGGCGATCCCCATGTCTGCACCACCATATTCAACGTAGGTGGGTACGTCGGTGGCACGAATGACCACCAACTTGATATGGTCATGGTTGGTATCGAAGATCAGCTTGCGGCTGCTGAAGATATCTTCGGCAGGCACGATGTCGGCCGCTGCCAGCAGCGGCAGCGTTTCTTTCAGGATGCGTCCCTTGGACAGGGCGATGGTCAGCTGTTGTTTCATGGGCCTCTTCGCTCATTCAGCCGGGAACGCGACGTATACGTGCGCCCAGCAGCTGCAGTTTCTCTTCGATACATTCATAACCGCGATCGATATGGTAGATGCGGTCGATGATGGTTGCCCCCTCGGCAACCAGAGCCGCGATCACCAGACTGGCCGAGGCTCGCAGGTCGGTCGCCATGACTGGCGCACCCTGCAGAGATTCAACCCCTTCAATCACGGCGGTATTGCCTTCAATCGAGATTTTGGCGCCCATGCGCAGCATTTCCTGCATGTGCATGAAGCGGTTCTCGAATACGGTTTCACGAATCTTGCCAACGCCTTCCGCGACCACATCCAGCGCCGCAAACTGGGCCTGCATGTCGGTGGGAAACGCCGGATAGGGTGCGGTGGTCACGCTGACCGCCTTGGGCCGCTGCCCCTTCATGTCCAGACTGATCCAGTCTTCGCCGGTTTCGATCTCGGCGCCGGCTTCCTTCAGTTTTTGCAACACCGCATCCAGGGTATCCGGGCGTGTGTGCTTGCACTTGACCCGCCCACCGGTAACGGCAGCAGCCACCAGGAAGGTGCCGGTTTCAATACGGTCAGGCATGACAGAGTAGCGACAGCCTTTCAACGATGCCACACCATGCACGGTGATGGTATCGGTGCCGGCACCACGCACATCGCCGCCCATGGCATTGAGGAAATTGGCCAGATCGACAATTTCCGGCTCACGAGCCGCATTCTCGATGATGGTTTCACCCTCAGCCAGCGCCGCCGCCATCAGGATGTTTTCGGTACCGGTCACGGTCACCATGTCAAAAAAGACGCGCGCGCCCTTCAACCGACCGTTGCTCCGGGCACGGATATAGCCTTCTTCTACCTGGATGTCCGCCCCCATCGCTTCGAGGCCACGAATGTGCTGATCAACCGGGCGACTGCCGATGGCACAACCACCAGGCAAAGACACTTCGGCACGGCCAAAGTGCGCCAGCAGCGGACCCAGCACCAGGATGGAGGCACGCATGGTCTTGACCAGGTCGTAGGGTGCACAGGTATCCGTCAGGGTGCCCGCGTTGATTTCGACACTCAGCTTTTCATCCACGACCAGATCCACACCCATGCGGCGCAGCAGTTCCAGCATGGTGGTAATGTCGTGCAGGTGAGGCAGGTTACAAATGGTCACCGGCTCGTCGGCCAGCAGCGTTGCCGCCAGAATCGGCAGTGCAGAGTTCTTGGCACCGGAGATGCGCACTTCACCGTTCAGGCGAGCGCCACCTTCAATCATCAGTTTGTCCATCAGGAAATTCCGCCCGGTTTCAGTTCAGCGCTGCCCACTGGTCTGGAGTGTAGGTTTTGATTGTGACCGCATGGATACTGCCGTTGGCAATATGCTCGCTGAGGCAGCCGTACACCAGCTGCTGTTTCTTGACCGGGGTCAGGCCGGCAAATACTTCACCGATCACGGTAACACTGAAATCACAGCCTTCGCCCTGGGTAATGGCGGTGCAGCCTTCGAGTTGCTGTTCAAGTATGTGTTTTACATCATCAGCCTGCATGCGAAGCCCTTACCTTGTTTACTGTTGAATCGGTTAATGTGGAAATGATAACGAAACGGGGTGCAAAAGGCGACGCACCCCGTTTCAACACGGATCAGGCAAGCGCTTCAGCCAGCCCGACCAGGCCGGCAATCGAGGCAAAATCCTCGGGCGGATTGACCAGTGTCAACGTCTGCTGACGCTCGGCGGCAAAGCGCAGGCAACTCAACCACAACGACAGGGCTGAACTGTCCACCCGTTGCACGCCCGACCAGTCAACCTGACAAACGCCTTCACACTGCGCCAGCCGCTTCAGCAACTCACGACGTGCCTCCAGTACCGTTGCAAAGACCAGATCACCCGACAGACAGATGCGGTCGGGTGCCGGTTGCTCAACCTTCACTGCCATCATCGGCGGCTGTCTTTTCCAGTTTGACGTCCTGCATCTTGGCCGCCCAGGTATCAATGGTGGCGGCGATGGTGCGGTTCTGCTGGTACAGATCAGAGAACTGGTTACGGAAGGTGATGCGCAGGTTGATACCGTCCACCATCACATTAACCAGCGTCCAGCGATCGCCCTGCTTCAGCATGTAATACACCAGCGAGTAGGCTTCACCATTGGCGGAACGTACTTCCACGGTCACCACCTGCTTGCTGGGTTCAGGGCTTTCGCCTGCCGGTGTCTGAATCTCATAGCGGGTCAGCTCAAACCCGGCAATGGACTTGGCATAAGTACGCAGCAGCGTTGTCTTGAACACCTCGGCAAAACGTTCGCGCTCGGCGTCACTGGCCCGGCGGTAATATTTGCCCATCACGCTCTTGGCGATATAAGGGAAGTCCACCACGGGTGAAATTACCTTCTCGATTTCGCGCATCAGCGGCTCAATATTGTCACTGCCCTTGAGCCCGTCATTGTCCATCAGCGCCAGCATATCGCGCGTCGCGGCATCCACCACGGCACTGGCCTCCTGCCAGCTGGCCTGAGCCACGGCGGGGTTAGCCATCAGGGCCAGTGCGGTCAGCATGGCCAGCATCCATCGTTTGATCATGTTATTCACTCACTTCATTGAACAGGAATTTGCCAATCAGCTCTTCCAGTACCAGTGCTGACTGAGTGTCCTGAATATAGTCACCTTCTTTCAGCACTTCTTCCTCGGCCCCCGGTACTATACCGATGTACTGCTCACCCAGCAGGCCGGCGGTCAAAATACTGGCAGAACTATCCGTGGTCAGGTAATCAACATTATCGAAGATTTCCATCTCCACCTCCGCCATCAGCATGCGGTTGTCGATGCGGATCGCCGTCACCTGTCCAATCTGCACCCCTGACATGGCAACCTTGGCCCGTGGCGTCAGGCCACCGATGTTGTCAAACCGGGCATACACCTTGTAGCCACCCGTCTGTTGGGACAGATTCAGTCCGCTGACGTTCAGTGCCAATACCACAAGCGCCAGGATACCGGCCAGCATGAAGGCGCCAACACCGATTTCCACATTTCGCATACGCATCTTACAGTTCTCCAAACATCACTGCTGTCAGGATGAAATCCAGCCCCAGTACGGCCAGTGATGAGTACACCACCGTCCGGGTCGTCGCCTGACTGATTCCCTCAGAAGTCGGGATACAGTCGTACCCCTCGAATACGGCGATCCATGTCACCACGATGCCGAAGCAGACGGCCTTGATGATGCCGTTCATCACATCATCCTGAAAATCCACCGACTGTTGCATATTGGCCCAGAACGAGCCTTCGTAGATACCCAGCCAGTCAACCGCAACCAGAGAGCCACCCCACACACCGACAACCGCAAAGATGACCGCCAGCAGCGGCATGCTGATAAAGCCGGCCCACAGGCGCGGTGCGATGATGCGACGCAGCGGGTCAACACCGATCATTTCCAGACTGGCCAGCTGCTCGGTTGCCTTCATCAGGCCAATTTCGGCTGTCAGTGCCGACCCGGCCCGGCCGGCAAACAGCAGAGCAGCCACCACCGGTGCCAGCTCACGCACCAGACTCAGAGCCACCATCTGGCCAACGGCCTGTTCGGAACCGTAATCCACCAGAATCGTGTAGCCCTGCAATCCCAGCACCAT
>Ga0193959_1000898_pt1 | contig 12052 bp, 12 predicted proteins | sample FB_2_MG_FD_140333 | JGI IMG/M metagenome (GOLD analysis project Ga0193959, IMG submission 140333) | Microbial mat bacterial communities from the Broadkill River, Lewes, Delaware, United States - FB_2_MG | ecosystem: Environmental > Aquatic > Freshwater > River > Microbial mats | place: USA... | reverse complement strand
GCTCAACAATACAGGCAACGGTTGCGTGGGGAGTCCAGCGCATCATCTCTCCGTTTGTGCTCAGGATTACAGGGCGGTCATAATAACAGCTCAAGTTATTGATTGCCTGTCTGGCGGTAAAGGAGAGCGGTGTGAACAGAGTGGTCATTACGCAGGACGATTTTGATTTGGCGGAAACGCATGCCTGGCTGAAGCAGGATGAGGCGGCCTGCGGTGCCGTCGTGACCTTTACCGGCATGGTGCGTGATCTGGCATCCGGCGATCTGGATGGGCTGTTTCTGGAGCACTATCCGGGCATGACGGAGCAGTCGCTTGCGGCCATTATCGCTCAGGCACGAGCGCGTTGGGCTTTGGGCAGGGTCGCCATACATCACCGGATCGGCTGGCTGGCGCTCAACGATAATATTGTTATGGTTGGTGTGTCGGCGCCGCACCGTGCGGAAGCGTTTGCGGCAGCTGAATTCTTGATGGATTACCTCAAGCGGGATGCACCGTTCTGGAAAAAGGAACGTGTTGCGGGCCAGGATCACTGGGTTGAGCAGAAGCACGCTGACCGTGAGGCGATCAAACGCTGGGAGCCTTAGGCACGGCGTTGCTTGCGGGCCGCGTGAGCGGGGCGGTTATCGGAGCGGCGGGACATCGGTCGCCGTGTCTTGGGGGAGGGGGCCGGTAAGTGAACGCGTTCTTCGCGATATTGGCCTGGTGTCAGTTGCTCCAGTGTCCAGTTGCCGATTGACCAGCGAATCAGACGCAGGGTCGGGAAACCAACCTGTGCCGTCATGCGGCGGACCTGACGGTTACGACCTTCAGTAATGGTCAATTTCAGCCAACTGGTGGGCTTGTTCTTGCGGAATCGAACCGGTGGGGTTCGGGGCCACAGCCAGTCAGGTTCGCTGATCAGGCTGGCCTGTGCCGGGCGGGTCACTCCGTCCTTGAGGGTAACGCCACGACGCAGTTGCTCAACGGCGGTGCCGGTCAGCTCGCCTTCTACTTGTACGATATAGGTTTTGGGCATTTTAAAGGCCGGGTTGGCAAGCTGATGCTGCAGCTTGCCATCATCGGTAAGGATGAGAAGACCTTCGGAATCGTAGTCCAGCCTTCCTGCGGCATAAATGCCGGGAGTGGTGATGAAATCGGCCAGTGTCGAGCGACCTTCGGTATCAGTGAATTGTGTCAGGACCTGAAAGGGCTTGTTGAACAGAAGGACTCTCGACATGTAGGAATTCAGCTCTCCGCTGGTTGTATATTGACTGCATGCAGCCCCTTGGGGCCCTGCTGGATATCAAATCTGACCGCCTGTCCCGCTTTCAGGCTTTTGTAGCCATCCATCGTGATGGCTGAGAAATGGGCAAAGAGCTCTTCTTCACACTCCTCCGAGAGGATGAACCCATATCCCTTGGCGTTATTGAACCACTTAACTGTCCCTATCTGCATCAGTACTCCCCCTGCGACTTCGGAGCCAGGCTCTTCGTCAAAACACGACCACACTTGCCGGTGGTACATTCCATTTAAGTTGTTATTCAGGGACTGCAGGTGGCAGACGTGGAAGTACGGCGGGCGTAGACTTCTCGACAGGCTGCCTTTAACCTCTCCTTGTAGAGCCGAGTATAGCATTTGCTGTCAATGACACTAGGTAATGTCAGGTTTTTCCTCAAGGTTTTAGACTAATATCGAAGGTGGAGATATTGCTGCAACAGGTTCAAGAGTCCAGGCTGATGAGCGCAGGACCATATGCAGGTGACGAGCACCCTGATGACCATGACGATCATGGGCAACTGACAACGGCGGAAGCCAAGCCCCAGCTGAAGCGACCGCCGATGTACCGTGTTGTCCTGATGAATGACGACTATACCCCGATGGACTTTGTCGTTGAGGTGTTGATGATTTTTTTTGCCATGGATCAGGAAAAGGCCACACAAGTGATGTTGGCGGTCCATACTCAGGGTAAGGGGGTATGTGGGGTTTACACCCGAGATGTCGCGGAAACCAAGGCGGCGCAAGTGAATCAATACGCACGCGAGAATAAGCATCCGCTGCTGTGTGAAGTCGAGTCGGTCTGACGGAGGCGAGTGCCATGCTGAATCGAGAACTTGAAGATACCCTTAGCGTTGCATTCCGGTCTGCCCGGGACAAGCGACATGAATTCATGACCGTTGAGCACCTGCTGCTGGCCTTGCTGGATAACCGCCAGGCTGCCGAAGTGCTTAATGCCTGCGGTGTCGATATGGATCGACTGCGCAGTCAGTTGTCGTCTTTTATTGACGAAACCACACCCCTGTTACCTGAAAATATTCCCAATATGGAAACCCAGCCGACCCTTGGCTTCCAGCGTGTACTGCAACGTGCGGTGTTTCACGTGCAGTCATCCGGCAAGACGGAGGTCAGTGGGGCCAACGTACTGGTGGCCATTTTCAGCGAACAGGAAAGCCATGCCGTGTTCGTGCTGCAGCAGCAGGGAGTTGAGCGGGTGGATGTGGTCAACTACATCTCTCACGGCATCTCGCGTATCAACGAAAGTGAGGCGGATGATCACGAAGCGCTGAGCGAGGGCGAAGAGTCTGGTGGCAACAGCAAGAGTGCGTTGTCGCAGTACGCAGTTAACCTGAACCAGCAGGCGGCTCTGGGTCGCGTTGATCCGCTGGTGGGGCGTGATGCGGAAGTGGAACGGGTGGTACAGATTCTGTCTCGTCGCCGCAAGAACAACCCGCTGCTGGTAGGTGAGGCCGGTGTCGGTAAAACGGCCATTGCTGAAGGGCTGGCCAAGCTGATCATCGAAGACAAGGTGCCGGAAATTATCGGCAACAGCGTTGTCTATGCGCTGGATCTGGGTGCTTTGCTGGCCGGTACCAAATACCGGGGTGACTTTGAAAAACGGCTTAAGGCATTGCTGAATGAAGTGAAGCAGCAGGACCACGCCATTCTGTTTATCGATGAAATCCACACCATCATCGGTGCGGGGGCGGCCTCGGGCGGCTCCATGGATGCATCCAATCTGCTTAAGCCGATGCTCAGCTCTGGTGAGATTCGTTGTATCGGTTCCACCACGTTCCAGGAGTTTCGCGGCATCTTCGAGAAAGATCGTGCGTTGGCGCGACGCTTCCAGAAAATCGATGTGCTCGAGCCCAGTGTGGAGGATACCTATCGCATTCTGCACGGACTCCGGTCACGCTTTGAAGAGCATCACGAGGTTGAATACACCGACGAAGCCCTGCGTGCGGCGTCTGAACTGGCCGACCGCTATATCAATGACAAGCATATGCCGGACAAGGCGATCGATGTGATCGATGAAGCGGGTGCCTACCAGCGCCTGATTCCGGCTGAGCACCGCAAGAAAGTCATTGATGTGCATGAAGTGGAAACGGTGGTGGCCAAGATTGCCCGTATCCCGCCGAAAAGCGTGTCTACCTCTGACAAGGAGCAGCTGCGCAAGCTGGAGGGCAACCTCAAGATGGTGGTGTTGGGGCAGGATGAAGCGATTGATTCCCTCGCTGCCGCCATCAAGTTGTCGCGTGCAGGCCTGAAAGAGCCCAGCAAGCCGGTGGGCAGTTTCCTGTTTGCCGGTCCTACTGGGGTGGGTAAGACCGAGGTGACTCAGCAGCTGGCGCGTATCCTGGGTATTGAACTGGTGCGCTTCGACATGTCCGAGTACATGGAGCGCCATACGGTATCGCGTCTGATTGGTGCGCCTCCGGGCTATGTCGGCTTTGATCAGGGTGGTCTGTTGACCGAGGCGATTACCAAATCACCGCATTGTGTGCTGCTGCTGGATGAAATTGAGAAGGCTCATCCAGAAGTGTTCAACCTGCTGCTGCAGGTGATGGATAACGGTACCCTGACCGACAACAACGGTCGCAAGGCGGATTTCCGTAATGTGATTCTGGTGATGACCACCAATGCCGGGGCTGAAGCTCAGAGTCGTCCGTCGATTGGCTTTACGCAGCAGGACCATAGCTCGGATGCGATGGAAGCACTCAAGCGTCTGTTTACGCCTGAGTTCCGCAACCGTCTGGATGCGGTGATTCAGTTCAAGCCGTTGACCCTGGAAATCGTCAAGGGTGTGGTCGACAAGTTCCTGACCGAGTTGCAGGCTCAGCTGGACGAGAAACATGTGGTATTGCATGTGGATGATGAAGCACGCTTGTGGCTGGCAGAGCATGGTTACGACGAGAAAATGGGTGCTCGCCCGATGCAACGTCTGATACAGGATCAGCTCAAGAAGCCGCTGGCGGAAATGATTCTGTTCGGAGAGCTGGCCGAAGCGGGTGGCGATGTGGATATCCGCGTCGGCGAAGAGGGCAGGTTGGTACTGGAGGTTGCAACGGTGGCAGCCTGAGGGCTGCCATCCGTCGGTGCCGCGCCGGTAATTAACGGGCGCGGTATACGATGCGGCCTTTGCTGAGGTCGTAAGGTGTCAGTTCAACCTTGACCTTGTCGCCAGTCAGGATGCGGATGTAGTTCTTGCGCATCTTGCCGGAGATGTGAGCGGTGACAACATGGCCATTTTCCAGCTCAACACGGAACATGGTGTTCGGGAGGGTGTCGACGACCGTCCCTTCCATTTCAAACGAATCTTCTTTAGCCATTCATTACCTACCTTTTAGGCTTTATTGCCTGTTGGAAAGCGCAGTATTCTGCCTTAAACCGTCGCTGAATTCAAAATCTAATCCCCGGCGATGTCCGGCTGGACCTGCTGCCATTCGCCATCGCGCAACATTTCCAGCGGGCGATAGGCGGTCTTGTAGTTCATCTTGCGGCAGTTCTTGACCCAGTACCCCAGATACAGGTAGGCCAGGCCGGCCCGCTGGGCTTCCCGGATCTGCCAGAGCACCGCGTTGACGCCCAGGCTACGCCGGTCAAGGTCGGGGTCATAAAAGGTATAGAGGGCGGAAAGCCCCTGTTCAAGCCGGTCGCACACGCTGATGGCTACCAATTGACCATCCGGTGCACGAAATTCGTAGAAGCAGCTATCCTGCGTACCCTCGATCAGGAAATTGACGAATTGCTCGGGTGTTGGTGGATACATGTCGCCGTCACTGTGTCGCTCACAGATATAACGCTCGTACAGTGCGTAGTATTCCGCCGTGATTTGGCAGGGAAGGGCGCGTACCAGCAAGTCTTTGTTGCGATTTTCGATGCGACGTTGGGTTTTGGATGGCTTGAACGCCTGCACTGGAATCCGGACTGAAATACAGGCCTGGCAATGTTCGCAGTGTGGACGGTAGATATGGCTGCCACTGCGGCGGAAGCCCAGGTCGGACAGCTGGCTATACAGAAGCTGGCCAACCTGGGCTCTGGGGTCGACAAACAGTGTACGGGCCTGCTGGTTGTCGAGATAGCTGCAGTCGTGAACCGGTGTGGCATAGAACTTGAGTGTACGTAAGCTACTCATGCCGCTCTCCATTGAACGCATCGCGGGTGAGATCAAAACGCCATTCGTGTGCCAGTGTGCGGTTGCACAGCGTTTTCAGTTGTCGGGCAAACTGCTCACGGGGAATTTCCGATGCACCGAGGCTGGCAAGGTGGTCGTTGTATACCTGGCAATCGATCAGCTTGTATCCCCAGTATTGCAGCTGTCGGGTCAACCAGGCAAAGGCAATTTTGGAGCAGTCACGTTGATGTGAAAACATTGACTCACCAAAGAACACTTCGCCGATTGCCAGGCCATACAGGCCACCCACCAGTTCATCGCCAATCCAGACTTCCACTGAATGCGCGTACCCTTGATGGTGCAAGTCGAGATAGGCGCAGAAAATGTCGTTGCTGATCCAGGTGCCGTCCTGCTTGGCTCGAGGGGAGGCGCAGGCGGCAATGACGCGGTGAAACGCCTTGTCGAAGGTGACGGTATAGTCCTGCTTGCGTAACCGTTTGCGCAGGCTGCGCGAAATATGCAAATCATCCGGCCAGAGGACGCAGCGAGGATCAGGGCTCCACCAGAGAATGGGCTCGCCGGGGTTGTACCAGGGGAAAATGCCGTGCCGATAGGCTCTGATCAATCGCGTGCGGGAGAGGTCTCCCCCAGCTGCAAGCAGTCCGTTGGGCTCATCCAGAGCCTGCTCGAGCGGGGGGAAATCGAGGCTGTCATCAGCCAGCCATGGGATCATCAGCTATCGAGGTTATCCAGGTATTTTTCGGCATCCAGCGCGGCCATGCAGCCAAAGCCGGCTGAAGTGATCGCCTGGCGGTAGATATGGTCGCACACATCACCGGCTGCGAACACGCCTTGGGTGCTGGTCTGGGTTGCATTGCCTTCCAGGCCGGACTGAATCTTGAGGTAGCCGTCCTTCATGTCGAGCTGGCCGCTGAACAGATCGGTGTTCGGCTTGTGGCCGATGGCGATGAAGACGCCGGCGACGTCGATTTCCTGGGTGCTGTCGTCCTGGGTGCTGCGCAGGCGCAGGCCAGTGACACCGGAGTCATCGCCCAGTACTTCATCCAGCTGGTGGTTCCAGATGATGTTGATGTTGCCGTTCTCGGCCCGTTCCAGAATCTTGTCCTGCAGGATCTTTTCGGAACGCAGGCTGTCACGGCGGTGAATCAGGGTCACCTCGGCCGCGATGTTGGACAGGTACAGAGCCTCTTCCACAGCGGTATTGCCGCCGCCGACAACCGCAACCTTCTGGCCGCGATAGAAGAAGCCGTCACAGGTGGCGCAGGCGCTTACGCCCTTGCCCATGAACGCCTCTTCGGATTCCAGGCCCAGGTACTGGGCAGACGCGCCGGTCGCAATGATCAGTGCATCACAGGTGTACTCGCCCATGTCACCCTTGAGGCGGAAGGGGCGCTGCTCCAATTCGGCCGTATGGATGTGATCAAAGATCACTTCGGTGTTAAAGCGCTCGGCATGTGCCTGCATGCGCTGCATCAGTTCTGGTCCCTGTACGCCATCGACGTCGCCCGGCCAGTTGTCAACCTCGGTCGTAGTGGTAAGCTGGCCGCCGGCCTGCATGCCGGTGATGACAACCGGGTTGAGGTTGGCGCGTGCCGCGTAAACGGCTGCAGTGTAACCCGCTGGGCCGGAGCCCAGAATAATCAGACGGTGATGTTGTACTTCGCTCATGAATGTTGGGTATCCAGATATAAGATGATCGTAAGCTGTGACACGTATACTGTCAGATTGACTTGATGGAGCTGACTCTAAACTCGAACAGCCTGATTGTCCAACGCTCCATCGTTGTAACCGGATTCGGTGTCCGGGGCCGTATTGTGGTATTTTCTCCTGTCTGAGCATCGTCAAGTGTAAGGATTGTTGTATTGAGTGATAAACGCCCCCCCGAAGCGCCTCCCTTGGCTGAGCAGTTGACGAATATCGCCAAGGAGGGCCTGCTGATTGTTCTTGTGGGTGCCACCCTGTTTCTGTTGCTGGCGCTGCTGGGCTACGACCCGCGCGACCCCGGCTGGTCGCACCTGGCCTACCAGCCGAGTATCGAAAACTTTACCGGCGCGGCCGGGGCCTGGCTGGCGGATGGCGCGATCTCGGCTCTGGGGATCGGTGCTTACCTGATGCCGCCGATATTGCTGGTGCCTATCTGGCGCTTTGTGCGCCGTCGTGAAGCCGGATTCATGAACAGCCTGCCGTTCATGATGCTGCGGACCCTGGGAGCCGTGCTAACGCTGCTCAGCCTGTGCGCGCTGGCGTCCATCCATCTGTCCAATGAAGGGCTGCACTATCCTTTCACCATGGGTGGCCTGATCGGTGAGGCGCTGTCTGATTGGAGTGTGAGCTGGTTCAGCGTTACCGGCAGCAGTGTCCTGTTGTGGACCTCGCTGCTGCTGGGGCTGACGCTGTTTATGGAGATGTCCTGGCGCGACGGGTTGGAGCGCATTGGTGCCGGTATTCTTGGAGGGTTTGAATATCTGCGAGACAAGCTGACGGTCAGTCGAACTGTGCAGGCCGAACCGGCCATGGATATGGACTGGGATGATGATCCCGTATTTGAATTTGAAGAGGAACCGGAAGCCCCCAGGAACTTTCAACAGGTACTGCAGGAAACGAGTGACCCGGATTCCGACCGGCTGGTGCATCTGGAGCCGTTGCAGCTGAAACCGCAACAGGAGCCGCCATCACCACCGGCTCAACCGTCTGCGGAGTCAGTGGCTCACAACCAGCCAAGTGAAAACGTGCGGGAGCCCGTCGTTCCGCCGTCGCGGCCAGAGCCGGTTATGGCACCGGTAACACCTGTTGAGGTGCCGCCGGTTGCGGTGGCGGTTCAGAAGCCTCAGCCTGTTGCACCTGCACCTGCACCTGCACCCAGTGTGCCGGAAACACCGGCCGATGTGCGCAAGAGTCTCAAGATTGTGCCGTTGTCAGAAACGCATCAGCCGCTGGCCACTGAAAACGACATCGACTCTACGCCCAAGCGCAAACAGCTGCCGCGCCTGCCGTCACTGGATCTGCTGGACCCACCTTCCATGCATTCGGACTCTGGCTACAGTGAAGATGACCTGGAGAACATGTCGCGTCTGCTCGAGGTCAAACTGAACGACTTCGGCGTAAAGGCTGAAGTGGTTGAGGTTAATCCGGGGCCGGTGATTACCCGCTTTGAGCTGCAGCCGGCACCGGGGGTCAAGGCCAGCAAGATCTCCAACCTGTCCCGAGACTTGGCGCGCTCTATGGCGGTAACCAGTGTGCGTGTGGTTGAGGTGATTCCGGGCAAGTCGGTGGTAGGGGTCGAGATTCCCAACGAAGTGCGCCAGACCGTTCAGCTCAGCGAAGTGCTGAATGCCAAGCCCTATCTGGAGGCTTCGTCGCGCCTGACGCTGGCGCTGGGTAATGACATCGCGGGCAATCCGGTGGTCGCCAATCTGGCCAAGATGCCTCACCTGCTGGTGGCCGGCACCACCGGTTCCGGTAAGTCGGTGGGTGTAAATGCCATGCTGCTGAGTCTGCTGTTCAAGGCAACGCCGGACGAGGTGCGCCTTATTCTGGTGGACCCCAAGATGTTGGAGCTGTCTATTTATGAAGGCATTCCGCATCTGCTGACGCCGGTCATCACCGACATGAAGGAAGCTGCCGGCGGCCTGCGCTGGTGTGTCGCCGAGATGGAGCGTCGTTACAAGCTGATGGCCAAGATGGGTGTACGTAATCTGGCCGGCTTTAACGACAAGGTCATTAATGCACAGGAAGCGGGCCAGCCGCTGGCCGATCCACTGTGGAACCCGCAGGAACATGGCTATCCGGACGGAGAGCCGGCACCGGCGCTGGAACCCTTGCCCTATATCGTAGTGGTGATCGACGAGTTCGCCGACATGATGATGATGGTGGGCAAGAAGGTTGAGGAGCTGATCGCGCGTATCGCTCAGAAGGCGCGTGCTGCCGGCATCCACCTGATTCTGGCAACTCAGCGCCCGTCGGTTGATGTCATCACCGGCCTGATCAAGGCCAATATTCCCACCCGTATTGCCTTCCAGGTCTCGTCCAAGATCGATTCGCGGACCATTCTGGACCAGGGCGGTGCGGAAAGTCTGCTGGGCTACGGTGACATGCTGTATGTGCCGGCCGGCACCAGTATTCCCAACCGTGTTCACGGTGCGTTTGTCAGCGATGACGAAGTACACAGGGTCGTGGAGCAATGGAAGCTGATGGGCGCGCCGAACTATATCGACGTGAATCTGTCCGAGGGAGGAGGTGATGCTGGCGGCGGTGGCGGTTTCGATGACGAGCAGGACCCGCTGTATGACGAAGCGATAGCCTTTGTGACCGAGTCGCGCAAGGCGTCTATCTCCAGCGTTCAACGCAAACTGAAAATCGGCTACAACCGTGCCGCCCGAATGATTGAAGCGATGGAAGCGGCCGGTGTGGTATCCGAAGCGGGCAGCAATGGTCAGCGTGAAGTGCTGGCGCCGCCCCCACCAAAGGATTGAGCCCATGCTGAAATATGTTCTGAGCGCCTGTGCGCTTGTGTTGTCGTTGAGTGTTCAGGCAGATCCTGTTGAAGATCTGCAGGCATTGTTGTCAGGCCACCAGTCGGCGCAGGCCCGCTTTACCCAGTTTTCTCTCAATGAAGGCGGAAACCGGGCAGAAGAGTCCAGCGGTTACTTCATTGTCGAGCGGCCAAACCGATTTCGCTGGATAACGGAGGCGCCGTTCCTGCAGGAAATCGTCAGTGATGGCGAGTACATCTGGATCCATGACCCCGATCTGGATCAGGTGACCCGCAAGCTGGCTGACCAGCAGAACAACACCGCACCGGCCATGATTCTCAATGGTCAGATCGACCAGTTGAGTCAGGAATTTGATATTCATAAGCTGGATGAAGATGAGTCCGGCGTGGCGTTGTTCGAGCTGACGCCGCTGAACAGTGAAAACAGCACATTCAGCCGCATCCGCTTGCTGTTCGAGCAGAATCGTATCAGTGAGCTGTCGATGGAGGACAGTCTGGGGCAGCGCAGCATGCTGGTGCTGCAGGATCTGGAATACGATCCCGAGTTGTCACCGGATGTGTTTGAATTTGAACCACCCGAAGGTGCGGATGTGATTCTGGATCAGGGCTTCTGATGCAGGATCTGTTCAGCGATCAGAATACAGGCTACCGACCACTGGCGGCACGGATGCGGCCAACAAGCCTGCAGGGCTACATCGGTCAGAGCCATCTGCTGGCGCCGGGCAAGCCGTTGCGCCAGGCGCTGGAACAGGGTGCCATCCACTCGATGATTCTCTGGGGGCCGCCAGGCGTTGGTAAAACGACGCTGGCGCAACTGGTTGCGCATCTGGTGGATGCTCATTTCATGACGGTTTCGGCGGTGCTGGCAGGGGTTAAGGATATCCGTCTGGCGGTGGATGAGGCGCGTCAGGTCAAGGCGCAGAGCGGGCGCAAGACCATTCTGTTCGTGGATGAGGTGCACCGCTTCAACAAGTCGCAGCAGGATGCCTTTCTGCCCTATGTTGAGGATGGCACGGTCATCTTCATTGGTGCGACCACCGAGAACCCTTCATTTGAGCTGAATAATGCGCTGCTGTCCCGGGCGCGTGTGTATCTGCTGCGTTCCCTGACGCAGGAAGAGTTGCTGCAGGTGATTGAGCAGGCGTTGAGTGACGATGAGCAGGGGCTGGGGCAGCAGCAATTGCAGATTCCGCCTGCCATGCGTGAGCAGCTGGTGCTGGCCGCTGATGGCGATGCGCGCACCGCGCTCAATTTGCTGGAAATTGCGACTGATCTGGCACAGGAGCAACCGGACGGTACGCGTCAGGTGACGCCTGAAGTACTGACCGAAGTGTTGCAGGCCGGTGGGCGCCGTTTCGACAAGGGGGGCGATCACTTCTATGACATGATTTCGGCCTTCCACAAATCGGTACGGGGTTCTTCACCGGACGGGGCATTGTACTGGTACTGTCGTATGCTGGATGGTGGCGCTGATCCGCTTTATGTTGCCCGGCGTCTGGTGGCGATCGCTTCCGAAGATATCGGCAATGCCGATCCGCGTGCCATGCAGGTGGCATTGTCGGCCTGGGATGCCTTTGAGCGGGTAGGCCCGGCCGAAGGCGAACGTGCCATCGCTCAGGCCGCAATCTATTGTGCCTGTGCGCCGAAAAGCAATGCGGTTTACCGTGCCTTCAATCAGTGTCAGTCGGATGTGCGTCAGGCCGGTTCGCTGCCGGTGCCCGAGCATCTGCGTAACGCACCGACCAGTCTGATGAAGGATCTTGGCTATGGTGCCGAATACCGCTACGCCCATGATGAGCCGGATGCCTATGCGGCGGGCGAAAACTACCTGCCCGAAGCCATTGCTGACCAGTGTTGGTACGAACCGGAACCACGTGGCCTGGAGATCAAGATTCGGGAGAAGCTCCAACGCCTGCGCCAGCAGGATGTCCAGAGTCCGAAACAGCGTTACCGGAGGCGGCGATGATGCACCTGGTGGCGGTCGCTCTGGGCGGCGCGCTGGGCGCACTGGGACGTTACTGGGTTAGCGGCCTGTTGAATAATGCTGCCTATAAGCTCCCGCTCGGTACGCTCAGTGTAAATGTGCTGGGTTCTTTCCTGATGGGTGTCTGTTTCGTGATGATTCTGGAGCGGGCGAAGCTGTCGCCTGAACTGCGTCCCTTGCTGATGGT
>Ga0193959_1000893_pt1 | contig 12080 bp, 14 predicted proteins | sample FB_2_MG_FD_140333 | JGI IMG/M metagenome (GOLD analysis project Ga0193959, IMG submission 140333) | Microbial mat bacterial communities from the Broadkill River, Lewes, Delaware, United States - FB_2_MG | ecosystem: Environmental > Aquatic > Freshwater > River > Microbial mats | place: USA... | reverse complement strand
TAGAAGGTAGTTTTTTAGCAATAGGTTTTGTACTGCTATACGGAAGTGGATTTGTATTTACTCAATATGGATTAGAAAATGCTTCCCCTATTGCATTTTTGACATTGCGATTTTTTATTGCTTTTGTTATATTACTTTGCATTGCATATTACTTAAAATCCTCATGGCCAAAAACAATTAAAGAATTTGTTCATATAAGTATAGCTGGTATTTTAACTGTAGGAACTTTTTCTCTTGGAGTTTTTCTTTCTATTTCTCATGGAGTAAATGCTTCTTTAAATGCTTTGGTTATTGCACTACAACCTATTGTTGTAACATTTCTAGCGATGCAGTTTTTGGATGAAAAGATAAATAGATATGCCATAGTAGGATTGATTACAGGATTTTTAGGAGTTTGTTTTGTATTGTACTCAACGATGGTATTTTCCTCAGATGTTGTATATGGGGTATTGTTTTCTTTTTTAGCTTTATTTGGATTGAGTCTTGGGAATATATATCAAAAAAAGTATTGTAAAAAAATGAATCTTTTTGCTGGTGGAGCAATACAAACATTATCTTCAACTATTTTAGTATCGCCATTTTTAATGTATGAAGATGTATATATGAATTTTAATAGTGATTTTATAGTTGCACTAATTTATATGAGTGTGGGTGTGAGTATCGGTGCGTTATCATTACTCTATCTTATGATAGAAAAAGGAGCAGTATCAAAAGTATCGTCCCTTTTTTATCTTATGCCAGTAAGTGCTGTGTGTATATCATGGTTTTTATTTGATAAAAGTATCGATATTATGATGATGGTAGGTGTTGTTGTTATTTTTATTTCAATTGTATTGATAATGAAGAGAGATAAATAAATAGTTTAATAGAGAAAAATTTAGCTAAAATTTGAGAGAAAGAAAAAAAGTATAGTTAAATTAAAAAAATCATTTTTATATTATTAGGAAACAGTGAGTCATCTTCAAGAAGAAACACATATAATAACAAAAACAAAGTAGAGTTTAACTAAATTATCTATAGAATACCCACTCTAGTAGTTATTTACTAGATAAAACAATTGTAGGATCTGATATGTCATCTCTTAAAATTGCTATTGTTGGAGCTGGTGGTGTTGGTGGATATCTTGCTGCTAAATTGGCTTACAATGATTATGATGTTACTTTAGTTGCAAGAGGTAGACATCTAAAAAAAATAAGCTCTGATGGTTTAAAAATTATTGAGTATAAAAAAGAGGATTTTACTGTTTATCCTTATGTGGCAGAAAATCTCAGCGATGATATTTACGATGTTATTTTTATCGCTACTAAAAGTTGTGATTATGAATCTGCTTGTAAGTCTATAGAAGAAGCTGTTGATAAAAATACTCTTATCATCCCTCTTAGTGATGGTTTAGGAGTAAGTTCTACTTTAAAAAAATACTTACCCTCTTGTGTCATAGGGGATGGTTTGATTCATGTTATTACTGAATTAAAAAGTCCTGGAGTGATAGATAGAAAATCTTTTACTTTTTATCTACAAATTGGTTGTTCTGTAGAAAATATAAATCTAAAAATTTTAGAACAACTTCTAAATTACTGCGATTTAAAAACTTCAACAAAAAGAAGTTTACAATATGAGCGTTGGAAAAAATATCTTTTTACCTCTACTATGTCTTTACTTACTACCTATTTTGATAAACCTATGGGTTATATTTTTAATGAAAAATTAGAACTTATGTTAGATATTTTATTAGAGATACAAAAAGTAGCACATGCAAAAAATGTCGATATTACAAGTAAAGATATAGAAAAAACAGTAAATCAAGCAAGTCATGTAGAGTATGAAACCAAAACAGTCATGCAAATAGAGTTTGAAAACAATAATAAAACAGAATTTGACCTACTTGTAGGATATGTTGTAAAAGAAGCACAACTTTTAAATATCTCTATACCAAAGATGCAAAAAATCTATAATAGTTTACATAGTAGACTAGTCTAGAGAAAATAAAAAGGTATAATAGTTCAATGAAAAAAATAATTTTTGTATGTTTGGGAAATATCTGTCGTTCACCTTTAGCTCATGGAATTGCTTTAGATTATATAGAAAAAAATTCTTTAGATTTTAGTGTAGATAGTAGTGGTACAGGGAGTTGGCATGTGGGTGAAAAACCCTGTGATAACTCTATAAAAGTAGGAAAACTTCACGATATAGATATCTCAAAACAAAAAGCACGACAAGTTACAAAAGCAGATTTTACTAAGTTTGATATAGTTGTAGGGTTAGATGATAAAAATATAACAAATCTTAAAAAATTAGGTTGCCCAGAAAATAAGCTTAAAAAATTAGGTACATATGGATATGATAATGAAGATGTACCAGACCCATACTTTTTTGATGGATTTGAAGGTTTTGAAAAAGTTTTTAGTATGATAGAAACTTGTACTATAAATCTTATTAAGAGTGAGATAAAAGGGTAAAGAAAATTGGAGATTATTCACTTAGAATATACAGATGTTTTTGATAACAATGCAAGTAAAAAAATTGTTTTTTCAAAATATTTGATAAAGAAAGAATTTAACAAAAACTCATTGTTTGCAGTTTTAGTAGATGGTGAATCTATGCAACCTATGATAAATCATAAAGCAGTCATAGTTGCAGATTTATCTCAAAAAGAGTTAGAATCTGATGGTATTTATCTTGTATATTATGGTGATAAGATGTGGGTGAAAAGATACAATAAACAAGATGATACGTTTATCTCTATAAATCCTTTATATTCAGATTTGGTATATCCCAAAAAAGATATTTATTTAGTTGCTAGGGTACTTTTGACCTTTACAAATTTGTAATATTTTAAAATAAAAAAGTTTGAAGAGTAAGTAATGAAAAAAAATATAATAGAGTTTGAAAATATTCATGTAGGATATGATAGTAGAGTAGTTTTAAAAGATGTTAATATAACAATAAAAGAGAATGAACACTGGGCAATATTGGGTGCAAATGGTTCTGGAAAATCTACACTGATGAAACTTATCCAGTCAGAGATACACCCAAGAAGAGACTATCCTTTTAAAAAAGAGATTTTAGGGGAGTCACATTGTTCTATTTTTGAACTCAAAAAAAAGTTAGGTATCATTACAAATGACCTACACAATCACTTTTATACAGCAGGCTCTTTTTTAACAGGGTATGAGGTTGTATTGAGTGGATTTTATAGCTCAATTGGTGTTTTTAAACATCAGGATTTTACAGAGGAACAACACCAAAAAGCAGTCGCTACATTAGAAAAGTTAGCTATCTTAAAACTCAAAGATAAAAAAGTAAAAACTATGTCTACAGGTGAACTTCGTAAGTGTATTATGGCACGTGCTTTGATACATGATCCAGTTGCATTTGTGTTAGATGAACCTACTGTTGGGCTTGATATAAAAGCTCAAATAGATTTTATAGAGATGTTAAAAAAAGTCTCTTTACAAAGTTCTATTATTTTAGTAACACACCATTTAGAAGAGATTTTTGAAGGGATAACTCATGTTGCTTTAATAGATGAAAATACTATTTTTAAATCAGGGAAAAAAGAGGAGATTTTAACAAGTGAAAATCTCTCTAAAATATTTGGCATCACATTACATATAAAAGAGAAAAACAAACGATATTTTATAGAAGAGATTTTTCCTTCAAATTAGAAGCAGCCATAGCATAACCACCATTTGAGCTATCTACAAAATGTATATGTTTCCCATGACGTTCAAAAATGAGACAAGTAATAAGTGATGAATCTGACTTATGGAGTCCATAAGTCAGATTTTTTGCTTGGTATTCTTTTTCTAAATAGTTTTCAAGTTTTTTCGTTTGTTCAAAACTGGATGATATAACCATTCTTAACATATCATCAAATTTTTCAGTATCTGTTGTAGAAACAACTCTCTTTTTGTATGTTGCCCAATCTCCTATTTTAAAGTTCATGAGAACATTTCCAATAAAATTTATAAATTTTAGTTTTAAAGTAAGTAAAAATTTCATAACTTTATTTTGAGTGTAGATAGATATCTCTTTTTCAAGAATGTTACTATCAAAACTCAAAATAGTATTTTTTTGGTTTACAGGATTTCTATGTTGTTTTGTTCCTAAAATGGTTTCTAGATTTTTAAGTATATCTTCATAATAACTTTCCTCTTTAGCTCGTATTAAAATAGATATTGTTTCATCTTTCGGACTTAAAATATTTTCCCATCTACATTCTAGCCCTTCTATATTTACTTCAAAATCATCTTGTATAGAATCTTTTATATGATAAGAATCTGAATCCTTTAAGAGTGCATCGCAAAGTTCTCTTCCTCCACCTCTTATCATAGCTTGTGAGTAGTTATGTGAAATTTTAAATTTACTTACACAAATTTCTTTTTTGTGTTTGTATATTTCATCTACTGGAATAATACCGATTCTTAATTCAAGGTTATAAGATATTTGAGCTATTTTTTGAACAGCAAGAAGCGATTGTTTTGCATCATCTAATAAAGAAGGTGGTATCATTATCGTTGCACCATCACCACCAAATATAAATGGCAACTCTATCTCTTTTTTCAAATTTAATATAGCGATAATAGTAAGAGCACCAAGTATATTAACCTCTTTATATTTTCCATCTTTAATAGCTTGTGTAGAGTTTTTAACATCACTTGCAATTATGTACCAATCTTTTGGTATATCTTTAAAAGAAGATTTTTTTGAGATATCTTGAAAGTCTTTTAATTCTTGTAAATTTTTATAAAAATTATCTGTTGACATACTCTTTTACCTTATTTAAGTGATTATATATTGTACACTTGTTACTCTTTAATAAGCTATATCATAGAAAAATAATGATTATGATATACTTTTGAAAATATAATAGAAAGATGTATCATGCAATTTTTAAAGCGCAACTGGAATAAAATTTTAATAAGTACATTATCGATTATTATTCTTTTTTTAGCTTTTTCTTATACCTTAGATATAAAAGGGAAAGAGTTAGTTGATAAAAGCTTTAAAGAATCTGTCTTGGTTTTTGGGAGTGCAAAAGCTTTAAATGCAGTGATCTCTCTAGCTCAAGGTACAGAGGTCGATTTACCTTTTTTAACTGTAGCAGCAGGTGAAGTACTTGATCCTATAAATGACCTCATAGAACAGTTTTCTCTTGTGATGCTTGCTAGTATGGTATCTTTAGGGATACAAAAAATAATGATGAATTTTGTTACAACTGATAGTTATAATATACTCTTGATTTTTATGATTGTAGTAGTAAATTTCTGGTTGTTCTTCAGATTTAAAAACGATGAAAAAGCACGCACACTTTTTTTTAAAATAACAGTTATCCTTGTATTTTTGCGTTTTGCTGTACCCTTAACTGGTATCGTAAATGAGATAGCTTATAATAGTTTTGTAAAACAAGAATACAACATAAAAACACTCAATGAAAATATAGTACAAGTAAAAAATAATGTAAATGAAGTAACACAAAGTGCCATTAAAAGTAAAGAGGATAGTTCTATTATAAATAGGATAACAGAGAAGTTTGATTCCTCATATTATGATGCAAAAATAGATGAGTACAAAAAAGCAGTTGATAACTCAAGTGATTATATTGTTGCTTTAATCATAGCTTTTGTTTTTCAAACTTTATTATTACCACTGGTGTTTTTATTTATCTTGTATCAGTTTGTACGTGGTATTTTTAACTTAGGAAGATGATGCTTAGTAGAACAGCATTTTTAAAAGATAGCAACGGTGAAAAAGCAGAATTGTTTTTGGAAGTGCGTGACTATATAAAAATAGCTATAGGAAATGATGTTAAAGAGAAACAAAATAGCAAAAGTACCTCATATAGAACAAACGAGGGTGTTTTTTGTTCTATAAAAGTAGAAAATGAGTCTGTAGTAGTAAACTGGTTAAAAGGGAGTTTTTTTCATGATAAGTATGATATTTTAAAAGGTGAAAATACAAAATCAAGAACCCAAAAAATAGAGATTTTAGATATGAAAACAAGAGAGATAATTCGTTATTATGTAGACGAAACATTTATCTATTTATTTGAACAAAATGGCTTAAAAAATTTAAAAAAGGATAGAAACAGGTGAAGTTATTAAATTATATAAAAGTAGATGAAAATATCTCTACATCAGGATTGTTAAGTAAGAAAGATATCAAACAAATAGCAAATGACGGTTTTGATGTGATTATAAATCTTTCAGTTGACGATGATAGGTCACTCAATGATGAGAGTAAAATAGTAGCAAAAAATGGTATGGTATATATTCATATCCCTATTAGTTGGACAAAACCACAAGAGGATAGAATGTTTCTATTTTTTCATATTTTAGATGCTTTTATAAAAGAGAAGAAAAAAGTATTTATACACTGTATGAAAAACTATAGAGTCTCTGTATTTATCTATAGGTATAAAAAAGATATTTTAAAAGAAAAAAATGTAGAGTTCATCGCCCCAAAAGAGTATAAACCAAATAAAGTATGGAAAAAGTTACTTAAGTAAAACTATTTTGCTAGTCTTATTTATGAAAAGCATAAATAGGAGAGTTTGAGATTTTTATATCTTTTGTTAATAACTTTCCATATTTGTCATATACTTTGTTGAAATCTGTAAGTTCTATATCTTGTGAAGATGACCAGATGATATCAAAGGTATCTTTCCCTTTTTTACAAGTGAGAACATAAAGGTTTTTTGCATTTGAAAAGTTTAAAATAGTTGCATTATTTAGATAAAAAATGATAGTTTCATACGCTAAATTACTTTGCTCATCTTGTAATGCTTCTTTATCTATGTAAAGTTTATCAACTTTTTTAGAAGCAAATACAAAAAGTATATATCGTAAAAAATGATTAATCTCTTGGCTCTCAAATTTATGTTTTTTTATAGTAAAACCTACATTTATATTTCCATTTGGAACTCTTGCACTTAACATAGAGAGAGTATAAAAAATATTGAGTACTCTAGGAAAATCGAAAGAGAAATATTTTTTCTCCTCAGGTGCATGTGTAAAGTTAAGTTCAAAATCTATAAATGTAGTATCATATAAAGGTGAATATTTATTAAAAAAATATTTTATATTGTCATAAAAACTATTCTCTTTTGAGATAACTTCAAGAACTTCCTCTTTTTTAAACTCGCTTTTCGTATCAATAAAAAAATTTGTATATTCAGTTTTTTTGCCCTTTAGAAATGATGAGAATATTAGTATCAATGGATAAAGCAAGGCAGTATGTAGTTTTGTTTTCATTGTATTTTATTTTCCTATAATTGATTTAATTTTAGAATTATAAGATAGTTCAACTTGATTTTATCACTTAAAGAAAAATAGCTTTATATCCTGTCTAGTCTAATTTAGATAAACTACAAAATATAAATTAGGAGTATAGATGAAACCATTTTATTTTGAAAATCAGTTTTCCTCACAACTCTTACATGAAACGGTAAAACACACTAATATTGAAGTGGGAAAATTTTCTTATTATTCAGGGTATCATCACAAACATGATTTTGTAGAGTGTGTGAGTTATCTACATGAGAAAAGAAAAGATGTAGATAAGCTTATTATTGGTAGTTACTGTTCTATAGGTTCGGGTGCTGTTTTTATGATGGCTGGAAATCAAGGTCATAATATGCAATGGGTAAGTACTTTTCCATTTTATTTTCAAGCAAATATTTTTAAAACAGCAAAAAATGGTTTTTTAAATGTAGGTGATACCAAAATAGGAAATGATGTTTGGATAGGTTCAGAAGCTATGATTATGCCAGGGATTATAATAGGTGATGGAGCTATTATAGCTGCACGTTCTGTAGTAGTCAAAGATGTTCCCTCTTATGCCGTTGTTGGAGGTAATCCTGCTACATTTATAAAGTCTCGTTTTAGTAAAAAAGAGATAGAACAGTTAGATACTATGAAGTGGTGGAATTGGGAAGAGGAAAATATCAAGAACAATATGCACCTTATTTGTAGTCCATCTATAGAAAGTTTATGGGAGTATTGGTCTGTAAATAAAAATGATTTATCATTATTTTAATTTTTGAAAAAGTATAAGATAATTTAGAAATTTTTATTATGGTATAATTAAAACCTAAATTTTTATAATGGATGGTTGATGTACAGCACTAAAAAAAATACTTTCAATAATAATTTATTTAGAATATTTATTCTATTAATATTTTCAATGAATCTTTTTGGAGATAATCTTCTCTCTGGAATTCCTGGAATTTCTACGCAACAAAATAATCAAGTAACACCTCAAACACAAGCACCAGCAGAAAATGTTCAAAATGAAGTTGAACCTTATGACCTCGGTTTTATAATCAATCTGATGCGTAAAGAAAATTTTAAATTTGATACAGAAGAACATAATGAAAAAATAGAGAATGAACTCGAAAAGATTATTAAAAATATTAATAAAGAGGCTATGTATATTTTTGATGAAAAAAATTATGAAAAAACAATTAGTTTATTAAATAGTAAAATCGATATTAACTCTAAATATGATAATAATCTTGCTGTTTCACGTGATATTTTAAAGATAGCTATTTTAGAAAATAAAAAAAGATTTGCAACAACTATAAATTCTATAATCGAAGGAAAAAATACTTTTAAAGATAAAAAATATTTTATTACGTTATTAGATGATGCACTTGATCAGTTAAACAAAATTGATTTAAGTAGATATAAAAAAATAGCTTCTCAAATCATTGTTCAAAATGACCCAATTTCGACTGATTTTAAAAATTCCTTAGATGTTCTTGATGCACAAATAAAAGCAAATGTGTTTGCATTTAACTATTTAAAAGCAAATATGAGTGAATATAGGCCTAGTAATTTTATACTTGATGAACTGAGTTTAAAATATTTGATTAAACAAATAGATTCACATACCTATATCAAAAATATATCTGAAACATTTAATTACTATTTTCATATTTCCATAGGAAAAGTTATAATTCTCTTTTTTGTTTTTATCTTTTTTATTTTAATAAATAGAAAAGTTTTACCATTTTTTACAAGACTGTTTACAAAAAAAATGTCAAAAAAAATCAAAGCTTTAAATATACCTTTTATAGAGATTATACCTACAAGTTTTAGTTTTACATTATCTCTTGTAATTGATGTTTTTGCACTCCAATTATCACTTTTTTTACTTATTGAGAATGCAAATACAGTTAATAAACTGATCCCTTGGTTTAATACCATCTATCTTGCACTTTTTTCTTATATGTTTTATAGAATTTTAACGAACTATATAAATCTTTCTTCAGATAAAATATTTAGTGATTACCCAAATATGAGAAAAGAGATGGTAGATTTTATATTAAGAATTTTAAAAATAATGATTCTTATTTGTTTAGTTTTATTTTTATTAGTTCAGTTAGATTTTGATATTAAAGCAATCATGGCTTCACTTGGTATTGGTGGTATTGCTATAGCACTTGCTGCAAAAGATACACTTTCAAACTTTTTTGGTTCTTTAAATATCATCACAGATAATTCTTTTTCTCAAGGGGATTGGATAGAAGCTGGAACTGTTGAGGGAACTGTCGTAGATATACGAATGAGAACGACAAGAATCAGAACTTTCGCAAATGCAATGATAACAATGCCAAATGCACAGTTAGCAAATATGTCAATACTAAACTGGTCAAAAAGAGTCATCGGAAGAAGAATCAAAATGACTATTAGTATCACATATGGAAGTAAAATGAGTGATATCGAAAACTTGGTAAGTGATATACGAGAGATGTTGCAAGAGCATCCTTCTATCGCAACTACTAAAATAAATCTTGATAAAAAACCATATCTTTTGAAAAAAGAAGATTTAATGGGTATAAAGAATGATATCTTAGTATATATAGATGAGTATGCAAATAGTTCTATAAATATTTTAGTATATTGTTTTAGTAGAAGTCCTAGTTGGGAAGATTGGTTAGAAACAAAACAAGATGTGATAGTAAAAATTGCAGGGCTAGTTGAGAAAAACAACTGTTCATTTGCTTTTCCTACACAAACTATACATTTGGAAAAAGCTGAAGAGAATATTTTAGAAGAAAGGTTATTGAACTAATTTTTTTTCGTAGTCTTCTCTACATTCAATACAGAATTTAGCATGTGGTTTTACTTTTAATCGTCTTAGAGCAATTTTTTCATCACACATTTCACAAATGCCATATTTGTTTTGTTTTATTTTATTTAAAGCTACATCGATCTCTTGTATCTCTATTAGTTGTTTATTTCTTAAAATATGAATATTGTGACTATCACTCGAAATTTCTGCATAATCTAATTCATCAGCGGAGCTATCACTATGAAGTTCGTGAATAATATTTTGACTAAAAGTAGCTTGGGATACTAGCTGTTCTTTTTTGTTAAGAAGCTGATCTTTTAACATCTCTATTTGGCTTTCTTTTAACATATCTAATCCTTTTGTTTATAGTTTTTTTTATTTTAAAATTATTGAAATATGATTAAAAGAGATGTCCCATCTCATCTTTTTTAGTTTCTATGTAGTTTTTATTATATTTATTTATTGAAGTAATTGCAGGAACTCTTTGTGTTATTGTGATCCCTAGAGTTTCAACAAAATCTATTTTTGATGGATTATTAGTAATCAGTTTCAATTTAGAGAGTTTTAAATCTTTTAAAATAAAAGCAACAGCAGAATAATCTCTTTCATCTTCTTTGAAGCCAAGTTTTAAATTTGCTTCAATTGTATCGTAACCTTCATCTTGTAGTTTATAAGCATTTATTTTATTTACAAGACCTATATTTCGTCCCTCTTGACGATGGTATATAACCAAACCACCATTTTCATAAATAAGCTTGAGTGCTAAATCAAGTTGACTGTTACAGTCACACTTTAGGCTTCCTATAGTATCTCCTGTAAGACATTCAGAATGTATTCGTACGAGTGGATCTTCAAGTTCAAAAAAGTTTTCACTCATAATTGCTAAATGCTCTTGACAAGCATCTTTATATGCTTTTACTTTAAACTTGCCAAATCGTGTTGGTAAGTTTGCTATTTCAGATTTTATTATAGGATTCATATCTTTTTCCTAGATTTTTATATTCATATTGTTATTAAAATCGAATAATACACCGAAATCTCTTAAATGCGACTTAGTTGCATTTAAGAGAAACTTTTCTATACTTTCAAAAAATAAAATGTCATGTAAAAAGGTAAAGAATGAAAAAAATAATTTTAAGTGTAATCACTTCAGCATTAGTAGTAAGTGCAAATACAGATGTTTATTTAAATAGTGGAGTAAAAGACTATTCAAACTCAAAGACGAAAGTGGATGGAAAAACAAATACTGTAGGTTTCAATTATAATTATAAGCAAAACTTTGTAGGGTTTAATTATACAAAAGATGAAGTAAACAGAGAACACCCAGTAACAAAAAGAAGTATTGAAGAACTAAAGGTTCATAAATATAATATAAACTATAAATATTCTGTAAATCAGAAGTGGAATTTAAAAGCAAGTTATATTAAAATTCTTGATAATCTCGCACCAACAGATCAAGGAAGAATATATGGAATAGGGACGCAATATAATATACTAAAAGGCTTTTCAGCCTCATTTGATGTGTATAAAAGTGATTATAAAAGCTTTGATGTACATCAATACGATTTTGCTTTACATAAAGGGTTTAAAGTTGGAGATGTTAAGTCAAAAGTTACACTAATAGCAAAAAAAATAGATATAGATGGAGACAAATACGGAAACTATTCTTTTAGAGAGAAAGATTATTTCACTACAGGTATTAAGCTAAATAGTTCCTATAATGGATATGTAGGTGGAGTTGCTACGTTTTTTGGGAAAAGAGCTTTTACTGTTTTAAAAAGTGGTACAAAAGTGCAGCATCATGCAATGGAACAAGATAAAACTTATATGTTAAGTTTTGGTAAAAAATTTAAAAACTTTGATTTGATAGCTTCTTATTCATTTCAAAATGGTATGGAGTTACCTGAAAATCAAATGGATGTTGATACTAAGGTAACATCTTTGATGTTAAAATATAAGTTCTAAAAAATAGAGCACTTTTAAAAGAACAGTTTTGTTTATAC
>Ga0193959_1000891_pt1 | contig 12098 bp, 9 predicted proteins | sample FB_2_MG_FD_140333 | JGI IMG/M metagenome (GOLD analysis project Ga0193959, IMG submission 140333) | Microbial mat bacterial communities from the Broadkill River, Lewes, Delaware, United States - FB_2_MG | ecosystem: Environmental > Aquatic > Freshwater > River > Microbial mats | place: USA... | reverse complement strand
CTCATTGCTTGCAGTAATAATATCTTGTGCTTTTGAAGTCAGTTTTAGCTGCATGCTCTTGCTATTCCTCATATTATCTCTATCCATCCTTAAGCTCACAAAAAGAATAGAGACGCCCTTTAAGATAAGAACGTAGATTTTTTTGACAAAAAAGCCGTCAACATCAGTGTTAACGGCTTTCTATTTAACAATTTATATTGTAGGGGACCTAGAAGGGGATTTCATCATCAGGATTAAACACAGGTTCTTCAAAACCACCACCCTGCTGTTGGCTGCCTTGATTATTCTGCGTACCGCCCTGATTTTGATTTCCTTGATTGTAATTCTGACCACCTTGCTGCTGGCCACCACCGTAACCGCCCGACTGCTGTTGGCCACTGCCGTAACCACCCGACTGCTGACCTCCACCCTGGTCATCACGGCCACCCAGCATCTGCATCTGATCGGCGACGATTTCAGTGATGTAGCGCTTGTTACCATCACGATCATCGTAAGAACGGGTTTGGATTTTACCTTCGATATAAACTTGCTTACCTTTGTGCAAGAACTTTCCACAAATTTCTGCCAGTTGCCTCCAGGCAACAATATTATGCCACTCTGTCTTTTCCTGGCGATTTCCTTCACGGTCTTTATAACGTTCAGTTGTCGCGATTGAAAATGTCACAACTGCGGCACCAGACGGTGTATAACGAAGTTCAGGGTCTTTGCCCAGGTTTCCAACCAGAATAACCTTGTTGACAGACATAGTTCCTCCTATGAATCTATTTAAAAGAATGAGAATAATTTGTCAAAATTGAACTGGTCATATTACACGTTTGGATAGATCCAGTGAAGTCAATTCAGTGTGGTCAACGACAAATTCCAAGAAACATATTGAACACTGGTCTTTTTTTATTGCTTCTTCCTGTGAGAAGATAAAATGCTGGACTTTTATCTTCAATGAAGGCAAGAAACCGTGTCAGACAATATGACTAAGCAAGATCAAAAATCTATCGGGATATTAAAATAGGAACATACGCAATTATGGAAAATTTAGAGAAAAAATATGGATTCTGGACAGCGACCGCGATGGTTGTGGGTATTGTCATCGGTTCAGGAGTCTTTTTCAAGGCGGACGATGTCCTTAAGGCTTCGGGCGGGCACCTGCCAACAGCTCTGCTCGCTTGGCTGATTGGTGGATCAATCATGGTTGTCACAGCCTACGTATTTTCAAAGATCGCCACGCGAATCGAACGGGTCAACGGCGTTGTCGATTACTTTGAACAGGCCTATGGCGAGAAGGCAGGCTATCTCGTCGCCTGGTTCATGACATTTATCTATTATCCGGCCCTGGTCGCAGTTTTAGCCTGGGTCTCTGCCAATTACACAGTCGGCCTCCTCAACATAAAAGCTCAGCTTTGGCCATTGTCATTCATCTATATGACCCTATTTTTCCTATTGAATTACTTTTCCCCTGTCCTGGCGGGTAAGTGGCAGGTCACCTCCACCATCATCAAGTTAATTCCACTTTTTCTGGTCGCAGTTGTCGGTGGCATCGCCGGGGTGATGAATGGGCAGACAATGGAAAACTTTATGACAACAGCCCAGACTATCTCCAGCGGAGGTGGGTTGGCCGTTGCCACACTGTCAACAGCATTTGCTTATGAAGGCTGGATTATTGCGACAGTTATCAACGCCGAGCTTAAGGATGCCAAACGTACACTGCCAAAAGCACTTGTCGTAGGATCGATTACTGTTGTTTCCATCTATATGCTCTACTATATCGGGATTTCCGGAGTATTGACCAATGATCAGGTTTTGATCCAGGGAGATGCCGCCCCCGTTCAGGTCATCTCCCTGGTCTTTGGCCGGTTGGGTGGAACCCTGTTGACCGTCTTTGTTATTATTTCTTGTCTCGGAACCCTGAACGGCCTGAGCATGGCATCAGCCCGGGGAATGTATTCCGTTGCCTCAAGAAACATGGGCCCATGCCCAGCCCTGTTCAGAAGAGTCAATCCGACCACCAACAGTACAACTAATTCGGCCTTGCTCGGCTACGCTTTATCCAGCTTCTGGATGATCGTCTGGTACGGTAACTTTGCCGGTTGGTGGGGACAATTCATGGATATTTCAGAACTGCCGATCGCTTTTTTGTACGTCATTTATATTTCAATTTACATCTGGGTCATGAAAACATTTACAGACCTGGGCCCTGTCAGCCGTTTTATCTGTCCATTTCTAGCCGGATGTGGCTCTATTTACATTATCTGGGGCGCAATCCAAAAAGATATGTTTATCCACTTCTTGATTGTAACACTGATTATTTTCGCTGTCGGTGTTGGCTTGATGAAGAACAAAACAACCTGAGGAAAATCTGAATAGAGATTCATGGTGACTGAAAGATGGAAACTGTTCTTTGTAAACATTGCTCTAAAAAACATTTAAAAAAATCTCTGAAAAGAAGTTGCGGCAACTGCTTCGCCTGTACCGGTTGTGAAATCTATCAATGCCCCAATTGTAGGAAAGGGATCACCGTGACACCGATGCGCCCGCTGGAAGGTTAGCCGATTGTTCTTCCATTGAAGGCCCTCGTAAATTGGACAAAGAGTCAGTCGTCAGGATTAAGCTGGAGTCAAAATCACAACATCGGGCGTAGATATGTATATTACTCATAAAGATCTGTTGTGGATGCTAGGTAAGATCAACGGTCAAAGAATCCACAGGGACAAGTTAGTTCGTATATTTACCAACCATGGCATTTCCAGCCTATTTCCCTACGTTGATAAGCTTCAATTCATGTTCAATACATCGGATGACAAATCTGGAGTGGCAAAAAAAGCGATAACGACTCTTAAGGCAAGAATTAATCAACCAATAGATCTTCCTGACAACATTCACAGCAAGGTCTCTTTCGAAGACCTCGAAAAACAGTTATCGCCGATCCTGGCACAATCCATTCAATCCGAAGTTTCTACTAATCTAGAAAGCGGCACAAGGGTCAGTGTCAAATTGAACAGTAAAGTTAGCTGTGTTCAACCGGGGAGTGAAGGAATTATCACAGAAAAATTTGAGGATGAGTCCAAAGTCAAGTTCTACTCCTTCCCTGGCCGTTACAATACTGATGTCGTCTCCATAGACGTCCCTGACGCAGAGCTTGAGATTCTAAATCTGAATGAACTGCTGGACAGGCACCATAATATTGCTGGCATTGCTCGATATTATTTTAACGATTCCATGTTAAGGGCGATGAAAACACGTATCGATGCCTCCGTTTACGCCCATGCAGCGAACTCCGCAGTTCAATTCCTCATCGATGAAGGCTTCGTAAAAGTTAGTGCTGAGGAATTTATTGGTGTGCCTGAACGCATCTTCTCTGCTCTGGCCCCCAAGTTGGACGCGACCTACAAGGATACAGGCCTGTTCAGCTCACACAGTTTATCCTCACCACCATCGGAAAGAAAACCACATGTCCTGCGCTTGGAGCTGACAACCGGATGCGATTACAACAAATGTACCTTCTGTTCCGAATATTCGGGCATGACAGCTGTGGCCAAGTCGTTTGAACAGTTCAAGCAACACACCGACAGTGTCATTGGCTTGATCGGCTCTGAGAAAGCGAAAATCAAGCGATTGTTCATCGGCAGCGGCAACTCTTTGAGTGTCGAGACAGAGCTGCTCCTGAAAGTACTGAACTACGCCAGCGCACTCTTTGCTCCCAAAAGGATTTCTCTTTACGGCAGAACCGCATCGATATTGGAAAAATCACCCGATGAGCTGAAAAGATTGAAGGACGCAGGATTGAGCTTAATCTATTGGGGCTTGGAGAGCGGTTCAGATGATGTTTTGCGCTATATCTGCAAGGATTGTACGCGTGACGATATGATCGAAGCCTCAAAAAGACTGGCCGAGGCGGAGATAGAAACATCCGCCATGCTGATGCCGGGTGCGGGCGGTTTGCGTTTTTCGCAGCAACATGTCAGCGGTACCCTGGAGCTGTTGCACAATATCGACATCGACTACCTGACCCTGCTCTCGATCAACCCGACCGAGAGCTCAGTCTACAGCAAAAAGATGGCAGCCGAAGCAGACAACCGCCCTCTGACCGACGACGAGGTCAGCGCCCAGATCTACAAGTTGCTCGAAGGACTGAACTACCCCGACCTGAAAATCAATATGTTCACCGAAGAGGTCGATCAGGTCAGCAGTAATACCAGAAGATTCAATTACAAGCTCTCGGCCTCCAATAAGGAACTGCTACTGCGGGAGTTTCTCCAGTCATAGACTGGGTGAACACCCCGATCAAATCTGCCATTTGCTGCTTGCGTTTTCCTCTTATCATAATTCTTCAGACCTGCGAAAGCCATTTTGACGAATTTTGTGAGGGATACAAAAGGCGGAACTGATCTCACTTCAAAGAGCTTGAAACTCCACATATGTAAACGACTATTACAGACTATTCAGATCAGTTCACAAGATCTGGGTTGCCCCTCCTACAAGCAACTTCCATCTGCTTGAAGTCCTGTCCTTCTCATTCTTTCTATGAATTGTCATGTAACTTTAGCTGGTTTCTGTCCGGAAACCGCCCTTTTCCACAATCTCAGCGTCAATCTTCACATTTTATTGTGCGGCGTAAAGCACTACGCCTCCGCTCAAATGCTCGATCTCCTTGACCTTGCGTAAAATTGTTGGTTTCCAAATCAGAAACTGACGCTAATATCCATCTGGAATTTCCGAATGGAGCTTAGCTGGTTTCCTGCTGTTCCATTCGTTTGAGAAGTTGCAGGTAGTAGCCTCTCTGCTGCAGCAATTCTTGGTGATTACCCTGTTCTACAATGCGCCCTTCCTTCATAACCAGAATCAATTCGGAATGCTGGATCGTCGAGAGCCGGTGGGCAATGGCAATCACCGTTTTTTCCTTGAAGATTCGAGCTGTGGCCTTTTGGATCAAGTTTTCGGTTACGGAATCGACCGAGCTTGTTGCCTCGTCGAGCAAAATCAGATCGCTGCCACCGGCAATAGCCCTGGCGAAAGAGATCAACTGAGCCTGCCCGGCAGAAAGGTTTTTACCGTTATCAATGATCCGGTAATCCAGTCCTTCCTTGAAACGGTCAATGAACCGGTCCGCATAGACAAATTCGGCAGCATCTCTGATTTCCTGCTCACCAATCCCTGCCCGGCCTAAGGAGATATTGAATCTGATGCTTTCATTGAACAGAAACACATCCTGCTGCATCAGGGTAGTGCAGGAGAACAGGTCGGTCTTGGAAAGTTCTCGCAATTCCCTGCCGTTGAGCCGGATACTCCCCTTATAGTTGTCATAGGCCTTGGTGATCAGCCTCAGGATGGTTGATTTGCCGGAACCGGTGGCCCCGACAATGGCGATGTTTTCTCCCCGCTTCAGGCTGAAGCAGACCCGATCCAGGACCTGGGTTCCCTCATTGTATGAGAAATCGACATCCTCGAAGTCCAGCGTTTTAAAACCCAAACAGTCACCACCTGCGAGGGGGATGAGCGGTGCTTTTTCCGAGGGCTCGGCAAAAAGACGGTCGATATGCTCCAGGGCCGAAAGTGCCCGCTGAATCAGGGAGATTTGCTGGGCAAATTCACGAATGGGGATAAACAGACGATTCAGGGTGTTAATAAAACCAACCAATACACCGATGGTCACAACCCCCTTCAGAATACCGCCGGTCCCGATCCAGATGATTCCCGCCATAGTCACGGTGGTCAGCCCTTCAATCACCGAATAAAGCAGCGAGTCATAGATATTCGATTTGGTCTGGGCCTCTAGAAAACGCCGGTTTTTTTGCTTGAAGCGGCGGACGGTCTTCATCTCTGCAGCATAAAGCTGAATGGTCTTAATGCCGTTCAGGCACTCCTGCAGGTAGGCCGTGGCAGCGGCCAGCCCTTCTCTCGATGCGTTGTAATAAACCCGCAGCTTGCTCCTGAGCCGGTTTACCAGAAAATAGACCGGCGGCAGGATGCACAGAATAACCAGGGCCAATTGCCTGGAGAGATAAAATAAAAAGGCGAACAGAGCGATGGTCTTGATGATATCAGTGATCAGGGAAAGTACCCCGATCGCCACCGATTCGCCAATCGCCTCGCCATCGGAGGTTATACGGCTGAGGGTCACCCCGACAGGGGTGCTGTCGTAATACTTCCGGGGCAGTGTCAGGCTGTGACGATAGAGGTCCTTTCTCATGTCGGCGAGAGCCATCTGTCCGGCCCGCTGGAGATTGTAGGTGTAAACCGCATCGGCGATATAGTTGACGACGACCGCCCCGGCCAGAAGAGAGACCATGAAGATCAGCCCCTTGACTTCAGCGATGACTAGATAGTCATCAACGATCTTGACCAGCAGCCAGGGATTGAGCAGGGTCGCAGCGATGGAAAAAGGGACAGCTAGAAGACTGTAAATCACCCACTTACGGTAGGGCGATATGTAGGCAAAAAATCCCCGGATTAATTGCCAGTCCGATTTTTTGGTGTTGTTTTTCATGACTGCTGTGCCTTCTGCAGTTCCCAGGTCTGCTGGTAGAGACCAGGTCGGCCAATAAGCTCATTGTGTTTTCCCTGATCTACCAGGTTTCCCTCATCCAGCACCAGAATCAGGTCCGCTCCTTCCAGAGCCTGCACCCGGTGCGAAACAATCAGCAGAGATCTGGAGTGCTTGCGCTTCAGAATCTCTCCCAGCAGAAATCGCTCGGTTTCATAATCGACCGCCGACAGGACATTATCCAGAATCAACAGATCACAGGGCTCCATCATCGATCGGGCCAGGCTGATCCTCTGCTTCTGCCCACCAGACAGCATGATCCCCTTTTCTCCGACCAGAGTGTCGAGCTGTTCGGGGAAGTGCTCTACTTCATCCCGCAAGGCCGATTCATAGACGACATTCTGGACCTTTTCCTCTCCCGGATGCTCCGTCGCCTCCTGACCGAACAGAATATTCTGCTCCACCGACTCTGAAAACAGAAAGACATCCTGGCTCACAGTGCGTACTGAGCGCCTTAAATCTTCGAAGGAGAGCTTCAGGATATCTTTGTCCCCCAGGAACACCGTCCCGGGCGGAGGTTCCAGATAACGATTCAGGCAGTTGACCAGGCTTGTCTTTCCCGCACCGATTTTTCCCAAAATCCCCACCGTCTGCCCCGGCAGGATGGAAAAGCTGATATCGGTCAGAACCGTTTCACCCTTATAAGCAAAATTCAGATTCTTGACGGTCAAACCCTTATCAAACAGGGATTTCCTGGTTTTGGCAGCTAGGTTCTCCATACCCTCATGCGGTGTTTTGGCATTGATGATGGTTTCCAGACTGGTCATCCCCACCATCCCCTGCTGGTAAAGCGTGGTCAGCCAGCCTAGCCCCATCAGCGGCATGGTTAACAGCCCGGTATAGGCAATGAACGCGGTCATTTCGCCAATGGTGAAGTCACCTTGAATGACGTATATGCCGCCCACCATCAACACCAGAACCTTCAAGATATTTTCCAGGTTGGAAAGGATTGGCATTAAAAACGAGCGCACGAAGGAGATGCGCAGCGATTGGTTCAACAGGCCCTGGTTGTGCTGATCAAATTCCTTTTCGCTCCAATCGGCCAGACCATAATTCTTGATGACATCAATCCCCGACAGGGAGGAAACAATAAAAGCCGAGAGTGACTGCAGGCGGGACATCCTCTCTCTGGTGTGTCCGACAACCACCTTCATCCCGATCCGCACAATCAAAAAGACCATCAGCACCGGCACGACGCAATAGAGAGTCAGGCGCGGGGACAGCTCCCACATCTTGTAAGGGGTCAGAGACAAACTGGCGATGATATTGAAAAACTGCATCATGCCGAAGCCGCAGATCAGACGCACTCCGGTGATGTCGTTTTGCAACCGGGAGATAATGCTCCCCGTTTCGTTCCGGTCGTAATAGTCTCTTTGCAACTTGGTCAGATGGGTAAAAAGATCATTTTTCAGTTTGTACTCTATCGATCGACCTGGATTGAAAAACAAGATGCGCGAACAGGTGCGAACCACAATGACCAATAGTGCAAGGACGAACATCACAATCAAATAATGATATAACTCATCCAAATTTGACCGAAGATGATCTTTGCCCTGACTAAGGATATCCACGCTCAGCTTCAAATAAGTTGGAATTGTAACCGCCAGCCAGTTGGTGGCAAAAATGAACAAAATCCCCAATCCGTAGGATAATTTGTATTGTGAAATGTAATAGCGGAGAAGTTGGAAACGGTTCATATCTACTTTGCTTTGGGTCTAGATTTGATGAGTTTTGACCGAAAAAAGGTATCAGCTCCTGTCGGGAGGAGCAAGCCTAAAAGCTTTGACCATCAACATGGAATCATTGAGTCACTATTCATAACTCCGTAATTTAGAGACGCAAATGCGGCAAGAAAAATGTAAATACAGACCGAATTTATAGTGCCAAGCTTCGTTGCAGGAATATCAGTGTGTACGAGTAAAGCAATCCAAGGGTGATCATGGCTATTCTGGATGATACCTGCGGAAATCAAATTCAATTGGAACAGATGCTATGAGAGAGAATCGCTACGTGGCAACTAAACATTTTTCCATCTCATAAGCGACTGCTGTAGCAAAGCCCCAGACCTGTGGCCGGGGCTTTACTGTTCCAAGACTTCTGACTCATAGCAAGACCCCTTAAGGGGAGTTTTTTCTCCAACCTCGTCAGGCATCCCGTATAATCTAATTTTTCAACTCATTCCCTAAAAACAACTCGAACCATCCCAGCAATGGGTACAGAGTTGCTCTTTGGGTAAACCAATTGCCTCTACCAAATCCTTAAGATCTTGAAAAATCAGTGAATCGATCCCTAGATCCTCAGCGATAAGTTCAACCATCTTTTTGTATTCCGGGGTACTCGAATCTGCATATTTCTCCAGATTCGTCTCTTCACCTTCAAGCTGAATAATGGCTTTTCTGGTTGCCAATTCCTTGGTTGAGCGAGATTGTGAAAAGTTCAGGAAATCACAGGGATAAATCAACGGAGGACAGGCAATTCGCATGTGGACTTCCTTGATCCCTGCTTTTCTCAAATCGACCGTATTATCCTTAAGTTGTGTGCCACGAACGATTGAATCGTCAAGGAAAACAGCTTTACTGTCCTTGATAATTGCATTGTTGGGTATAAGTTTCATTTTAGCCACCAACTCTCTTACATTTTGCTTTTGAGGCATAAAGCTGCGTGGCCAGGTTGGGGTGTATTTTGAGTAAGCCCTTTTATAAGGAACACCCTTTTCATTACTATACCCATATGCGTGTCCGACACCGGAATCGGGAACGCCACAAACATAATCGGGCTCAACATTGTCCCTTTTTGCAATGGCAGCTCCGCAACGATAGCGGCACTCCTCAGTGTTGATACCTTCGTAGAAAGAGGTCGGATAACCGTAGTAGACCCACATAAATGAGCAGACCTGCATTTTCTCATTGGCAGGCTTAATGGTTTTATAGCCATCAGCGGTCATTTCCACGATTTCCCCCGGGCCGATATAGTATTCAATATCGTAACCGGTATTCGGGAATGCTGATGTCTCTGAAGCGACCGCAAAAGATCCGTCTTTTTTACCGATAACGACCGGTGTTCTGCCCAGTTTGTCTCTGGCTGCGATCATTTTATCGGGAGTTAAGATCAAAAGAGAGCAAGACCCTTTGATTTTATCGTGAACATTCTTAATGCCTTCGACAAAACTGTCTTTTTCGCAGATAAGATTGGCAATGAGTTCGGTGGGATTTACATTTCCATGGAAGTCTTGAGTAAAATGATTTTTCTTGTCCAGAAAATCTTTTTCCAGTTCATCGATATTGACGATTCGACTGACAGTAACAATAGCGAACCTTCCCAGATGCGAGTTGAGAAGAATAGGTTGGGGGTCTGTATCAGAAATAACACCCATGCCCTGTTTTCCGGAAAAATCTTTTAGATCTCCTTCAAATTTTGACCTGAAGTACTCACTTTCCAGGCTGTGAATCGATCTTTGGAAACCATCTTTCTCATTATGGAACACCATCCCGGCTCTTTTTGTGCCCATGTGTGAATGGTAGTCCGTACCATAGAAAACATGGTCAACACATTCCTCTTTTGAAATTGCCCCGTAAAATCCGCTCATAATTATTATCTTTTTTGGTTGAGTTGATGCAAAATTGCATTTCAGTGATCGCCGCCTCTGCCACTGTCAAGCTGCCCTCCCCCAGGCCGATCTTCATACGAAAACACACATTATTTAAGCGCCATTCTGCTGTCAATCGAAAACCCCTGACAGCCAGTAAAAAGCAATTGATTTCAATATTCGTGAATAAATTTCCACGACACCTTCTGAAACACCAAAATCTTTGGTTCTGGTCATTTGATGTCGAACAGGTCCATATTTTCAAGGTGGGCACGAAAGGCTCTTCTGAGATTCCTGCAAATTTGGAATCCCCCCTGAAGGAAGCATAACAACAAGAGTGAAACTGAAGGCGATGTAACTAAATTAGCTTTTCACTGAAGGAGGTCTTTTAATAAGCCCCCAAATTCTGATAGGCTATAAAGCATAAAGGGGCTGAAATCGTTAATATTTAGCCACGCTTTTTTTAACATCAAGAACATTTACCCGTTTTATCAACACTTTAATCTCAACAAAGGAGAGCATCACCATGTCTGAAACAGTCTGTAATTGCATGGACGTAGATCGTGACACCATCATCAAAGCCATTAAAGAAAAACAATTAACCACCGTCGAGGAAGTTCAGGACGCCACCGGTGCAGGAACTGGCTGTGGTGGCTGTGTTCCTGACATTGAAGAGATTCTTGCAGAAAATTCATGATCGATAAATCTTAAATAACAACAATCAAAGGCGGGCAGCCTTTACGGCAACCCGCCTTTATTTGAACCACCTGTTTTCTGCCCCCTCACCCGTTACAAAATCATGATTTAATCTCACCTGCTAAATTTTAAAAGACGCGCTTTACTCATCCGGAAAGAGCCCCGGCATCCACCGCCCTGCGAACTTCGCAGGAAAAGTGTGGTGGTCTAACCATTATTCGTTATATTCTCTCTGTTCATTATCTGCTTCTACTCCCCGCCAAAAGACTGATCAAAGATCTCCAGCAGTTCCAAGTTCTGCTTGGAGAGCATCATCGCGTTTCCGACAATTGCGTAATAGAGAATACTCAGACGAGTCTTAGAGGAGACCGCCTTGATACGCGTCATCTGATTATCATTCAACTGACTAGCGAATTCGCGCAGCTCGGCATCGAGTTCGCGTAACTTGCCGATGTTGGCGGTCTGCATCCTATCGAAGGTTTTTTCCACTTCGGAGAGAATGACGCCGAGCCGACTACGCACCTGTTCAAGCTCTTCGATTTGCTCGGGGAGCAGGCCCTTGTGGTGGTTGCCGACATGGGTGTAGGCGCGCAACACAATGTCGCGATGACCGTCGGAGAGTTTCTGCAAGCGGCGGATGGTCTGTGGGTACTTGTGTGAAACCTCAACCCCCTGCTGGTCAAGCAGACGCATCGCCTTGAATACGTTGGCAATGATGATGTTCGACCACTGTTGCATTTTGCTCAGTTTTTTACGTTCAACTCCAATCGGATCAAAGTTCTGGCGGAAAAGTCCGTCGAGGGTTTTATCGAGCGACTGGTGCATCTCTTTGAGCAGAATGCTCATGTGCTTGAAAGTGGTCTCGATACACTCACGCGGCTCCTTGACCTTTTCAAGGTTGAAAACCTCTTCCTGGGTCGCATCTTTCTCCATGGCGCGGTGCTTGCGATTGGTATTGATAATCAGGAAGAGGGCTAAGGCGGTCAGCAGCACGACACCAAAGCCGTTACCGTAGAAGATCACCGTGGCAAACAGGGCGGCGGAAGTCGAGGCGATGATGGCCGTCATGAACCAGCCACCGACCACGGTCAGTACGCCGGTGACCCGGTAAACGGCGCTCTCTCTGCCCCAGGCCCTGTCGGCAAAAGAGGTCCCCATGGCGACCATAAAGGTTACATAAGTTGTCGACAGCGGCAGTTTGTTAGACGTAGCGTAGGAGACCACGGCGCTGGCGACCATAAGGTTAACCGAGGCACGCAGCAGATCGAAGGAGGGGCG